>JAEEGG010009576.1_pt1 | contig 21675 bp, 13 predicted proteins | sample 9134161 | NCBI WGS metagenome assembly JAEEGG01 (sample SAMN16246543, study PRJNA631951) | gut metagenome | biome: gut microbiome; feature: rumen; material: CR-attached | host: Bos | place: Iran: Karaj | collected 2018-10
AGGGTGGTAGTGTGGCAAAAGAAGCACGTAACCAACTGGAAAGCAAACTTGGACGATCTGTCATTACAAAAGACAAGGCCAGTGACTATCTCTTGCCTGATACTTCGGTAGATGAAAACGAAAAGGAGGACTAAGCTATGGCAAAACCAGAGATAAGATTAAAAGGATTCGAAGGAGAATGGGAGAATGGAAATTTTTCTACTTATGCAAAACCATATTTTGTTTCCAATAAATTTGTTCATCACCAGAACTTGTTATCATTAAGTTATGGTAAGATAGTTCAGAAAGATATTAAAGCAAATAAAGGCTTATTACCAGCTTCATTCGATACATATCAAATTGTAAAAGATGGGATAATCGTATTCCGTTTTACAGATTTGCAAAATGACCATAAGAGTCTTCGTGTGGGTATAGCAAAAGAAGAAGGTATAATATCACCAGCTTATGTTTGTGTTGAAGCCGAGAATATAAATCCCAATTTTTTATATCTTCAAATGCATACGTATGATATGAGAAAGTTTTTTTATTCCATGGGAGATGGTATGAGACAGACTTTATCATATAATGATGTAAAAGAGATGCGGGTTTTTGTTCCATCTATATCTGAACAAGAGACAATTGTAGAATATTTTAATAAGCTTGAGATAGAAATTAATAAAGAAGAAAAGAAACTTATTAAACAGAAGCAGATGAAGCAGGCTTGTCTTGTTTCGATGTTCCCGCAGGCAGGTGAAACCACGCCCCGTGTAAGATTTAAAGGATTCAAAGGAGAGTGGGAGAAGGTAAAACTTGGAGAATTATGTGAGAAGGTTACAAGAAAAGCTCCTATTGATTCTAAAGCACCTGTTATGATGATATCTGCATCGAGTGGATTTATAAATCAAAGCGAAAAATATTCAACGGATAATGCTGGGAAAAGTCTTGCTCAATATACACTCCTTTATAAGGGGGAAATGGCTTATAATCATGGCGCATCTAAACTGAGGAAATATGGAAGCTGCTTTACATTATTTGAAGAAGAAGCTAGAGTCCCTTTTGTATACCACACTTTCAAATTAACAAAAGATAACTCAGATTTCTATGCTTATTATTTAAATAGTGGTATTTTTGATTCAGAACTAAAGAAAGTCGTTTCTTCTACTGCAAGAATGGATGGTTTGTTAAATATTTCATATGATACATATATGAATATTGATGTTTATAGAACTGTTTTTGAAGAACAGCAGAAAATAGCCTCATATTTCACAAGTCTCGACAAGCAAATCTCCTTGCAGGAGCAGCGTTTGGAGAAATTAAAGCAGATTAAGTCTGCCTGTTTGGATAAAATGTTTGTTTAAGATTGTAAGATTATGGCGAAGAAAAATAATAAGACCAGCGACCAAATGCGTCAGGAAACTATTGATGCTTTGGAACAATTTAAGAAGAATCTGAAAGAGTATCTTAATAATGGGAATTATGAATTAAAATACATAAACCGTCATTATGATACACAAGAGATTAGTAGTGTTGATATGGAATTAAACGGAACCAGGCTTTTCATTCAAAAGGATGAAGCAGAGGTTTTCATACGCGTCTTTGCAAAGATAGAAGATCTTATTAATCCTCAGGTGATAAAACTCTATAACAAACTGACAATAGACCGTGATATCGACTTTTATGAGGAGAAACTAAGGAAATTAAGGGCACAGAAAGCGATAGCCTATAATGAAGAGCCTCAGGAAACTGACGAGGATAATGTGCCTTCATAAAGAATAAAATAATAATTTGATATGGAACAGACGATTCACCCATTTCAGAAAGAGAGCGGCTTTGAGCTGGCACTCTGCGACGTACTTACACAACATGGCTGGGAAAAGGATATCCTGGTGCAGGCTTCGGAAGAAGACCTGGTGGAGAACTGGGCGCAGATCATCTACGACAACAATCGTGAGCAGGAACGCTTAGGCAATTGTCCGCTGACGACTTCGGAGATGCAGCAGATCATTGATCAGGTGAATACGTGGCATTCGCCTTACGAGATCAATAAGCAAATTAATGGTTGCTACGTCTGTATCAAACGTGATAATCCTGAGGATACCCACAACGTGGGCAAGGAGATTTATCTGAAGATTTACGATCCTCAGGAGATCAGTGCAGGCCAGAGCCGCTACCAGATAGTGCGCCAGCCACGCTTTAAGGCTACGAATCCGCTGGCAGGTGATCGTCGTGGCGATGTGTTGCTGCTGATCAATGGTATGCCATTGTTCCATATCGAGCTGAAACGTTCGCGCGTGGATGTGTCGGAGGCCGTGTTCCAGCTGAAGCGTTATATGCACGAGGGTATCTTCAGTAAGGGATTGTTCTCTATGGTTCAGATATTCGTGGCGATGACGCCAGAGAAGACGCTGTATTTTGCCAATCCGGGTAGTGAAGACAGGTTCTTGGAGGAGTTCCAATTTCATTGGGCAGACTTTAACAATGAGGAGATTCATGACTGGAGGCGCGTGGCCACAGAGTTGCTGAATATCCCTATGGCCCACCAACTGATAGGCTATTACACCATTGCTGATGATAAAGACCAGACGTTGAAGGTATTGCGCTCGTATCAGTATTATGCTACGAATAAGATCTGCGACGTGACGCATAACACCAATTGGGATGGTCATGAGCATAAAGGTGGCTATATCTGGCACACCACAGGCTCGGGTAAGACGATGACGAGCTTTAAGAGTGCGCAGCTGATAGCCAATTCGGGGGATGCAGATAAGGTGGTGTTCCTGCTGGATAGGGTAGAGCTGAGCATACAGTCGTTGGATGAATACCGAGGTTTTGCGGGGGAGAATGACGACATTCAGGATACGCAGAACACGGTGATGCTTGTGAGTAAACTCACTAGTACAGATAAGGACGATCGCCTGATTGTGACCTCTATCCAGAAGATGGCGAATATCAAGCCCTCTGAGCTGATACCCGCAGAAACCATCAAGAAGATAGGGCAGAAGCGACTGGTGTTTATCATCGATGAGTGTCACCGCAGTGTGTTTGGCAAGATGCTTATTGATATCAAGAACACCTTCCCCAGAGCTTTGCTCTTTGGATTTACTGGTACGCCTGTGTTTGTGGAGAATGCCCACAACGAAATCACCACTGAAACGCTGTTTGGCGATATGCTGCATAAATACACCATTGCCAGTGCCATCCCCGATGAGAATGTGCTGGGATTTGATGTGTATATGGTGAATACTTACGAGGAGGAAGACCTCCGAAATCGTGTGGCCTGCTCGCGCCTGAAGATTAAGAGCGTGAAGGAGATTGAGGATGATGAAGAGGCTATGCAGAAGTATAACCGCTACATGTATGAGCTGGAGATGAAGGCTGACTATGAGGAGGGCGGTGAAACTGTACATGGCATTGAGCACTATCTGCCAAAGGATGTGTATCAGCAGGAGATTCACCATAAGGAGGTGGCAAAGCATATCGTCAGTAAGTTTGAACTGCTGAGTCATGGTTATAAGTTCCATGCGATGCTGGCTACACAGAATATCCCTGAAGCTATTGCCTATTGGAAGATCTTCAAGGAGCAGTATCCCTCGCTGAATGTGGTGACGGTATTTGATAATAACATCGACAACAGCGATGAGGGCATTGCCAAAGAAGACGCCATACTGGAGATGTTGGCTGATTATAACCACAAATATCAGACCAACTTCGGGCTGCCTAACTATGGCAAGTATAAGAAAGATGTGGCCAAGCGCCTGGCGCATAAGAAGCCTTATACCCAGATAGAGCATGACCACTCGCAGCAGATTGATTTGTTGATTGTGGTGACACAGATGCTGACGGGTTATGACTCCAAGTGGGTGAATACACTCTATGTGGACAAGCTGCTGAAGTATGTGGATATCATTCAGGCCTTCTCGCGCACGAACCGTATCTTTAATAAGCACGAGAAGCCTCATGGCATCATCTATTACTATTCGTTCCCGTACACGATGGAGCAGAATATTCAAGATGCGCTGGATGTATATGTGGATCGTCCTTTGGGTGTGTTTGTGGATAACCTTGAAGGCAATCTGAACAATATCAACAGTCTGTTCCTGCATATCCGCGATATCTTCCAGTCACGCGGGATCATGAACTTTGAGCGCCTGCCAGATGAGGACGTAGACCGTAAGATGTTTGCCAAGGACTTCTGTCAGATGGCTCGTAAGCTGGATGCAGCGAAGCTTCAGGGCTTTGTATGGGAGAAGAGTGAGTATGAGTTCAAGCATGGAGACACCTATACGAAGGTGAAGATGGAGCTGGATGAGCATACATTCCATGTATTGCTGGCGCGCTATCGTGAATTGTTTGTGCATGTTCCTGGCGGAGGCGAAAGGCCTGATTTCGATTATCCGATTGATACCTATCTCACAGAGACGGGTACGGGTACCATCGATGCGGACTATATCAACTCGAAGTTCGTGAAGTTTATCAAGCAACTCTATGCTGAGGGGCCTGGCAGTGAACTGACGAAGGAGGCGCTGAAGGAGCTGCATAAGTCGTTTGCTTCGCTGCCTCAGAAGGATCAGCGGACGGCCATCCTGATTCTGCACGATATACAGAGTGGTGATCTGAGGTTGGAGCCAGGAAAGACCATTCAGGATTACATCAATGAGTATCAGTTGAAGGAACTCTATGAGCAGATGAAGACCTTGGTTGAAGCAACGGGCGTGAACCTCAGTATGCTGAAGAACATCATGAGTGCTGGTGTGACAGAGGAGAATCTGGATGACTTCAACCGTTTCTCGGATCTCCGTATTACTGCTGATAATACCAAGACAAAAGCATTCTTGGAGAAGATTGGCGGTAAGCCTGTGGCATCGCCGTTTGTAATGGCCAGATGGACGAGGGCATTGAAGGACTTTATCCTGAATGCTGAGATGCGCGAGAAGATTCTGAAGGCTTGGCTGAATGAGGGTGAGACCATCGAATCTGCAAAGATAGAAGAACCGAATATCGATGATATGTTTGAGGATCTGCAGCAGCAACAGCAGCAGAGTGCGCAGACGGTATCTATCGAAAAGGTTAAGGCAAGGATAGAGGATGTTATTTCGTTTACACTATCTGGCTTGAGTCAGTATATGAGGCCTCAGAAGGAAATCATCGATGCACTGATATATGTCATTGACAAGGAGAGCATTACTAAGCTGGACAGTGTGGGTATGTATCTGCACCGTGCGTTTACGAATCTGTATAAGGAGAATCCTACGATCGTGGATAAATCGGTGGCTTTCAATCTGCTCGTCACCAAGTTTGAGGCTTATCTGAAGAAGCTCTATTACCTGTATAAAGGTGAAGAGGTGAAACCTCAGCATGAGGGAGAGGATGTGACGTGGGCGAATGTGATCCATGATGTGTCGTGCCTCTGGCAGCTGAAATACAGTAAAGATGAGAATCGCCAGCGTCTTTATCAGTATCTTTTGCAGGTGAAGGAGTGGCGTAATGACGAGTCGCATATCTCACCCACAGCCTCGGAGCAGGAGATTGATGGTGCAGTGAATATCATCCTCACGATGTATTGCTACGCCACTGGCAATTGTATCTCCGATCTCGAAATGGCTGGGCATGATATTGACTCGCCCACAGCCTTTGACCAAGCTGCAGAGCCAGATGATCCTGCGGGGGCAGGTCGGTGAGTCGTCGGTATTAACGCGTTTAGGGCTCGCTATCTCAGCGAGCCCTAAACGTTTTATTAACTAAAAACAAACCTATGAAAAAGAAAAAACTAACTCTAACTAACTTATGATGAAACTTATTATTTCTGATTTCTGATGCAAAGTTACGGTGAATTTGTGCTGTTTCCAAGAAATTGCGCGATTTCTTCTTCAACTTGTGTGGACAAACGCCCCATCTTTGGTCAAATCGGGGAAACTGGCCATAATGTTGTCCAGACTTAAACAAAAAAGGCCCGCCGCTGCGAGCCGTGTAGGGTACCTAATAACCAACTAATTACTAACTAACAATCTATGTATGAAAACTTATTTTGCTTGTTTTGACGATGCAAAGGTACGGTGAGTTTTTGGCTCTGGCAAATCCGTTCAACGAATCGCCCCAATTTTTCAGCAAACAAGATTTTAAATAAAAATTTGGAATTTGTGTAAAAAATCACTATCTTTGCAAACTGAACAAATTAACTAAGACAGTTGAATTTATAGCAGATTATAAAGAGTACAAAATAGATAAATAGTGACATACATCTACAAATATCCAAGACCCGCTGTAACTGCTGATTGTGTGGTGATCACTCAGGAGGCAGAACCGAGGGTGCTGTTGGTAAAAAGAGGAAATGAACCCATTTTCGATATTCTAAGATGTCGAAAGCTGAGTAATAGTAATAATTGGTAAACTAAGAGAGATCCTTCAATTGCATGGGTTGGATTTCAAAGACTTTCATACAGAGAAATAAAGCATTCAATAGGTTAGTATTAATAGGTTAAGATTGTTTATCCGCTGCATCATTCGAGAGAATCGTGTGGCGGTTTTTTGAATCCGCGGGGACTTGTCCCGTGAGTCGCAGGTATTTTTCTGTCCATAGGAAAGATGAATTGGGAGCGGCACCGCGATGGATGTCGCTCCACTTTTTGGGCTATATGCTATTTTTTCGAGAAAAAATTGCATATATATAAAATAATGTGTAACTTTGCAGCCGAAATGGTGATGCACGGGTGTTTCATCCGTGCAAGAAAAGGGAATCAGGTGTAAATCCTGAGCAGTACCCGCTACTGTCATCCCCATTATGGTAAGTTCATACCAAGCCACTGAACCACCCCTAACCCCTCCTTTGGAAGGAGGGGAATACAGAGGGGAGTTTGGGAAGGCGGACTTATCGGGGAGAGCCAGGAAACCTGCCATGTTCGGCGTAAAGAGAAGCGAAAGCCTCGGGAATAGGGCTCAGCAGAAAAATTGAAGTATTAAAAAATTGAAGAATTGAAAGACAGGCTGCTTTGGCTGTCGTTCTGTCTGTTGGTATTGTTGCCTGTAAATGCTCAGGATAAAGGAGTCAGGAGTCAGGAGACAGGAGTCAGGAGACAGGGGTCAGGAGACAGAATGAAGGACTCGGTGATGTTAGACAATGTGACCGTCACCGGCAAATCGAAAACCCAGCGACTGCGCGAGGGGGCTCTTTCCGTGAATGCCATCGATGTGCGCTCCTTCGTCAGCAGCATCAGCAGTTTAAGTGGACTGGTAGACCGTACGGCAGGCGTGAAACTGCGAGAAGAGGGCGGTGTGGGTTCTGACTTCGACCTGAGCATCAACGGCATGTCGGGTAATTCCGTGCGCTATTTCCTCGATGGTGTACCCCTTGACACGAAAGGCTCTGGGGTGACGCTGACCAATCTGCCTGTTAATCTGATTGACCATATCGAGATCTATAAAGGTGTGGTGCCCACCTGGCTCAGCAGCGATGCCTTGGGAGGTGCTGTGAACATTGTCACCAACCGCAAGAAGGTGAACTATCTCGATGCGAGTTACGGCTTCGGCTCTTATCATACGCATCGTGCCGATGCTAATGGACAATGGATAATGGATAATGGACTGACCATCCGTCCGACCTTGGGCATCAACTATTCGAAGAACGACTATATGATGCGAGGTGTGGAGGTTTGGGACGAAGAGAGTCGCGAGTATATCGCTGTAGACCGTCGCCGATTCCACGATGACTATTTGTCGGCTTTAGGACAGTTGGAGGTAGGCTTCACTGATAAATGGTGGGCTGACGAGTTCTTTGTGTGCGTGTCATACAATAAGGTGGAAAAGGAAGTACAGACGGGTCAGATACAGACCAAGGTGGTTGGCGAGGCAGAGCGTCGCAGTGAAGCCTGGAGTCTCAGTGCCAACTATCAGAAGCGCAATTTCCTGCTGAAGAACCTCAGTGCGAGTCTGTCGCTGTCGCATACCTGGGATCATGCACAGACCATTGATACCGTCTATCGCAAATATGACTGGAATGGCGACTTTATCAAGAGTTCGCGTAACGAGATAACAGGCAGAGCCAGAACGCTACGTCATTATAAACGGCCTCTTACCATCGGACGCGCTGATCTGAGGTATCGCTTTAATGATACACATCTGCTGAACCTGAGCTATGCCCTCAACCGTACGGGCAATGACCGCTGGGACGATGTGGACAAAAGTTTTGAGGCAGCCAACGATGTGCTGGCCAAGCATATCATCGGTCTTTCCTACAATCAGACACTCTTTGGGGGTATTCTCAACAACACCTTCTTCCTGAAGGACTACGTGAACCATTTAGACATCAATCAGATGGATATCCCCACCGTGACAGGTTCGAGAGAGGTGCAAGGTTCGTCGACATCGAACGACTTAGGTGGTGGTATTGGTATCAAAGTGCAGCCGATAGAGCCGTTGGCCCTGAAAGCCAGCTATGAACACAGTGTGCGACTGCCCCTGGCCCGTGAACTGTTGGGAAACGGTACCACCATCTATGCCAATGTGGCCTTAGAGCCGGAGAAGAGTGAGAACTTCAATGTGGGTCTCTTTGGTACATTGAGAAGCAACGACCATACGTTGTCGTATGAGGTGAACGGTTTTTTGCGAAAGGTGGATAACTACATCCAGCCGCAGGTGTCGGAGAAGGAGGGTATGATGCAGTATGTGAATGTGCCCGCAGTACATATCAAAGGTGTGGAGGGTGAACTGCGCTATGACTGGCAGCAGCGATTGCAGATAGTGGGCAATGTGACCTGGCAGGATGCCCGCGACCGTCAGGAGTTCAAGAGCGACGGTAAACCCTCGGTCACTTTCAACAACCACGTGCCCAACCGTCCCTGGTTCTATGCCTCTGCTGAAGCCCGCTACGATTTTGGGAGTCTTGTCTCTCACCTCTTACCTCTCACCTCTCACCTCTATTTAGGCATCGACTATCAGTGGGTGCATTGGTTTTATCTCTCGTGGGAAGGCTATGGTGCTCTCGAAACCAAGGCCCGTATTCCTGAAAAGAATATCTTCGGTGCACAGGTCACCTACTCATGGCTCAAAGATCGATACAGCCTCGCCCTTAACTGCGAGAACCTGTTTGACAGAACCATCTACGATAACTACAAGCTGCAGAAGCCCGGAAGGACGCTGTTTGCCAAGTTCAGAATCAATTTACATTAAGACAGAATAACTTTTATAAGACAGAGTAACAGACTAACAAAATATATTAACAGATTAGTGATTAACAAAATATATTAACAGATTAGTGATTAACAAATTAAAAAGGTAACAACATGAAGAAACTCAAATTCTATCTGATGCTGCTGGTGATGCTGATGGCCACCAGTGCGAAGGCAGACAATGTGAAGTATCTGGTGTTGAACAGCGGAGGCGAGGAAACCATCATTGCCTTGGCTGACAATCCAGTAATGACCATCGATGAAGGCATTTTGAAAGTGACGGTTGCAGGTGAGGAGAAAGTCTCAGCAGACCTGTCACAGGGACTGTCGTACAGTTTTTCTGAGGCAGATCCCACCGCCATTCAGGAAGTTTTGAACAATGAGTCGTCGCGTTTAGAGCAGGGTCATGTCTATATTGCCCATGCCCGTGCAGGCGAGACGGTCCGTGTGTTTACGGTTGGCGGCAAGCTGGTTGCCTCGCAGCGTATCAACAACGAGGGAACAGCTGACATCGACCTGACCACACTTGGCAAGGGCCTCTATATCGTGAAATCAGCGAAGACAAGTATTAAAGTAATGAATAAATAAGAAGTTTATAGTTTAAAGTTTATAGTTTATGAAAAAGATTCTACTTACATTAGTTGCAATCATGATGCTGTGTGTTGGTGCAAGTGCACAGCAGTATGTCATGAAGATCACAAAGGCCGACGGTAGCACAGTTGAGGTAAATGCTGACGACATCAAGGACGTGACCTTCGTTCAGACGGGCACTGATCCCGTGGTGATGGGTCCTCACCATTTTGACCTGACAGTTACTGTAGGCAAGCAGGGCGGTATGGGTCGTGACGTGACCACCATCATGCAGAGCCGCGACAGACTGGATGAAGGCGCTGTGGTGGACTTCAAGAATGTAGGCGCTGAGATCAACGCCGACTATTCGATGGAGGCCATCGTGAAAGGCAAATACTACTATCAGGTGCCCGTTTCTGCCGACCGCTTCGTGAAACTGCAGTTCAAGGATAATAAGATGCAGGTGGTTCAGGCCCAGCCGTTCAAGGAGAATACCTACAACTGTCGTCAGTATACGCATGCGTGGATCAACGACAACACCCTGGTTATCATGGCTGCTAACGGTGACAAGAATGCCATCGTCTGGACCAAGATCAACACCGACGATATGAGCATCATCAGCGAGGGCACCTTAAGTCTGTCGCTGGGCGAAGGATGGGACATCTTTACTACCAGCGGTATTCTGACTTATCGTGAAAGTGATGACAAATTGTTCTACTTCTACTATAAGAAGAAGGGCTCAGGACGTAAGGCCGTTAGCGAAGACCACTTCCATATTGCAGTTATAAATGCACAGAGCATGGCAGTGGAACAGGACATCATCAACAGCGAATCTGCAGAGATGTCTGGTTCAGCTTATGGCGAGTTGTTGCAGAACTGCATCTTCTTCGATGAGCAGGGTAGCCTCTACCTGTCTGCGTTGACCAATGATTTGGGACAACTGCTGCGTATCAAGAAGGGTGAATATAACTTTGAGTCAGGCTACAACGGTTTCCCGCAGAGCGATGGCAAACTGCTTACGGCGCAATATCTGGGTAATGGCAAGGTGCTCACCTTCTCACGTCACAACGATAAGGAACTGGGTACGGGTATCGACAGTTATGCCTACTATTACAGCATTGTCGACCTGAAGAGCAATACCCGTACCCGTCTGGCATACAACGGCATGGAGATTCCTTATAGCAGTGGAAGTTTCTCGCAGCGTACGGCTTATGATCCCTCTTCAGGAAAGGCCTACATCGGTGTGAACACGGAGACCGCTCAGCCGCAGATCTATGTCTACGATGTCAAGACAGGCGAGGTAACCAAGGGTATCAGCGTTTCTGAGGGCTATTATTTCGAGCAGATCCGTATTGTTGAGGACTAATCAAGAATTGGAGAATTAGAGAATTGAAATACGTGTATTATTATATAAGTTTGTTTCTGGTGCTCCTGTGCTCGGTTAACTGCCGGGCGCAGGACACTGCTTTGTTGATGGTGCATTTCGGCACGACATACGATGAGACGCGGGCGAAGACCATCGATGCGATGAATGAGAAAGCCACGAAAGCCTTTCCGCAGTTGAAGGTTCGTGAGGCCTATACCTCTCGTATTGTGATGAAACGTCTGGCCCAGCGAGGCATAAAGAAGGATACGCCCATCGATGCACTGTTGCGGTTGCGTGCTGAGGGTATAAGGACGGTGAAGATCCAACCCTCGTATGTCATCGATGGCATTGAGATGGATCGTCTGCGTCAGGATGTGGAACAGGTACGCCCCTTCTTTGACAGTATTTGGGTGAGTACGCCGTTGCTCTATACCGTAGAGGATGCGGAAAAGGTGTGCGAGGTGTTGGTGAATCGCCATACGGCAGATGCCAAGAAGCGGGAGCATGTGCTCTTTATCGGTCATGGAACAGAAGGCCCAGCTACGGCACTCTACAGTCAGCTCGACTATATGCTGCGCGCTAACGGTCATGCCAATTATCATGTGGCCACTATTGAGGGCTATCCCACCCAGGAGACGGCTTTGGCTCAGATCAAGGCAATGAAAGGCAAGAAGGTAACGTTGGTGCCTTTGCTCTTCGTGGCTGGCGATCATGCCAATAATGATATCTCTGTAGAGTGGATGGAAGCACTCGAGAAAGAAGGACTAACGGTCGATGTCAGACTCGAAGGTCTTGGCGAAGTGCCTGAGATACAGGAGTTGTATGTTAAGAAGATAGGAGAGAAGGAGTAAGGAGAGAAGGAGAGATGAATCGTCGGAAGATTCTTGCTGTCGTTGGTATTTTGGCTTTATTGGCTATAGTCTGCTATGCTGTCTATAGCCATTTCATGGCTCCTACACGCATCCTTGTGGTGAATGCCTTGAAGGCTCAGCAGGCTGACATCGTGCTGAGCAACGACCATCCGCAAATCAAGGTGGATTGTGTTGAGGCTGAGGAGATGGGCAGTCTCGCGGGGTATGATGCCGTGATCATCTATGCCCGAAGGCTTTTCTTAACGCCAGAACAGGAGGCGGAAGTGAAGCGCGTGGCAGAGAAGGGTATTCCCGTTTATACCAAGACACTACGCAGCAATGATTTTGTGGAGAACCACAACCTTAGCGAGGAACAGATAGCCACCTTGCAAGAATACTTCGACAATGAGAACCGTCAGAACTATCGCAATGGGCTCAGATATCTGCGTTCTATCGCCACACCACAGCGTTGGGGCGAGCAGGGGTTTGAGAAGCCTATTGAGGTGCTGAAGGAGATGTACTATCATCGTGAGTATGGAAAGTATTTCAAAACCCACGATGAACTGACGCAATATCTGAAAGAGCGACGCTTATATCATGACGGAGCTCAGACATTGGCTTTGATCTCAGGCATTACCTTTCCTATGGAGGGGAATCGCGAACATGTGGATACGCTCATCACGATGCTCACACAACGCGGATTCAATGTCTATCCCATGACCAGTTCAGGTAAGAAGCGTGAGAAGATGCTTCATCAGTTGAAGCCCGATGGTGTGGTCTATATGGCGATGGGACGTTTGGGTAATGACACATTGATTCAATGGATGCAGGAAAAGAACATCGCCTTGTTCTGTCCGTTCCCAATGGCGATGACGCATGAGGAATGGATGAACAAGGATATCCCCATGAGTAGCGGTTCGAAGAATGCACGTATTGTCATTCCTGAAATCGATGGTGGTACTGCACCTTTTGCTCTATCGCCACGCAGAATCCCAATAAAGAGGGCTATCACATTAATACCGCTGAGACAGAACGGTGCGAGATGCTGGTGGAACATATCAGTCGCTGCATGTCGCTCCGTCAGAAGAAAAACAGCGAGAAGCGCATCGCCATTGGTTATTTTAAACGCCCAGGCAAAGATGCGCTCTTAGCCAGTGGTATGGAGGTGATTCCGTCGATGTATAATCTTCTGAAGCGATTGCAGCAAGAGGGCTATAATGTGAGTGGCCTGCCTTCTTCCCTTGAAGGCTTTGCTAAAACGATCAAGACAGAAGGACTAGTATTAGGTTCCTACGCCAAGGGCGCACAAGAGGAATATCTGAAGAAAGGCCATCCGTTATGGTTGAGTCGTCAGCAGTATGTGCAATGGGCAAAAGAGATTCTGCCAGCAGAGAAATATCAGGAGGTAATCAGTCGTTATGGTGAGGCACCAGGAGAGTTGCTGACCAAGGGCGACAGCATCGCCATTGCTTGTGTGCGCTATGGTAATGTGCTGCTCTTTCCACAGCCCCGTCCTGCCTTGGGCGATGATGATTTCAAGCTGGTTCATGGTGTGGATGTAGCACCGCCTCATAGTTATCTGGCACCTTATCTATATATGCAGAAGGGGTTCCAGGCAGATGCGTTGATACATTTCGGTACGCATGGAAATTTAGAATATACGCCTGGACGCGATGCGGGTATGCGACCACAAGACTGGAGTCAGCAACTCGTAGGTCCAACGCCACATTTCTATTACTATACCACCAGCAACATCGGTGAGGGCATCATTGCCAAGCGTCGTTCGAATGCCGTTTTGCTCACTTATCTCACGCCACCATACGCAGAGAGTGGTATGCGACAGAAATACAATGCCCTACACAATGATATCCACAAGTTAAGTGAAAAGGGAATAGTGAATAGTGAAAAATTTGCTACCGCTTCACGTTCCCTCAAGCAACGAATATTCAAAGAGGGCCTGCACCGGACGTTGGGTATCGACAGCATATTGAGCAAGCCTCTTACCCACGAAGAACTGGAGCGTATCGACAGTCATGTGGAGGAACTGATGAACGAGAAGATGCAGGGGGCCTACTATACTTTGGGACAGCCCTACACAGAAGAACAGTTGAACCAGACGGCACACGCGATGAATAACGATGCCTCGCAATGGCCTCGTATCAAGCAATTGCTGACAGCCTCCACTCAGGCGGAAATCGATAATATGGTTCGTGCGCTGAACGGAGGTACGATTGCGCCTGCTCCTGGCGGAGATCCGATTCTTAATGATAATGTGCTGCCAACGGGAAGGAATATGTTCAGCATCAATCCTGACAACACCCCTGATCCCCAGGCTTGGGAAGACGGTAAGCGATTGGCAGAGCAGACCATCGCCAAATATCGTCAAGAGCATGGCGAGTACCCCCGAAAAGTGAGCTATACCTTCTGGGCAGGAGAATTCATCGCTACAGGTGGCGCTACGATTGCACAAGCATTATGGATGCTGGGTGTAGAACCGGAAAGAGACAGTCAGGGACGTATTGGAGCACTTCGGTTGGTGCCTGCTAAGGACTTAGGGCGACCGCGTATCAATGTGATGGTGCAAATCAGCGGACAGTTGCGTGATATTGCCGATTCGCGTCTGAAACTGATTACGGAGGCGATTCAGATGGCCTCAGCATCAGAGAAAGAGGATTCGAATTTTGTTCGAGAAGGAACGCTGGCTCAGGAAAAGGAACTCATCGAGAAAGGTATCGCGCCACAACGGGCACGGGAGTTATCTACCTTACGCGTGTTCGGTCCTGTGAACAACGGTTACAGCACAGGTATGATGAACTATATTGAGCGCAGTGGTTCATGGAACGACAAGAGTGAATTGGTGGATGGCTATCTGAATAATATGTGTGCTGCATACGGTGATGAGGCGCATTGGGGAATGGCCCAGCGTGAACTCTTTGCTGCAGCCCTTCAACAAACGGATGTCGCTGTCCAACCCCGTCAGAGTAATACATGGGGTCCTGTTTCTTTGGATCATGTCTATGAGTTTACGGGCGGACTGTCTATGGCCGTTAAAGCACTCACTGGCAAGGAACCCGATGCGCTGATGGCCGACTATCGCAATCGTCAGAATCGCAGGATGCAGGGTGTGAAGGAGGCCATCGACATCGAAGTGCGCACGACGCTACTCAATCCTAATTTCGTTCGTGAAAGAATGAAAGGTGATGAGGGTACGGCTCAGATGTTTGGTGAGATATTCAGGAATATCTTTGGCTGGAGCGTCACAAGAGCGTCTGCCCTTGACCCGCAACTTTACGACGAATTGTATCAGATGTACATAGCTGATGAGCAGCGATTAGGTATTCGTGCCTATTTCCAACAGAAGAATCCAGCTGCCTATCAGGCGATGACGGCCACGATGCTCGAGAGTGCAAGAAAGGGTTACTGGAAACCTTCTGAAACACAACTCAAACAGACGGCCCAGCTTCATGCTGACATTACGAAAGAGAGCGGGGCAGCCTGTACGGACTTCGTCTGCAATAATGCTTCGCTGCAAAAGTTTATCGAAGGTAAGTTGTCTGCTGATGTCCGTCAGGGTTATAATCGCCAGATGTCATTGGTGAAGAATGGACAGGCTAATGGCAAAGCAACGGTTTTGGAAAAGCAGGAGTCAGGAGTCAGTAGTCAGGAGTCAGCAGATCATGCTCCCCTTTTGCTTATAGGCATTATTCTACTACTGCTTTTGATAGTCATTATCGTTTTACGCCTCAGAAATGGAAATCGTCGCTGACACTCTCATACTGTTGGTGGTGATTCAGACAGCCATCAGACTCAGCCAATGGTCAAACATTTGGCTGCGACTGGCATACTGTTTGGCGGTAGGAGCAATCGTATGGTTGTCGACAAATGATGCAGCTGGTCTTTCGAAACCACAGGTGGAAGGCTGGTTGCAAAATACTTCGATACTCCAGGATATAGCTGTCGTCTGTATCTTGGATGCGCTCTTGAGTCGCATCCGATGGTATCCTGGATTGTTGATTCTGCCTGCTGCATTCTATGTACTTTGTCAGATGCTTTTTTCTTTGACGGGTGTCGGCTTCCAGACCACAGGATTGTTGTCAGCAGGCGCATTAGCAATAACACTCCTATTATTATCGAAGGGTATGACCTGGCTCCTGCCCGAGAAGACAGACCGCAATATCCTTCATACCATCATCACCATCCTGCTTTGTCTGATGAGTCTTGTGGCGACTCAGCAATCGGTGATGGTTTATCCTGCAATCAATCAAAATATCATTATGGAATATATCTCAAGAGCTCTCTTTGGAATAGCCAACATTCTGCTGATTCCAGATGTCATCATGCTGATCATTTTCTTCATCAGGTCGATCATCCTGCTGGTAACTACCTCTATGCAGTATGCCAACAGAAGGAAAGATGGATACGGCAATCTTTACACTAAGTACCGCAATCTGTTGTACGGTCAGGAACCTAATGAGGCATACGCTGACTACTTGGCTGCGCAGATGGAGGCGGAGGCTGCAAAGGATGTGAACCTCTCGCGACTGCTCACCAAGTTAGGGCCTGTGCTCGGACTGATAGGTACACTTATCAGCATGTCACCAGCTTTGGTAGGTTTGTCCACAGGCGATATCTCTGGGATGGCTTATAACATGCAGGTGGTCTTCTCGGCTACAGTCGTAGGATTGGTCATCAGTGTTGTCGGTCTCTTCACCCAACAGTTGAAGTCACGCTGGCATCAGCAGGATATCAGTCGATTGGAGTATGTGTCAAGTCAATATATCGAGAAGCATGAGAAGGAAGCGTAGATATTCAATGTTGACAGAGGATGATGGCGATCCGCTGAGCGTGGTGGTCAACCTCTTTGATGTGGCAATGGTCTTCGCTGTGTCGTTGATGGTGGCGATGGTCATGCACATGAATATGGCGGAGGTGTTTGGCAAGGAGGACTTTACCATTGTGAAGAATCCTGGCAAGGAGAATATGGAGATTATCCAGAAGAAAGGACACGAGATAGAGACCTATAAGGCCAGCGGACAGACGCAAGATGGTGGAACAAAAGGTAAACGACTCGGTACTGCCTATCAGTTGGAAGACGGACGAATTATTTATGTGCCAGAATAAGACGATATTCAAAAAGAATTAGTATCTTTGCAGCCAAATGAAGACAGCATTCCTGATAGCAGCACCAACCAGCGGCTCTGGCAAAACGACAATTGCCAGAGGACTGATGGCGTTGCTGAAATCAAAAGGAATGATTGTCCAGCCATTCAAGTGCGGACCTGACTATATTGACACGAAGTTCCATGAGGCTGTCTGCGGACGACCCAGCATCAACCTCGATACGTTTATGGCTTCGCCTGAACATGTGCGAGAGTTGTTTGCACATTATGGCGAGGATGCTGATGTGTGTATCGTGGAGGGTATGATGGGACTTTTCGACGGCTATGACCGCGAAAAAGGGTCGTCGTATGAGATTGCCCGGGTGCTGGATATTCCAGTGGTCTTGGTGGTGGATGCGAAGTCGGCTGCTTATTCGATGGCAGCATTGCTATCGGGTTTTATCCATTTTAGAGAGGACGTACACATCGCAGGCGTTATCTTTAATAAGGTGGGGTCTGAAAAGCACTTTTCGATGCTGCAGCAGGTGTGCGAGAATCTGGGCATCGAATGCTTCGGCTATCTGCCAAAGTCGACGGCTCTCGAACAAGGCTCACGCTATCTGGGTCTTGATTTCTCAGAGCTGCCTGAAAACAGGTCTCTAATGGAATCGTTAGAGGAGCATATCAACCTCACTGGATTGTTTAGCAGGGTATCTGTTTCTCCCCCTAAGTTAGGGGGAGTTAGAGGGGGTCTGAACAATGGGATTAGAGCCGTTCTTCAGACCACCCCGCCTAAAGGCACCCCTCCTAAATTAGGAGGGGAAACAAATACACTCGTGGCACGAAACGCAGAGTCGTTCTCTTTTATTTATCAGGAGAATATCGACAGATTCGGAAATGTCTACTTCTTCGATCCTGAAAAGGAGGTGCCAGACTTTAGTGGCATAGACTTGTTATATCTCCCTGGTGGCTATCCTGAGAAGCATTTAGAGGTATTGGTTGGGAATGAGGCTTGTAGGAAAGCGATTCGTGACTTTGCAGAGCAGGGTGGGAGAGTTGTGGCAGAGTGTGGAGGCATGATGTATCTCTGCGAAAGTATTGTCACTGATGAGGGCGAGTATCCGATGTGTGGTGTACTGCCCTACAAGATTTCTGCACGCAAGGCAGACCGCAAACTCTCACTGGGCTATCGTCAATTTATGCTCGAAGGCAAGGAATATAGAGGGCATGAGTTCCATTATACTCAGTTCTTAGGCGAAGTGCCTAAGAGCGTTGTTCAGGTTTACGACGCCAAAGGGAATCCTGTCCCTACACCCGTATTCCGATATAAAAATGTTTTAGCCAGCTATACCCATTTAGCACCCACCCCCAGCCCCATTCCCGAGCAAAGCTCGCCTACCCGTAGCCTTTCCCCAGGGGAGGAGAGTTTAAATACACATGCTATTGATAATAGAGGCGTGCAAGGTAATCAATCTCCCCTCCCCTCGGGAGGGGCAGGGGGTGGGTTACACCCAGTGATGTTCGCAGGTACGGGCAGCGATGTTGGTAAAAGTATCGTTGCAGCAGCTTTCTGTCGCATTTTCAAACAAGACGGCTATCAGCCAGCACCCTTCAAGGCTCAGAATATGGCGCTGAACTCATATGCCACGCCAGAGGGATTCGAGATAGGACGCGCTCAGGCTGTTCAGGCTGAGGCTGCTGGTATTCCTTGTCATACGGATATGAACCCCTTGCTGCTGAAGCCTCAAAGCGACCATACATCCCAAGTCATTCTGAACGGCAAACCCATTGGTAATAAAGATGCGTATGATTATTGGAGACCCACCCCCAGCCCCTCCCGAGGGGAGAGGAGTTCGAATACTCCTGCTAATGAAAATAGAGGCATGCAAAGTAATCAATCTCCCCTCCCCTCGGGAGGGGTAGGGGGTGGGTTTGACTTCCGCAAGGAAGTCTGCGATGCTTTCGACCGTCTGGCCAAACGCTATAATCCCATTGTAATGGAGGGCGCGGGTAGTATTGCAGAGATAAATCTGAAGGATCGCGATCTGGTAAATATGTCGATGTCGCGACACGCGAAGGCCGATGTCATTTTGGTGGGCGATATCGACAGAGGGGGTGTGTTTGCTTCCGTCTATGGCAGCATCGCCTTGCAAAGTCCAGAAGACAGAAAGCTTATCAAAGGCATCATCATCAACAAATTTCGTGGTGATATGCGTCTCTTCGATGAAGGTCGCAAGATGCTCGAAGATATATGTGGTGTGCCTGTCTTGGGCGTGATACCTTATTATAAAGATATCTATATCGATGAGGAGGATAGTGTGGCACTGGAGCAGAAGCGTCGTCAACTGGCTGAGGGTAAGGTGAATGTGGCTGTAGTATTGCTTCGACATATCAGCAACTATACTGATTTTGATACGTTGGAGCGTGACCCACGTGTCAACCTCTTCTATACCAACAACACCTCTGACATTCAACAGGCTGACATCATCATCCTGCCTGGAACAAAAGCCACGCTCGACGACCTGATGGAACTGCGTCGTAATGGTTGTGCGCAGGCCATCCAGCGTGCTCATCGCGATGGAAAGATGGTAGTTGGCATCTGTGGCGGTTATCAGATGTTGGGTCAGACGGTTGAAGATCCTGATGGCATTGAGGGCTCCATCACAAGTCTGCCTGGTCTCGGTCTGCTGCCCATTCATACCACGATGACGCCTGAGAAGACCACCAAACAAGTGACGTTTATGTTCGAAGGCCAAGAGTGTAAAGGCTATGAGATTCATCAAGGTGTCAGCGATACCGATGAGGCTATCCTGCAGACGGATCATTGCATCGGCACCTATATTCATGGTTTTCTCGACAATGCCCCTGTTATCGAGCACTTATTAAGTGAAAAAGTAAAAGTGAAAAGTGAACAATTTGCTTCCGCAGAGAAGAATCCCCAAGAGTTTAAAGAGCAACAATATGATAAGTTGGCTGATTACGTAAGAAAACATGTGGATATCGACCAAATTTACAAGATTCTGACTAATGATTAATGTGATAACCTTTTTGATTGGTTGGTTGCTCGACCTTATCTTTGGTGACCCAGCGCGGCTGCCACATCCTATCGTGTGGTTTGGCAAGATGATTTCAACATACGAGCACAGCCTGAACAAAGGAAATCATCGCAAACTGAAAGGTGCGCTGATGGCCATCGGACTGATCCTATTCGTCTTCGCCATCGCCTGGATGCTTCGAAAGGTCTTAGGCATCTTCGCTCTTTTTGTCTTTGACGGCACTCATGAACAGGTGTACCAAATACCTGTGCTCCTTTATCTCTTCGATATTCTGGCCATCTTCTATTGTCTGGCAGGTACGACACTCATTCGCGAAGTACGGGCTGTCTTCCTCGCCCTTGATCGCTCGCTTGAAGAAGGTCGTCAGCAAGTGGCTCGTATCGTTGGGCGCGATACCTCAGAATTGTCAGCACAAGAGGTAAGAACGGCTGCATTAGAAACATTGGCAGAAAACCTGAGTGATGGTGTGATTGCCCCTTTGTTCTGGTTCGCCATTTTAGGAACGCCAGGTATGTTGGCCTATAAGATGGTGAACACCCTCGACTCGATGATTGGCTATAAGACGGAACGCTATCGCGACTTCGGCTGTTGGGCTGCCCATATCGATGACATCGCCAACTATATCCCCGCCCGCCTCACAGCCTTGCTGATGATTATAGCAGGTGTATTTGTTTCTCCCCCTAAGTTAGGGGGAGTCAGAGGGGGTCTGAACAGGCTTAAGTTCGTCCGTAAATACGGACGCTGCCACGCTTCACCCAATAGCGGTTATCCAGAAGCCGCTCTTGCTGGCATTTTGAATTGTCGCTTCGGTGGTCCTCATTTTTATTTCGGCCAACTCTTCGACAAGCCCTATATAGGAGAGAACGATCGGGTATTGACAACCGACGACATGAAAAAAGCCGTCCGGGTGAATCGAACGGCTGAGGTCATGATGGTAATATTGGTTACTGCCAGTATTCTCATTAGAAGTATTTTGTAATCTTTGCATTTTCGAAGTTGTTCATCTCATTCATCATACGGACAGCGGAGTCGATGATTGGGAAAGCGCAGAGAGCACCTGTTCCTTCGCCAAGACGGAGGCCAAGATGGAGTAGGGGTTTAGCATTTATGATGTCGAGCATCATCTTGTGGCCAGACTCATCACCACAATGGGTGAAGATCATGTAGTCTTGCGAGGCAGGATAAAGCAGGATAGCAGCGAGAGCACAGGCTGTCATGATAAAGCCGTCGACCAATATAACAAGGTGTTGTTCAGCAGCACGAAGCATCGCTCCAATAGCGGCAATCATCTCAAAACCACCAAAGTAGCGGAGTGTCACAATGGGGTCAGGATACTTTGTGTCATGCGCATGACACAAAGTATCCTGACCCCATTGTGACACAGCCTTCGACAATACCTCGTATTTATGACGGATGCCATCGTTGTTGAGACCAGCACCTGCACCAATGCAGTCTTTGAGAGGGATGTCGCCAAAGATACTCATCCAGATGCTGGAGGGCGAGGTGTTGCCAATGCCCATTTCGCCAATGGAGAGGATACGACAGCCTTCAGCAGTACAGTCGTCAACAAGGTCAGAACCAATCTGAATCGCA
>JAEEGG010009579.1_pt1 | contig 21671 bp, 19 predicted proteins | sample 9134161 | NCBI WGS metagenome assembly JAEEGG01 (sample SAMN16246543, study PRJNA631951) | gut metagenome | biome: gut microbiome; feature: rumen; material: CR-attached | host: Bos | place: Iran: Karaj | collected 2018-10
CCGAGTCCCGGAGTCTCAGCATGCTCCAGCAGCGTGTAGCCGAGGATCTTGCCTTCGGGGTCGAAGCCCACGAGCACCTTCAGGTCACCGCCGAAGCCGCCAGAGGTCGATTCTACGGCAGCACCGAGGTCCTTGCCCTGAGCGTCCTTCGTCTGATAAATGATATACGTGAGTTCCTTGCCCTTGGCATCGTTCTGCTTCACGGTGTCGGTCTTGGCGACGGTGATGTCGCTGACACCCATGACGCTCTTGATACCGTCGGCCAGCGCCTTTGCCTTCTGGTCGTTGATAGGACCTTCTGTCAGGTGGTTCACATAAGCGAGGATACCACCCATGATGACTGCCACTCCTGTGAGCACCAGCACCATATTCATCAATGATGATTCAAGTTTCTTCATATCTCTGGTCCTCCTTTAGTTCTTGGCAGGCACTTCACCGAAGCGCTTGGGTTTCACATAATTATTAATAAGAGGTGTAAAGGCGTTCATGATCAGGATGGCGAACGACATACCCTCTGGATAGGCACCCCAGTTACGGATGACGACGGTGAGGAAACCGATGGCCACACCATAGATCAACTGTCCCTTTGGCGTCATCGGCGAGGTCACGTAGTCGGTAGCCATGAAGATGGCGCCGAGCATCAAACCACCAGAGAGGATCACGCTGATAGGATCAGCATAGATAGGATCAGCCAAGTGGAGCAGACCGGCGAAGACAAACACCGTGCAGATGATGCTGACGGGGATGTGCCAGGTGATGATCTTCTTCCACAGCATGTAGGCCAGACCTAAGATCAGCGCCAGCGCACAGATCTCACCCATCGCACCAGCACCATCGGGATGATTACCAATGAAGAGGCTGAGCGAGTCGGGCAGCCGGTCGAGCACAGAGGCATCGCCGCTCTTGATGGCATCCTTCATGATCGAAAGCGGGGTGGCACCAGTCTCGGCATCGAGATAGCTCGAGAGCTGGCCAACCTTCGGCCAAGTGGTCATCTGCGCAGGGAAGGCCACGAGCAAGGCTGCACGACCTACGAGCGCAGGATTAAAGAGGTTATTACCCAGTCCGCCAAACGACATCTTAGCCACACCGATGGCGAAGAGCGCACCGATGACGATGATCCAGATGGGGAGGTTCGACGGCAGGTTGAAAGCCAGGAGCAGACCTGTAAGCACGGCTGAGCCGTCCAGAACGGTATTACGCTCCTGCTTCAGAATAAACTTGCTGATAGCCCACTCAAAGAAGACGCAGGCAGCCACACTCGTAGCCGTGACGATGACAGAGCCAAGGCCGAAGAAATAGAACGATACGAGCAGCGCAGGCATCAGGGCGATGATCACGCCGTACATGTTGCGCTCTACGGTATCTGTTCCGTGTGCGTGTGGCGATAATGATACTATTAATTTACTCATTGAACATTAATCATTGAACATTGAACATTATTTCTTAGCAGCGCGGGCGCGGATGATTCCCATGACGGTCGATTTGCCCTGACGGATATTGTCGAGCAGCGGACGATGAGCCGGACAAGTGAACTGGCAAGAGCCACACTCGATACAGCTGACGATGTCTTCACGCTCAGCACGCTCCCAGTTCTTCACCTCAGAGATCTTGGCAAGCAGATAAGGCTCCAAGCCCATCGGACAAGCACCTACGCACTTGGCACAGCGGATACAGGGCTGCGGTTCCTTGCGACGAGCCTCATCGTCTGAGATAATCGTCACGGAGTTCGTTCCCTTGCAGATAGGCACCTCGGTAGAAGTCAGCGCCTTACCCATCATCGGACCGCCTGCCAACAGTTTGTTGTCGCCCTCAGGCATACCGCCGCAGGCATCAATCAATTCCTGCATCGGCGTACCCATACGGACGAGGAAGTTGCTGGGTTTCTGGAGCTTCTTACCCGTCACAGTCGTATAGCGTTCGAAGAGGGGTTTGTTCTTCATAACTGCCTCATAGACAGCGTAGGCAGTACCTACATTCTGAACGATTGCTCCAACGTTCACAGGGATAGCAGGAGGCGCAGGCACTTGACGCTGGATCACCGCATCAACGAGCTGCTTCTCACCACCCTGCGGATAGCGCTGCTTCAGGGGAACCACCTCTACGTTATAGGCAGAACCGCCGAACTTCTCTGCGCATTTCTTCGTGAGCAGTTCGATAGCAGGCATCTTATTGGTCTCAATACCGATATAACCCGTGTTGACCTTCGCGCCCTTCATCAGCAGTTCGAGACCGACGAGAATCTCATCGGGATGCTCCATCATCAGACGGAAGTCGGCTGTGATGTAAGGCTCGCACTCGACGGCATTGATGATCACGCACTCGGCCTTTGCCGTCGGCGGAGGTGTCAGTTTGATAAAGGTCGGGAAACAAGCACCGCCCATACCTACGACACCAGCGGTCTTGATGCGGTTGACTATCTCCTCGGGAGTCAGTTCGGGGTGAGCCTCAACCGTCTCCAGTTTGTCCGAGCGGTCGATACTCTCTTCCCATTCGTCGCCTTCTACATTGATTATGATGACAGGCTTGCGATAACCTGTTGCGTCGATAGCCGTATCAATCTTGAAGACGGTACCGCTGACAGACGAGTAGATCGGAGCCGACACGAAGCCGCCAGCCTCTGCAATCAGCGTTCCCACCTTCACCTTGTCGCCTTTGGCAACAACAGGCTTGGCAGGCGCTCCGATATGCTGGCTCAAGGGGAAGATGGCCTGCTTCGGGAGCGCAGCCACCTGTGTTACGGCATCATTGCTCAGTTTGTTTTCTTCGGGGTGTACACCACCTATGCTAAATGTTCTTATATTCATAATGGTTACCTCCTTTTCTTATTTGGTGGAATTAGTTGAGTCCGTCTCAGGCTTCGGAGCAGCGGGTTCCTTGGGTTTCGGAGCAGGCGCCGGTGTGGGGAAGTTGACATCGACGATGGCATGCTTCGGACAAGCGGTAACGCACTTACGGCAGAGACGGCACTTCGTGTGGTCAATGTAGGCCAGGTTGTTCTCAACGGTGATCGCACCGAAGTTACACTCCTTCTCACACTTACCGCAACCGATACAACTGACGGCACAAGCCTTCATCGCCACAGGGCCCTTGTCCTTATTGACACAGGAGACAAACACTCTCCTACCCTTCGGGCCCTTCTTGCGCAGTTCGATGATGCCACGCGGACAAGCCTTGACGCAACTGCCGCAAGACGTACACTTCTCCTCATCGACCTCGGCGATACCAGTCTCTGGATTGATATGGATGGCGTCGAACTGACAAGCCTCGACGCAATCACCACAACCCAGACAGCCGAAGCCACAGGCCGTTTCACCAGCACCACAGGCATGCATAGCAGCACACGTGCGAAGTCCGGCATACTCGGCAATGCGAGGACGATGCTCGCAAGTACCATTACATCTCACTACGGCCACCATCGGCTCTGTATTGGCAATCGCCATACCCAGCAGATCAGCAACCTTTCCCATCGTATCGGCTCCGCCCACAGGACAGAACAGCCCGTCGAGACTGCCTGCATCAGCACCCTTGACGAGTGCATCGGCCATACCGCTACATCCTGGGAATCCACATCCACCACAGTTGGCACCAGGCAGCACTTCGCCGACCTGAGCAATACGGGGATCTTCATAGACAGCGAACTTCTTGGAGGCCGCAAACAGCACAACTGCTGCTATCAAACCAATAGCACCCAAGACCATCACTGCAATTAAGATGAAATTCATAATGCTTTGATATTTGTTTTAGTTGTTATTAAATTGTTTCAAGTTCAAAAGCCATTTTCCGACGGATGCGGTCCCGGAAGAGCCAGAGCACTGCGTAATAGGGTATCAATGCGACAAGTCCGGAGACGGCAGCAAGACCCTCGTTGTCTGTCAGCAGAAGCACAACTACCAACACAGCCACCAGCACGATGAAAGGCAGTCCAAAACCCAGTAGCAGCGCACTGCCAGCCACATCGCCCGAGGCACTGACCACCACAGCATCACCCTTCTTGAGAGACTCGGTATTGGCCACATTCAGCACATCAACAATCTTCTCCTTCGATTCCGAGGCATTGCAATGGGCGGCTACCTTGCAGGCTGCGCACGCAGACGTCTGAAGGATACGAACCTTCACACAACCTTCCTCTACCGATTCTACAATTCCTGAATGACTTATTTTAGTATGCACTTTGCAAAGGTACGATAATCTGATGAAAAAACAAAGTAAAAACAGCGTTTTTTCGTAAAAATATTCGTAATCGTTTGCAGTTACAAAAGATTTTTTATACTTTTGCCACGATTTAAGCAAAAAGAACAATGAAAACCAGCGAACAGGCACTGCAGCAGATCGAGCGCACACTGCGCAAGACCATCGAAAAATTTCCAGCTACCGAAGAGGCAACTGTCATGACCGACATCCATCTCCGTGTAACACAGGAGACGGGAGAGTTAACGGTCTTCAATGACGACGATGTGGAGATTACACGCAGCGTCATCGAACAATGGATTGACAACAAGGACGATGATTTCTACCATGAAATCGCACCAGCATTGCGGAAAAGCATCGAAAAGCACAAGCAGGACATCGAGCAGATGTCGATCTTGAAGCCTTTCTCCTTCGTCTTGGAACAGGACGACAAGGAGGCTGTCGAAGAACTCTATCTTGTGGATGACGACACCGTCATCATCGACCCAGACCTGATGCAAGGCCTGGACGAAGATCTCGACAAGTTCCTTGAGGACCTGCTGAAAGACTAAGCCCCAGTCCTACTCCAGCTTTGTCTCCCTAAGGACAAAATGGCGCGAGGCATCGACGTAGTAGATCTCCTCCGACTGCGCCTGATTACGCGACTTGGAGAAATCGAGCAGATGAATCTCATAGTCACTCGTGATAGAGAAGAACTGCACGAACTCCTCAGGACTGATTTCATCACTCTTATCCTCTACGGCATACAGACAAAGCTTATCCACAGGGAAATACTCATCATCGAGGGAATAGAGCCACAGGGAATACTGGTGGCTTGACTGTGCTTCCTCGATAGCAATCAATATCAGACGGGCTCCCAGACTCTCTGGCAGACAAGCAGCCTTATGATGGGTGGTGGCGCTGAGACTCATATACCGCGCTATCTCAGGCTGTATATCGGAAAAGCCTGGAAGGTAACGCACATAGTCTTCCGTATAGCTGACAGGCAACGTCTGCATGGAGAGGCTGTCGTAGAAAATCTTCAGCGGATTGTCGGAAGTCTCCAAGTCGACTCCCTGTAGCTTCAGTTTTTCCTTAACCTCGATAGACTTTATGCTGTCAAGTTTATGCTCCAATTCTTCGGGCGACATCTGTTTCCTGCCACCACACGACAGCACCAATAAGGCCAAAGCCGACAAACACCACTTATATTTCATGATTCACAGTTTTTAGAGTTTCACACTCTTCTTCACCACCCGGCTCTCATTCTGCAAACGGTCGAGGGCTGTGACAGCAAATACCCATTTCTGTCCACCATCCTTATACGGTAACTTGACGAAATTGTTGGAAGTGATGGTATAAATCTTTGAAGGGTCATCGACGTTGACTTTTTCTCCTTTGGCAAAGCGATAGACGACATATTTCACAGCCTCATCCTTCCAGTCTTTTGCTTTAGGAGCCCTCCAGACAAGCACATAGTCATTGTCGATCCAGACGGGCTTCAGGCGCTTGACTTTCTTGGGAGCCTTCCCATCGATGAAAGGCATTTCCGGCTGAAGGGCAGGATACTTCCAATACACATTCCGAAGGTTGGTGCCATAATTGCCCACATTGTCAACTACGGCTTTTGCATACCAAAGCACAGACCCTTTCACATTTGGCAGCCGACGATGCAGTTCCATCTTAGCCGGTAACTGGTGAACTTGCGGATTCTTCGGATCAGCATACTTCACCGTACGCTCCACATCTTCACCGATAATGAGCGGGCGGGCTCCGGCATACTTGTTCCCCCACTTGATAAGCGTATCATAGTCTGCGGCCTTATTACCGATTTCCCAATAGATCTGGGGAACACAATAGTCAAGCCAGCCGTTATTCACCCACAACAGCACATCGGCATAGAGGTCGTCATAATTCTGCAGGCCGTTGGTATTGCTTCCAATCGACGAATTGCGCTTGTTACGATAGATACCGAAGGGCGAGATACCGACTTTCACCCAAGGCTTTGTCTGATGGACCGTCTTATAGAACTGTTCGATAAAGAGGTTCACGTTATAGCGACGCCAGTCACGCTGGTCCTTGATTCCGTTGGAGTGATCCTGGAAGAGTTCATCGTCAGGAATACCCTCCCCCTTAACCGGATAGGGATAGAAGTAATCATCCATATGGATACCATCCACATCGTAGCGGCTCACGATATCACGGGCTACCTCGCAGATATAGTCACGATTCTCAGGAATACCCGGGTTCAGGATAAAGAGCTCGTCGTAGGCAAAGCAGTTCATCGGCTTACGCACAGCGATATGCATCGGCGAGAGCTGACGCGTGCCCTTGGTCTTTGCCCGATAGGGATTGATCCATGCATGAAGTTCCATCCCGCGCTTGTGACACTCATTAATCATCCACTGCAAGGGATCCCAGTAGGGTTTGGGTGCTACGCCCTGGGTGCCTGTCAGGAAACGGCTCCAAGGCTCAATCTTACTCTCGTAAAGGGCATCACACTCAGGACGGACCTGAAAGATAATCACATTGACGCCATCCTTCTGCAACTCGTTGAGCTGATAGGTCAGCGTCTGCTGCATCTTCACTGTGCCCATGCCCTGGAACTGTCCGTTGACGCACTGTATCCAGGCACCACGCATCTCACGTTTCTGTGCCCCAGCTGCCATAGCAAGCAGAAGCATCAAGCTTAACAATATTGTTTTCTTCATCATCAGAATAGTTTTTTCTTATGTTTACGAGCCTCCTCAAGGGAAAGTAATTCCTCTTGCTGATGCTGGTAGTCTTCACGTAGGTGCTGATATTTCTCCGCCAGATCATGCTCCATCTGTACGCTTTCATTCATCAGGCGAACAGCTACCAGAGCATTCTGTGAAGCATCCTTCATCCAAACCACAGGCCCAGAATAGACGGGAGCGATCTTCAGGGCTACATGCAGTTCACTGGTAGTGGCTCCACCAATCATGATGGGGATATTGAGTCCTGCCTTCTGCAGTTCGCGGGCCACATTGACCATCTCTTCAAGACTGGGGGTAATCAGACCACTCAGTCCGATGATGTCAACATGCTCCTCAACGGCTTTCCTGACAATCTGCTCGGCAGGCACCATCACGCCCATGTCGATAATATCATAATTATTACAAGCCATCACCACACCGACTATATTCTTACCGATGTCGTGTACATCTCCTTTGACTGTAGCCAACAGGACTTTGCCGGCATGGGCAGCCCCTTGAGTCTTCTCTGCTTCGATATAAGGCTGAAGGATACCTACGGCCTGTTTCATGGTACGGGCAGTCTTCACCACCTGAGGCAAGAACATCTTACCCTCGCCAAAACGCTGACCGACAATATTCATGCCCTTCATCAATGGCCCTTCAATGATATCGACGGCACGCGGATAGGACTGGAGCGCCTCTTGCAAGTCGGCTTCAAGATAGTCGCCGACTCCTTTGACAAGGGCCTGAATCAATCTCTCCTCGACAGAGATATCCGTTCTGTGAACAGCCTCATTAGACGTAGCAGCAGTACTCTCCTGAGCACTTGTCTTCTGTGCCTCCATCATACTGTCTGCAAGTCTTATCAGATGCTCCGAGGCAGAAGAAGAACGGTTCAGGATAACATCTTCTATAACATCAAGTTGCTCTTTAGGAATATCTTCATAAGACACTCGCGATGAAGGATTTACGATTCCAAAATCCATACCATTCTGAATGGCATGATAGAGGAATACAGCATGCATCGCTTCACGAATGTAGTTGTTGCCGCGGAAGGAGAAACTTAGGTTACTGACACCTCCACTGATATGAGCACCGGGCAGATGTTCTTTGATCCACCCTGCAGCCCGGATGAAGTCTGCAGCATAACTATCATGCTCTGGCATTCCCGTAGCCACAGCCAACACGTTAGGATCAAAAATGATATCCAGAGGATTCATGCCGACTTGTTCAGTGAGCAGACGATAGGCACGCGAGGCAATCTCAATACGACGCTCGAAAGTAGTAGCCTGTCCTTGTTCGTCAAAGCACATAACCACCACAGCAGCACCATAGCGCTTCACGTCACGAGCATGATCAAGGAACTTTGCCTCTCCTTCTTTCAGGGAGATCGAATTGACAATGCTCTTGCCTTGTACACATTTCAGTCCGGCTCTAATGACCTCCCAGTCAGAGGAGTCAATCATCACTGGTACACGGGCGATATCGGGTTCGGCAGCAATGCGATTCAGGAAATTCACCATTTCCGTCTTGGCATCGAGCAGACCGTCGTCCATGTTTATATCGATGACGAGGGCACCGTCTTCGACCTGTTTGCGGGCAATGGTAAGTGCCTCTTCATAGTTTTTCTCCTTAATCAGCCTAAGGAACTTACGCGAACCAGCCACATTACAACGTTCGCCAACATTGACAAACTTCACGTCAGGCGTCACATCAAGCAGTTCCAGACCACTCAGCCACATCGTCTGAGGACGAGCTACTGGCTGATGAGGTTTCTTCCCAGCCACCAAAGGTGCATAGGCGGCAATGAAGGTCTCATCTGTACCGCAACAGCCACCAATGATATTCACTAATCCCTCATTGACCAGTTCCCCCATTTTCGGGGCCATCGTCTCGGCTGTCTCGTCATATAGTCCAAGGGAATTCGGGAGTCCAGCATTCGGATAGGCTGAAATATAATAAGGCGCACGCCTGGCAAGTTCTCGTAGGAAAGGTCTCATCTGGGTAGCTCCAAACGAGCAATTGAGTCCAACGGAGAATATCGGGTAATTACTGATGCTGGCCAGGAATGCGTCAAGTGTCTGTCCACTGAGCGTACGACCAGCAAGATCGCTAACCGTCACAGACAACATGATGGGAATCTCGACACCACGTTGATCCATCACGCGCATCGCTGCATCAATACCGGCTTTCGCGTTCAGTGTGTCGAATATGGTCTCGATGAGCAAAGCATCCACCCCACCCTCAACTAAGGCATCCATCTGCTCGACATAGGCTGCAAGTAGTTCGTCGTAGTCCATATCCCTCGCAGCAGGATTACTGACGTCAGGAGACATCGAGCACGTCTTGTTTGTTGGTCCTACGGAACCTGCGACGAAACGCGGTTTATCGGGTGTCGAGAACTGATCTGCAATCTGTCTGGCCAACCTGGCACCAGCAAGCGCCATTTCACGAGCCTCATTTTCCAAATGATAGTCAGCCTGTGAGATACGCTGGCTGCTGAATGTGTTTGTGGCAATGATATCAGCACCGGCCTCAAGGTATTTGCGATGGATATTTGTGATGACATCAGGTCTGGTCAGCGAAAGCACGTCATTGTTACCTTTCAATTGTCCAGTCAGATTCACAAAACGTTCTCCCCGGAAATCTGCCTCCGTGAGACCATAGGTCTGTATCTTCGTCCCCATCGCACCGTCGAGGATGAGGATCCGTTGTCTGATGATATCGTTAAGCCTTTCCAAAATCTGTTGTCTTTGTATTAATAATGCTTCATAGCGCGATCCATCTCACGCCTGTCTTCCTTCTCTTTCAAGGTCTGACGCTTGTCGTACTCTTTTTTACCTTTACAGAGAGCCAGATCCATTTTGGCGCGTCCTTTGTTGTCTATAAACACAAGCAGCGGAACGATGGTATAGCCCGTCTGTTTCGTAGCACTCTCCAGCGCCCGGATCTCCTTCTTGGTGAGTAGCAGTTTCCTGTCGCGCTTCATCTCATGGTTGTTGTATGAGCCATAGAAATAAGGACTGACACTCATGCCCTTCACCCATAGTTCGCCATTGATAACTACGCAATAGGTATCCACAAGACTGGCTTTGCCAAGACGGATGCTCTTAATCTCCGTTCCCGTCAGCACTATGCCTGCCGTATAGGTCTCAATAAAGAAATACTCGAATGAGGCCTTTTTGTTCTTTATCTGTATAGGGCTCTTTTTCCTGAGCTGTTCCTGTTCCTTGTTCATTGAATTGTTGCAAATTTATCAAGATGATCATCAATGTAGTGAGCAATGTCGTCTGTCCATTCCTCTTCATTCTCCACGAACTGGTCATCGAGATCTTCAAAATCTGGGAACTGTTCAAAGAGTGCCATAAACTCTTCATCAGTACACTCTTTTTCTATTTCCTCACGATGCTTCAGCCAAAGCGTATGTGCCTCGTAGATCAGTTTCGAAGGACCACGCATTTCCCACATCCTCAACACCTTAGCCAGCGGATTCTTAAAGATGAAAGGTCCATAGCCGTTGTGAATCAACTGCACAAAGCCACCATCCATTACTTCCTGATGCAGGATATCCCATGCAAGCAGCGTCAACTGGTCTGCATTCAACTCAGCCATCGTTTCCGATGTTAATTCACCACCAATGGCATCATAGATAGCCTTCACAAAAACATGGACGAAAGCATCCATGCTTTCCATCGCTGCCTGCTGAAGATCAGCATCTCTAACAATCACTTCTTTCATCGTCTATCTCATTCAGGTAAGTTCATATACGCCTGTTGGCAACTGGCGGCGCAGCACCTCAAGTTCAAGGTCCTTTCCTGGCACAATGCCATAACTGCGAAGAATCGTCTCAACAGTCTTGCGTGCGAGCTCAGGATGGTTGTTCTCCTCGCTAAGATGACAAAGCCATACGTGCTTCAAGTGTTCCGACATATTCTCGGCCAGAGCCATACCACAGTTCTTATTCGACAGGTGACCCGTACCACTGAGGATGCGTTTCTTTAAATATTCAGGATATGGTCCTCCAAGCAGCATCTCCTCATCATGATTAGCCTCGATGACCAGATAGTTGGCTTCGGCAATACGTTCCTTGATATCATCAGTGATGCTTCCCACGTCCGTGATAATGACGAAGGTAATACCCTCGGCCTGGATCTCATAGCCCACATTCTCACTTGCATCGTGCGGTACGATAAAAGGCAGCACAGAGAAATCCCCTAATTGGAAACGCTGTCCTGGGACAATCTCAATCTTTCTCTCGGAAGCCACCTTGCGGGTAATGCAGTAGTTATGGTCAATACCATTGTGCACCTTGCTCGTAGCATAGACCGGCAACTTGTCTTCATGACTGAATGAGCCCACCGACTTGATATGATCAGCATGATCATGTGTGATAAGCACATGATGCACACTACTCAACTGGATACCATAGTCTTTGCAGTGCTTCTTCAGTGTACGTATGCCGACACCGATATCTATAATGAGGCCGTCTGTCGCGGTTCCGAGATAATAGCAGTTTCCACTGCTGCCGCTACCAAACGAAATGAATTTCAGCATCTGATTATATATTTTCGTGCAAAGGTACGAAAATTAAACGAAAAGACATCGGCTTTTCACATAAATTATATCTTAGAAAGGCATTCCGACTGCAAAGTGGAAAGCGAAATCACGACTGAGACGGGGATGAACGATCGGATAGTGGGCTTCTTCCTCCATCTGATAGGCAGGATTGACAGCCTTCATACCCAAGTCGAATCGAAGCACAAAATACTCAAAGTTCAACCGCAATCCAAGACCGTAACTGACAGCCATATCATTCACGAGTCCCTTCAGGGTGAATTGTCCGCCTGGCTGCTCGTCATACTGTCGCAATGTCCAGATATTTCCTGCATCAACGAAAGCTGCGCCATTGAATTTCCAGAACAGGTGTGTACGATATTCCAGATTAAGGTCAAGTTTCATATCGCCAGTCTGTGTGATAAAGTTGATACGCCCATCCTGATCCTTATAGCTTCCTGGTCCAAGACTCCTCACCGTCCAGCCTCTCACGCTGTTTGCACCACCAGAGAAATAGCGCTTTTCAAAGGGTAATACACTCGAATTACCATAGGGATAGGCAATACCAAGGCCAATATGAAAGACGAATTGATCTCGGGTACCCGCACCAAGTAGATTACGCGAGTAGTCCAAGTCGGCCTTTACATACTGAGCATAGGCAATATCAAAGACCTTGTACTGACCATCTTCATTCTGATTGCCTCCAAAGACTGACGTATATAGATTCAGCAGATTACCAGCTGTCTCCATATTGGTCTTCAAGGCGAAGCGACCGTTACTATAGGAATAGCCAAAGCCCGTCTTCATGATAAAGAGATCGCGATAATTGTAACTTAAAATCGCATTCGGATTCGTTTTATCATCCAGATACTCCCGCTGGAACGTACTACTGATCCAAGGCATGAAGACATAATTCAAGTCAACAAGGTCAACCCGATAATTGTCATGATGATTCTGCGGCTGCCATTTATAGCGCCACCCTGCAGAAAGTACACGACGATGGAACTCAGGACGGTCTTGAGAGTCGTACAGCACAGAGACCTCACTGGTCGCCACTATATTACGACGTATTTCCTGATTGAGGAACGGCAGTATGAAACGGGGAAATGACAAACGGCTCTCAATACTGTATTCAAAGAAGTCCTGATTAGTGTATCCCTCTAGTCCACGAATGGCTTCATAAGCACCACGCAGTTTCATGCTAAAGGTTTCCGACCCGTGGAAGAAATTGCGATTCTGATAAGTCAATGAGGCTGCTGCACCGAAATCGCCTGCTGTGTTCGTACCTTCAGGCTGAAAGCTGATAGTCGAAGGCTTATTGGTCTGAATCATAACCCTCGTGTCAAGCAAGGTCGTATCTGGTACTGGCTGGAAACTGATATTGGTATATCTTACCGCACCCAAACGGCCGAAATGATTATAGGTATTCTGCAAGTCACTTGCCGAATAGTAGTCACCTGCATGTAAGAAGGTGTTCTCGCGGAGTACGGACTCCCGTAGGTGAATCACCGAATCGGTGGCAGCACCACTGACGAAATTCAAATCCCTGATCTTATAGCGACTATGCAACGTGTCAGACGCTTCACTGTCCGAACGATAGGGATGAAGTATCATTGTCAGGTCGATAGTATGGTTATCAGCATCCTTACGGGCACGATAGTTGATAAACTCCTTATGGAAGCGGAAATAGCCAAGATCCTGAAGGAAACGTGTGATCTCCGACCGTTCTTCGTTCAGCACATCCGCACTGAACTGCATCTCGTCGTGCAACAAGGAACGACGGTCTTTCAAAAGATCAGCAATCAGAGAGTCTTGGATATCTCGCTCCAGATGTCGGATGCGATAGGGCGTTCCTGGTCGCAGCACATATATAGCATCAACCTTTTTCTTGTGCAAATCAAGATAGAGACTCACTTCAGCGTCAAGGTATCCTTTGTTCTGTAAAGCCATCTGCAAATCTTCGCAGGTCTGCTGCGCCAGAAGGGAATCATAGATGACTGGTGCCTCGCCCATAGAACGAAGCATTTTATTGAGCCACGTACTATCCCGACCAGCCATTGCATAGACGCCAAGGGGAATCTTCAGTGTAGAAAACCAGCGAGAATTTGTTTTTTGACGCACATAGGCCTTCATCTGCGACAAGTTGATATCCTTATACTTACCATCCGTCAGAACCTTTACCTTATCGAGCATATAGCTTTCTTCCGGCAAGTCACGAGATGCAGAACAGGCACATAAAAATACGCCTGTCAATATCGTGAGAAACTGGCAAATATGAGACTTCGTCATCAACATTCTCGTTTGTAAGTTGCAAAATTACGAATAATTTCTTAACTTTGCCACGGAATTAACGACTTTTTTCAAAATGATATCAAAAAACCAAGTGAAATACATCCACCAGCTGGAACAAAAGAAATACCGTAAACGAGAAGGGCTCTTTGTTGCCGAAGGAACGAAAGTCGTTGGCGACCTGCTGAAGTATCACAAGCCAGAGGCTCTGTTTGCAACAGACGAATGGAAGGCTCCCGACGGGATATCCTATACGATAGTGACTGAAGAGGAGTTGCGGCGCATCAGTTTTCTACAACACCCTCAGCAGGTGTTAGGTCTATTCCCTATCCCACCCCAAACGACTGCCACAAGTTTCGGCGGTGCACTCGTGCTTGCACTCGACGGTGTTCAGGACCCAGGCAACCTCGGAACTATTATCCGAATAGCTGACTGGTTCGGCATCGAGACGATTATCTGTTATGAAGATACGGCTGATGCATGGAATCCGAAAGTTATTCAGGCCACAATGGGCAGCATCGCCCGCGTGAACATTATATACACTAATCTGTTGGATCTTCTCGACACCCTTCCAACGGACTTCCCCATATACGGGACACTCCTCGACGGTGAAAACATCTACACACAGCCACTTTCCGAAGAAGGGCTCATCATCATGGGAAATGAAGGGAACGGTATCTCGGAGGCTGTACGAACAAAGATAAATCGAAAGTTACTGATTCCAGATTTCCATCAGGGCGAGACGGCTGACAGCCTCAACGTAGCCATTGCCACAGCCATCACTTGTTCGGAATTCAGACGCAGACGAGCTCAATAATGTTCTGATTATTAAAGCGAATCCAGACGGTCAGCATAGAGTGTTCTTGCCTCTTCACCTCGCTCATCGTCAGTCATGTCAATCTTCGGATGGACATCCATTGGCTCTAAGTTAAAACCGATTCGGTTCAGATTCTGGTTCGTATATGTGAGCTGCGCTCCAAAAAGACAAATCGTCCATGATATCTGCAACCAGAGCATGAATAATGGCAATGCAGCAAAAGAACCATAAATGGCGTTATAACTCGTCACCCAGATCTGAGAGTAGATATAAAATAGTTGGAGCAACTGCATCGCTACACCTGCAAGTATTCCTGGAATAATGGCACATGAAAGTTTCACCTTGGTATTAGGCATATAGACATAGAGCCAGATGAAAAGCAGCGATAATAAAATATAAGGTGAGTAATCAAGCAGCAAATTAACCGCCGGTCCCAACACGTCGATACCATCCACCTTCTGTTCTATCGTCGCCATGAAAATCGAAATACCCGTGGATACGATGATGATGATCGGAAATAGGAAAAACATAGCCAGATAATTTGTCAACGAGCGGATAATAGGTCGTGCATTATCCACCTGCCATATCTGATTGAAAGTCTCCTCTATATTATTGACAAGCATAAGAACGGTATAGAGCATGAAGAGCAGTCCGATACCCAGAAATATGCCACTCTGCGTATGCACCAGATAACTATTCACAAAACCGATGATGACTTCTGCCACCTGCGGCTGTGAATCCAAAGAATCGCGGAACCAGAGTTCTATATACTTGTTGTAGCCAAAGCCACGGGCTATCGCAAAGACCACAGCGAGGATAGGCACGATGGCAAGCAACGTTGAATATGTCAGTGCCGAAGCCTGTGTCATTACCCGCTTCTCAGTAAAGAAACGAACGGTCAGATACACCTTGCGAATCACCTCTTTCATGATAGATGTCACGATTAGAACATTATAAAAGAAAGCACTGCCCCTATAAGCCGGGTTCTGTACCGTGCAAACACGGTGTCTGCCATTTATCTAGTCCATGAGTCACCCCATGGCTCAAGCGTTCTACCCTCCGCCGCATGAGTCCCGGCCGTATTGCATTTCTGCTCAGGCCTTCGTCAACTCGGGCGGGCAACCCTCTGTCGGGACGGTTTACATGAACTTGCAGCCCCCAGCGGACACAGCCCGATGATCACCCATCGGCTGGTGGTCTCTTGCACCACCTTCTCACCCTTACCACCCCTTTCTCACTCCCTCTTAAGAGGTAGAGACAAAAGGAGTTCGGCGGTCATTCTCTTCTGCCCTAACCTACTGTCACCAATAGCTTCCACTTTCAGAAGTGGGGCGCCCTGTGCTGCCCGGACTTTCCTCTTGTGCCAGAATGACACCAGCGACAGACCGTGACAGTGCTTTCGGATGCAAAGATAGCTCATTTTTTTAGAATATAGAAGAATTTACCCTAAAAAACTTTCGATAATTAAAAATATGCAACTAAAAAGTTAACAAAATATTAAATTTGTCAGTTATTTAAGATTTAAAGTGTTAATCGCAAATGCCCGTTAAGCGCATCTTTGAAATTGTTAAATTCGGACAAATATTCACGACATTTTGTCAGTAAACGAATTTTTGCCCCTATCTTTGCATCGTCAAAACTTGAACGCATAAGCGCAGTGCCTCTACTGCAGAAGTTGAATTTAAAATTATAATAAAATGAATGAGAATATGAAAAAGATCGTAAATGTCGCAACGCCAGCTTTTTGTGCCGTTGCTTTAGTACTCTCTGTAGCCGCATTCAACAAGACCAATGCCGCTACTGCCTCTGCACCCGCTCCCGTCGTATCATCTGCGCCCGCTGGGCAGCCTGTCGACTTGACTTACGCCGCAGAAAAGGCCTTACCATCTGTCGTCTACATCAAGTCTGTACAGAATTCAAAGATCCAGACTGTGGAATACAATGATCCTTTTGAGGATTTCTTCTCTGATCCGTTTGGTGGATTCTTCGGACGCGGTCAGGGTAATAATGGTCAGAAGCGCCAGCGTCAGGTACAGACTCCAAAGCGTGCAGCTGCCGGATCTGGTGTCATCATCTCTGCCGACGGCTATATTGTGACAAACAACCACGTCGTTGATGGTGCAGACGAACTGACTGTCAGTCTGACAGACAACAAGGAATACTCAGCACGCATTATTGGTACAGATAAAACGACAGACCTTGCCCTCATCAAGATTGACGGAAAGAATCTGCCAGCTATCACGATAGCTAACAGCGATGATGTACGTGTTGGTGAATGGGTTCTTGCTGTGGGTAATCCTCTCGGACTGAACAACACCGTAACAGCTGGTATCATTTCTGCCAAAGCCCGTACCCTCGGTGCTAATGGCGTAGAGTCATTCATTCAGACCGATGCCGCTATCAACCAAGGAAACTCTGGTGGTGCACTCGTCAACACAAGGGGTGAGCTTGTCGGCATCAATGCTATGCTCTACTCTCAGACTGGTTCAAATATCGGTTATGGGTTTGCTATCCCTACAACTATTATGAATAAGGTAGTCGATGATCTCAAGCAGTACGGCAATGTACAGCGCGCCATGATCGGCATTCAGGGTATGGACGTAAAGAACTATGTCGATGCCGAGAAGGAAAAGGACAAGGAGGTGGATCTCGGCACGATGGAGGGTATCTATGTAGCTAAGGTCGTAGAGGATGGTGCAGCTGAGGCTGCAGGTCTGAAGGAGGGTGATGTCATCACCGCCGTTGACGGACAGAAAGTAACGAAGTTCGGTGAGCTGCAGGGAATCCTCGCAAAGAAGCGTCCTGGTGACAAAGTTTCACTCTCTTATCTGCGCAACAAGAAGAGTCATACAGCTACGGTCACACTGAAGAATGAGCAGGGCAATACGAAGGTTGTGAAGAATGCCGACCTCGATGTTCTTGGTGGTACCTTCCGCGCCATCACTGACGCACAGAAAGAACAGCTCAATATCGGATACGGCCTCGAGGTAATGAAGATCAGCGGCGGTAAACTGAAAGATGCCGGTGTGCCTAAGGGATTCATTATCCAGAAGGTCAACGACGAGAGCATCAAGAGCGTCGAAAATCTGCAGGATGCCGTCAAGGAAGCATCCACCAGTAAGGAACCGGTACTCTATATCCAAGGTATTTATCCGACTGGTAAAAAAGGATATTTTGCCGTTCCTCTGCAGAACGAATAAGAGAAAAAACACGAAAAATGGCCACGAAAGTAAAATTTCGTGGCTTTTTTTTGGCGGTATCAAGAAAAAGCTATAATTTTGCAAAATGGCTAGAAACAAAACTATATATGAGACAACTGAAAATCACTAAATCCATTACCAACCGAGAAAGTGCCTCACTGGAAAAATATCTACAGGAAATCGGCAAGGAAGAAATGATCTCGGCGGAGGAAGAAGTGGAGCTTGCGCAGCGTATTAAGAAAGGTGACCAGAAAGCACTTGAACGGCTGACGAAAGCTAACCTGCGATTTGTGGTCTCCGTAGCTAAACAGTATCAGAATCAGGGTCTCACACTGCCCGACCTGATCAACGAAGGCAACCTTGGACTGCTGAAGGCGGCGGAACGTTTCGATGAGACTCGCGGATTCAAGTTCATCTCATATGCCGTATGGTGGATACGCCAAAGTATCCTTCAGGCCATATCGGAGCAAAGCCGTATCGTCAGACTCCCCCTTAATCAAGTGGGATCGCTCAACAAGATCAATCGCGAGATCAACAAGTTTGAGCAAGAGAACGAACGTAGGCCGTCACTGAACGAGATTGCAGACAAAATCGACCTGCCGCAAGATAAGATCGACGAGGCCATGAGTGTCAATAGCCATCATATCTCAGTCGATGCGCCATTCACAGATAGCGAGGACAGCAGCCTGCTCGACGTACTCGTCAATGAGGATATTCCTACGACAGATATGGGACTTGTCAACGAGTCGCTAAAATCCGAAATACAGGCTGCACTAAGTGTGCTCAGCGAACGAGAGCGCAAAGTGATTGAAGCATCTTACGGCATAGAACAGCCGGAACTGACACTTGAGGAAATCGGCGAGAAGTTCGGACTTTCACGTGAACGTGTTCGTCAGATCAAGGAAAAGGCCATCCGAAAGCTTCGCACAAGTACAAAGAATAAAACATTAAAGACATATTTAGGATAATGAGACTGTTTTCAAAGATTGTTATTGCTACTGCTTTTTTGGCAGCTGCTGCATATATGCCGGCTTCAGCAAAGAATTACATGGTACCCAAGGCCTACATGTTCGGATTCGTCGCTTCATTCAACGACTCCATCGTCTATTTTACGGACATTCAGGAAGTGGACAGCGTCTGGCTAACGTCCAAGAAAAAGATGCTTGCTGGGCGCAGTAATTACGCTTACCAGCTGCGTAACTATTGCTCGCAGGCGTTAGGACAGACGAACCGTACAGTCGTCATTATCTCAGCCACTAAGCGCAAAGACGTTGAGAAGAAACTGATCAAGATGAAGAAGCTGTATACTGGTAAGAACACAGGGAAGTACGATGTTCGTTACATATCGACTCCTGATTTCAAGTTCCGTCCCGTAAACATGGACGACAGCAACAGCAAATAGAACTGAAGCTATACCATTTACAAAGATTCCACGTTATCTGTTTTTGTTCCTTACAAACCAGTCGTGCGTAAAATTGTACATCACAAGAGCCAATACGACAAGTATAATGGCTGCTATGAGTACGTACGACTCCTCTGTATGGAAAAAAGCTATACCTATACCCAATCCCCAGGCTATACCACTCTCCCACCCGAGCATGAAAGTACTTTGTGATGTACCACGCTGACAGTGACGACTCAGTTTGATGAAGAACAACAGGAACCTGGCTCCGATGATACCCAAAGCGAACCCCACGAACAACGGAGCCGCATAGGCAACAATCTGTTGGGTACGAGTCAGCATCATGAGCAGAGCTGCTCCCATGAGAATCAGGCCAGACACCACTTCACTCTTCACCTCTGCATCACGGAAGATAAAACGTTGCGCCAAGAGGGCGGAAAGGAAACCTGCCATCATCATCCCATAGAAATGGATGGTCAGCGACAAGGAGAACAACAGTCCCACCGCCAACATAATAAGCTGAAGATTGACAAAGAGCGGGAAGCCATGAGGCAGAAAGAAACGATCAAGACTAAACGTAGGCACATCGTCCTGAGGAGCACGGAAGGGGAAGTGTACCAAAGAGATAAGTATCACTGCAATTGCCGACAGACAGGCTGCCGTGAGTAATACCATACCAAAACCTGCCAACTGTGCAGTCAAGATACCCGCTATCGGTCCGAGGGAAAGAGCAAAGCGCCCAAACCATGAGGCAGAATGATTGGCCTCTGTCCGCTGATAACTTTCACAAGTATCGATAATCAGTGTACTTGCAAGTACCATCTGAGCTAATCCAAACACGACACCAAAGAGAAAACGCTGAAGCACAACTACATAAAAAGGCAGTTGGCTGATACGAGTCTCAAAGTAATAGGACAGACCAAGAAGCAATGCCATGCACGCAGCAGACCAGATGCAGACCATATTACGGCGGTAATGCTGTACCAAGAACGACACAAAGCCACCTAATACAAACAGCCCTACCCCGAAAGCCCCCATTGCTATTCCAGTCTCAGTACAGGAGAATCCCTGACTCATCAACCATAGCGGCATCGTGGGCACCAACATATAGACTGCCATCGTCAACAGCAGATTGGCAATAGCCATACGCCAGAAATCATGATGCCACAATCGAATATGGATAGGGGTATTCTGAGAGTTCATCGCTTACGGGTTGGAAAGTGTTATGAAATCAGTTCAGAAAGTGTTTCGTAATTTGTACCGACATAATTGTCTATCTGGATATCAGACAAGCCTGATATCGACTCTGCGCTATTGGTAGTAGCAAGTCCTACAACCTTCATCCCGGCAGCGCGCCCTGAGCGAAGTCCATTGAAACTGTCTTCAAAGACAATGCACTCGTCTTTCTTCACACCTAATCTCTCCGCAGCCTTCAAATAGCAGTCCGGATCCGGTTTGCTACGTTCGAAATCTTCCGAGGTGAGAATAGCGTCAAAAAGACTCTTAAAAGCTGGTTGATAGCGATACACGCTCTCCATCTTAGGCATGTTGGAACTGGTAACGACAGCCGTCTTCACACCATGATTATGCAGGTCACGAATCAGCTGTTCGAAACCATCTAGAAAGTCATAATGCATCTGCTGTTCGTAGTCATTCAGCCGGCGGGTCACATCTTCTCTGACAGCTTCCAGACTTCCACTGAACCATCGTTCATATATCTGCGTGAGCGTAGAGCCCTTGATCTCTTGTTCCAGACCTGGATGTTCAGGATGATACTGACGACAGACTGAGCCCCAGAATATTGTGTATTGTGGCTCGGTGTCAAACACCACCCCGTCAAGGTCAAATAGAGCCGCTTTGAGTTCTTTCTGCTTCATTTCCATGAAATTTGGGTGCAAAATTAGCATTTTTTCGCGAGAAATTTGCTGTTTTGGCCAATTTAGTGTAAATTTGCCGCTAATTTAATGATTTAACTTAACGATATGAGAATCATCACCTACATTTTAACCATGCTTCTGTTGTTGGCTTGTAAAAACAATGACGGAGTCAATGACATTCCTTTCGAGACGATCACTGCCGACAAAACCATCTCCCTTTCCAGTGAAGAGCATGCGCCGTCATGCAGGGTGCACTTGAAATTGGAGTCGGCCACATCGAAGGCTGGCCATATTGGTGAACTCATCAACGAGACAGTCATTAAGAAATTCCTCGATCCGCATGGCGAGAAGGATATGAAGATAGCTGCCGAGAAGTTTATCTCGACCTATACCGACAATTACAAGAAAACGATGCAGCCCTTGTACAATCAAGACCGCAATGATGCTTCCAAGCGCTTCTGGTATGAATACCACTATATCCTTGAAGCTACCACGCAGAAGGGTACCGATAATACAATTACCTATCTGACAACTATCGATTACTATGAGGGCGGAGCTCACGGCATCAACCAACAGCAGATATTGAACTTTGACTCAAGGACCGGTCTTCTGCTGACACTGAAGGATATTTTTGTTTCTGGCTAT
>JAEEGG010009581.1_pt1 | contig 21669 bp, 10 predicted proteins | sample 9134161 | NCBI WGS metagenome assembly JAEEGG01 (sample SAMN16246543, study PRJNA631951) | gut metagenome | biome: gut microbiome; feature: rumen; material: CR-attached | host: Bos | place: Iran: Karaj | collected 2018-10
GTTATGGTTTCTCGCGCGCGCGTTATTTCGCGCGTGTAAGTGTTAGGTGCTTGCACCACTTGCACCACATCAAAGTGATGATTCATGTATTTTGCGTGGAGCCCTCCTGTGAAAATTTCGCGGCCTCCTGTGAGAAAAAGTGACCGCCAAATTTTGCTGGGAGGCCTCCGTATTTTGTAAAAGTGGTGCAAGTGGTGCAAGCACCTAACAGTCATGCGCGCGTATAAAACGCGCGCGCGTGGGATGCAGCCTCCTCTTTTTCCGAGTATAGATTTAAGGTTCTCAAATTGAAGTTTATGTAACAAGTGATTTGTTATATGGAAGTAATTCAAGTTTCGCAAGCTATGAAAACTGTGCGCAGCCAACCCCGTAGGGGCATGACAGAGGTAGCCAGCCATGGCTGGTATAAAGGGACGGTAGAAAAGCGTACCTACGGCACGCCTGCTACACAGCCCCCTGTTACCACCCATTTATGGCTGGCTACCACTGTCTGATGCCTACGGCATCGGCTATGCAGAACTTGCGAAACTTGAAGAAATAATGAATTAGGCAACACCTAAAATGAAGCCTCCCCTCCCTTGAGGGAAGGGGCAGGACATCACTCTCTGCCTGTGTGTAATGGTGGTTCCTTAGTCTTTCAGGCGCAGCTTCAAGCTGACCACAAGCATGCGGCCGGGTGAGTAGAGGGCATACTTGCGGGTGGCGGAGTCGATGCGGCGGTCCACACGGTCAAAGATGTTGTCTACGCCGATGCCCGGTTCTACGAATGCCCATCGCAGGCAGTCGAAACTGTGGGTGGTGTGCAGGTTCCAGACTCCGAAGCCGGGAGCGTTCTCGTAGGTACCGGTGTAGTAGGTCTTCGACTGCAATCGCCCGTTCAGGTTCACGTTCAGGCCATACCTGCCCCATGTGCGGTGGTAGTTGGCGCTGACGGTGGCTGTGTGGCGCACGCTGCGCTCCAGCAGTTCCCATTGTGCCTCGCCACCGTCGCTGGGTATGCTCTTCGAGCGGGCGTAGGTATAGGCATAGTTGGCAGTGATGTTTAAGCCATGCATGATATTCACCGAGGCATTTACCTGAACGCCCTTCACGTCACCCTTGTCGCTGTTCTGATAGTTGGCATAGCTCACCATCTTGCTAGCCTGCTCCTGGGTGAGCTCCGGAAATTCCTTCATCAGCATCTGGCGTCCGTTGTCGTCGAGTGCTACGTTCTGCTTCACCACCATGTCGTTGATTCTGTTCACAAATCCTGTCACGCTTAGTGCTATGTCGTTGGTGCGATACTCGGCGTTGAGGCTCAGGTAGTGACTCTTTTCCGGCTTGAGCTGCTGGTTGCCGAAGCTCACCTGCGCCTTGCCCCGGTTCACCGAGAAGTAGTGGTAGTAGAGCTCGTCGAGTCCTGGGGCGCGGAATCCTGCGCTATAAGTGGCGCGCAGGTTCAGCGGCCCTGTGGAGTACATCAGCGATGCCTTGGGCGTGAAGTGGTTGCCAAAGGTCTGGTGGTAGTCGTAGCGGGCGCCGAGTGTAGCCGACACAAATCCCTGTCCCACGCCTATGCGTTGCTCGTGCTGTGCAAAGAATCCCATGATGTAGGCCTCCTGATCAATGTTGCCCGAGGTGGCTATGAGCTTGTCGGTGCGCCAGTCATTGCCCACGATGGTGGTGCCCTTTGGCAGCAGGCCGAGGATGGCCTTCACCTGGCGCTCTATGCTGCGCTGCTTCTTCGACTGCACATAGGTGCCGACGGGGAAATCGTTGGTTGCTACGTCGTATTCCTTGCCGTAGCGGAAACGGTCGATGGTGTAGTCTACTTGCACTGAGTTGCGGGCGTCGAACTTGTAGATAGTTCCCACGTTCCAGCGCAGGCCTTTGTAGCGCATCTCGTAGTCGATGCCGCCTGTGGGCGAACCGCCGGCCGCAGTCTCAGGGCGGTCGGTCATTTTGTAGAAGTAGTCCATGCCAGCGTTCATGGCCAGTTGGGTGGTGGGGGCGAAGGTGAACTTCTGGCCCACGCTGTTCGATTGGTAGCCGGTGAACAGGGGCGCAATAGATGGCTGCGTCTCTGTGTCGCTGCCCTTCACATACTCTAAATCGTTGATGCGGTAGCTGTCGGCCTGGTCGTGTACGAAGGTAGTGTAGCTGCCGAAGGAGCCAGCGCTCACGTCGAGGGCTACACTCTCGGTGAGCTGCCCCTCGCCGCTGACACGGGTGTCTGAGGTGATGCTGGCGGGGAATCCGCCGTTGTCGGTGGGCTGCGCAGTGATGATATTGATGACGCCCGCAATGGCGTCGCTGCCGTAGAGCGACGAGGCTGCTCCGTCGAGCACTTCTATGCGCTTCACTCGGCTCATGTTGATGCGGCCCAGCTCCAGGTTGTTAGCAATGTCACCTGATAGCTTCTGCCCGTTCACCAGCACGAGGATGTATTTACCACCCAGACCGTTCATGCGCAGTCCGCTGCCCATCGACGACGGTGCCATCGATACCTGTGGCAGCATGTGGGTGAGCGCACCGTCGAAGGTGCTGATACCCAGCTCGCGTATCTCCTGCTGTGTGAGCACGCGCACGGGTGTAGACGTCTGTTTCAGTCGCTGGTGGTGGCCCGAGCCAGTAACGACAACGGGGTTCAGGTCTCGCTGCGTGTACACGGTGTCGGGGCGTATCATCTGGTGCACCTGTGCGAGTGCGGCGCTAAATGACAGATGACAAATGATAATTGATAAAACAATGTGTCTGCTTTTGTACATAATTTTGTTTTTTTTACCCAACGGTATAGTAGTTGGCAGTGTAGTCCATAGCTTGTAAAAGGAAGGGCGTTGGAAGAGCGCCGAGGCGTTGTTCCATTCTGAGTCAACTGCTATGTCATTGCAATTTTTGTGCAAAGGTACGAATAAGCGAGCGAAAAGCAAAAGAAAAAGCAGTTTTTCTTTTGCTTTTCCGAGTCATGAATTAGGCAACACCTATAATGAAGCCCGAATAACAACATTTTTGTTATATGGAAGCGCAGTCGGAAGTACAGAGAGCGCAGTCGAAAGTGCAGGGACTCCGTAGGCACTCCCCTCCCATGTAGGGGAGGGGTAGGGGTGGGGTCAGTATCTTCCTAAGGGCTTGAAGAAGCGAAGGTTAGTCAATACATTGAGGGCAGTCATCACCCCAAGCCGAAGAGGTGAGAGGTGCCCTTGAGTAAGCGGATGGGGATAATACTGCCCCCACCCCTGCCCCGGCTTCGCCCCACCGTCGCTTCGCTCCCCAATTGCTCCCTCCTCGCAATTGCCTACATGGGAGGGGAGTGCCTACGGGCTCCCTGCATTCCTGTCTGCGCTTCTGACTGCGCTCTTGACTGCGCTTCTGTCTGTGCTCCCCGCGTTCCTGACTGTGCTCCCCGCGTTCCTGACTGTGCTCCCCGCGTTCCTGACTGTGCGAGGGGACCCTTTATTCAAGACAATAATGTAATCATAATTACTAATTACTAATTGCTAATTACTAATTATAAAAAGAGTTTTTTCGTTTCCTTTTTCTTTTTTTTATATCGATAGTCTTTCGTTTCATTTTTTTTAGTTACCTTTGCAGCCACCAAGTAGGAGTCATGGCATTCCTGCAGGAGAATTCAAGCACCAAGAATGGCGGCACTCCTACTGCAAAGCAGATTATTAACTGTGGCTATATGGAAGCCAGTGTAAAAAGAAAACGATGACGATGAGAACAGAAGACTTTGACGCCATACGCCCCTTCGAGCCGGAGGAGCTGCCCGACGCCTACGCCCGACTGGAGCAGAGCGCACAGTTCAGGGCCGTGGTGAGCTATCTCTACCCCCAAGTGCCTTTTGAGGCCGTCATGCAGAAGATGCGAGGCTGCCACACATGCCTCGACTTCCAGAAGACTTTCAGCTACACCTTCCTGAAAGACCTCATGGCCAAGGCCAGCAAGGGTTTAGACATGGACATGAGCAGCATAGATGTGGTGAACCGACGCTACACCTTTGTGAGCAACCACCGTGACATTGTGCTCGACTCAGCCCTGCTATGCGTGCTGCTGCTCGACGCACAGGCAGGAACCACCTGCGAGATAGCCATTGGCGACAACCTGCTGGCTGCACCCTGGATTCGCGACCTCGTGCGCATCAACAAGTCGTTCATAGTAGAGCGCTCCTTGGGCATACGCGAGATGCTGGCGGCCTCAAAGCGGCTCAGCGATTACATGCACTTTGTCATAGGCCAGAAGAACGACAATGTATGGATAGCCCAGCGCGAGGGGCGCGCCAAGGACAGCAACGACCGCACACAGCCCAGCATACTGAAGATGATGGCCATGGGTGGCGAAGGCTCGATAGTGGAGCGACTGAAGCAGTTGCACATTGTGCCACTGAGCATCAGCTATGAGTATGACCCATGCGACTACCTGAAGGCACGCGAGTTTCAGCTGAAGCGCGACGTTGCTGGATGGAAGAAGACCAGACAGGACGACGTGCTGTCGATGCGCACAGGCATCATGGGCTTTAAGGGCCAAGTGCACTACCACTGCGCTCCCTGCATAGACGACTGGCTCGACACACTGCCCCCTGACATGCCCAAGGGCGAGCTGTTCGACACTATTGCCGCACACATGGATCAGGAGATACACCGCCACTATCGCCTCTTTGCCACCAATCGCGTGGCAGCGGGCGCAGCGTGTACAGACGACGAGCGCAATGCCTTCAATGCCTACGTGGAGCATCAGATAGACAAGGTGGAACTCGAACACCCCGACCGGCCGTTCCTGCGCAAATGCATTGTCGATATGTATGCTAACCCATGGAGAAACCATCAAACCGCAAATTTGAAATCGTAAATGAAGAAACTCTCATACATCATTTGTCGTTCGTTATTTGGCGCAGCGCGTCGTTTGTCATTAAGTGCAGTGCTGGTATGCGCAGCGCTGTTGTCGTGCACCATCGATGCTTACGACAAGGGCGAGGGCGAATACTCGCAGATGACTGCCGAGCTGGTGATGGCCCACGTGAATGCTGACAAGCACATAGACGGCGTAGACACCGACCAGGGCGAGCATCTGGCCATCGGCCAGCCCGTAGCAGTGAAATGGATGAATCGCCCCGATACCACCTACCGCGTGCTGCTCTACTACAACAGGTCGGAAGATGGCAAGGCCGAGCCGATAAGCGTGAACAGGGTGGGCGTGATGCAGCCCATGCCAGCCGACAGTCTGAAGAACGGCGTGAAGGACGACCCGCTGCACTTTGACTGTGCTTGGCTGAGCAAGAACAGGAAGTGGCTCAACCTGCGCCTGCGCCTGCTGACAGGCTCTACCGACGATGAGAAAGCCATACACACCATTGGGGCAGTGGCCGACAGCACCTCTACACCCACACACATACGCCTGCTGCTCTATCACCACCAAGGGGGCGTGCCCGAATACTACTCTGTGACCACCTACGCCAGCATACCCCTCGAAAATATACGCACTGACTCACTCACGCTCATTGTCAACACTTACGACGGAACGCTGAGCCGCACCTTTACGCACCTGCATGCTACGGAATAATATGTAAAGCAACAAAAGAAAAACATGAACCAAAGTGAGATAAACGAAGTGCTGCTGCGCAACGTGGCGCTGCTATCGAAATTCGACACGAAAGAAGAGTCGATGATGCCAGCAGGACATGCACCACTGCCCGATGTGGAGGAGGTGAAGCGCATGGTGGCACTGGCCAAGAGCATCATCTTCACCGACTATTTCTATAAGCGCCAGCCGGAGGAGCAGATACGCAGGCACTACATTGGTGTGAACATGGAGGACTTCTACACGCTGCTGCGCAGGCAGATAGCCCGTGGGCTGCAGTTCTGTGAGGAGTGCAGCGAAAGCGATGTGCTGCCAAAGGCCGAGGAGCTGGCACTGAAGTTCATTGACCAACTGCCTGAGGTGAAGCGACTGCTCTACACCGATGTGGAGGCCATGTTTCAGAATGACCCTGCCGCCACCAACTACGGCGAGGTGATATACTGCTACCCCATTGTCGACACTATGACGCACTACCGCCTGGCCCATGTGCTCCACCAGATGAAGGTGCCCGTCATACCGCGCATCATCACAGAGCAGGCTCACTCTAAGACAGGCATTGACATACATCCCGGCGCCACCATAGGCGAGTATTTCGCCATTGATCACGGCACAGGCGTGGTCATAGGCGAGACTGCCATCATAGGCCATCACGTCACCCTCTATCAGGGCGTTACGCTTGGCGCCAAGAGCTTTAAGTATGATGCTGAGGGCAATATGCTCAACGTGCCACGCCATCCCATTATCGAAGACAACGTCACCATCTATTCGAATGCCTCTGTGCTGGGGCGCATCACCATAGGCCACGACTCCGTCATCGGCGGCAACATCTGGCTCACACACGACGTGCCTCCCTACTCGCGCATCCTGCAGAGTAAGGCGATTGACGTGTCATTTCAGGGGGGATTAGGCATATAAATGGTGTAGAAACAACCCTCAATGTTTAATCTATGCTAAAAAACTCCTAAAAATTTGTGGGAAACAAAATAAATGACTACCTTTGCACCCGCTTAGAAAACGAGAACACAAGACTGATATAAGGTAAAAGATTGGGGTAATAGGATGCACCCGTAGCTCAGTTGGTAGAGCACCTGACTCTTAATCAGGGTGTCCAGGGTTCGAGCCCCTGCGGGTGTACAAAGCAGCAAAAGCGATGAACTAACAAGGTTCGTTGCTTTTGCTTTTGATAGTGGTAAGCGAGGAGCTGACTGATTGCAACTACTCCATTCCGCTGACTGTTCGTTATTGACATACTCGCACCCTCAGGATACGGATGTCGTCTACAGGGCGGTCGTAATCGTCGGTAAAAGCCTGCTGAATACGCTTCACCACTTCAAGTCCTTCTGTTACTTCGCCAAATACGGTGTACTGGCCGTCCAAGTGGGGCGTGCCTCCTGTCTTGCGATAGAGTGTCATCATTTCAGGGGTTATCACCACGCGTCCCTGTGTCATGCTGTCGAGGCGCTCGCCTATCGACAGCAGTTCGTTGGTAGAGAACGTCTTTCCCCACACTATGTAGAACTGGCAGCCGCTGGAACGGCGTTCCGGGTTTACATCGTCACCCTCGCGGGCCATTGCCAGCACACCGCGCTGATGATGATGCAGCAGACGTCCGTCGTTGGCAAACAGCTCTGGCTCAATGGTGTAGCCTGCATCGCCCTCGCCAATAAACGCTCCCGGCTCGGCATGTCGGCTAGTAGGGTCGCCAGCCTGAATCATGAAGCCCTTGATGACACGGTGAAAGAGCAGCGAGTCGTAGAAATGCTCGCTTGCTAAGCGCACGAAGTTATCGCGGTGCAGCGGTGTGTCGTCGTAGAGCATGACGCGGATGTTGCCTTCTGTTGTTTCCAGTACCACCTGCTGGCTCTGCCCCTGCACGTAGGTGGCAGCAGTGAGGGCAAGCAGTAGTATCAATGTCTTTAGCTGTGTGTACATGGTGTGGTGTTATCTGGTGAGCGAGAACTTCACTGACACGCCGAAGTCCTGTGTGGTGGTGGGATAGCTGCTGCTACTGAGCAGCGGGGTGTTGGTCTGGCGGTCGTAATAGGCTGTGAGTGTAAGGAAACGCGACAGCGTGTAGTCGGCGGCAAGCGATATCTTCAGAGCCGAGTTGCCGCTGCTGGCCGATGAGACGCCAGTGGCAATGTCGCGTGTGATGGCAGCCTGCTTGCGGAAGGATATGTCGAGACGGGTGTTCAAGTCGTGGTTCACACCACCACGTGTGTTGGTGCGCTGCGACTGCTGTTGCTGCTTGTCGTCGGCGGCTCCCCTCTTGTTGCCACCCTTCACACGGCGGTGGCTGCTGCCAGAACCGAAGATATTGAAGTTTGAAATCTTGTAGCCTAAGCCTATGACCCAGTCCTTCGAGCGCGATTCGTTAATCTGCACACTGGTCATCGAGAGGTTGAGCACGCGGGTGGTCTTGTATTCTGCCTTGATGGTCATGTTGTTCTTCAGGGTGACATCGACGCCAAACAGTGGTGAGAACATCTCATTGATGCTCACAGTGCTGATGTTGTACATGGTGGAAGGCGAGTAACTGCCGTCGGCTGCCTGCACGTAGCCCAGGTCGCCCATGTATTCGAGCCACGAGCTGTAGCTGGCATACGACCCCACGCTGTATACACTCTTGTAGGAGTGGTTCAGGTTCACGCTCTTGAACTTCTCGCTAAAGAAGGTGAGCTTCGAGAGTCCGCTGTAGCTCACCTTCCAGTTGGGCAGCAGTCGCGTGAGTGCGGGGAAGAAGTTGAGCGACTTGCCGGCTCCCGCGGTGTAGGTACTAAGGAAGGCTGGTATGAGCACGTCGGCACTATATGGGTCGACACTCCCTGTAGTGCCAATGGCGTCGAGTGAAGTGGGATACTGCGCCTGCACGCGGTCGCGAAACTCAGGAATGGCGGCACAGAAGCGGTCGAATGTGGGTGAGTGGTATCCGTTGCTGGCATTGCCCATGCCCTCAAGAGCTGAGCGCAGTGAGATGGTGGTCATGGTGAAGGTTCCGCTGTGGGTGCTGGGCATGCCTTCATACATGAACTGCACGCTGCGCGAGCGGTTTTGAGTGCGTGTGGCGGTGAGGTCTATCTTCAGGTCGCGTGCAGGCTCCAATGTTGCGCGCAGCTGGAAGTCTTCAGTCATCTGTGTGGTCGACGGAGTGGCCACGCTGTCGTTGCAGAGCAGCCAGCCGTTGTCGAGAGCCTTGTCTATGTAGCCGTCGCCGGTGAGACCGAAGGCAAAGTCGAGGCCGGGCGATAGTATGTCGCCACGGTTGTTCTGTCCGAACATGTCGCCCACATTAGGCATAAATCCCGGCAGTGCCATAGAGTACTGGTTGCGATAGGTGACGTTTACCGTGCGCAGCATCATCAGCAACCGTGCAGCCTGTTGTGCGGTGTTGTACCACCACTTGTCCTCAAGGGGTGGCTTCGGTGTGACGGAGAGCTTAATGGTGACACCAGGCCCAACGGCTCCATTCCCCGTCTCTCCCCGTGAGGGAGTGGAGGAATTACCCTGTACGCGCAGACTATCGCCTACGGCTAAGCTGTCAGAGGAAGAAGTGTCCTTCAGCGAGGAGCTGGGGTCGGGCTTGTACCACACTTTGATTTTGTTGTCATCCACTACTTTCCACTTTATCTTTACCTGGCGGCCGTCCTTTCCGCGCGCACTCACGATGAGTCGCTTCGACTTTTTGCCGTGCTGCACCTCCACCACACTGTCGGGCAGCAGTGTTATCTCCTTTTGGAAAGTGTTCTTGTTGAGCGGCAGTTTCTTGTCGTCGGCACCAGGTGTGGCTGGCGTTCCCGGAGCACCGGGGGCTGTAGCAGCGCGTGGGCTTGCCTTCTTCTCCGGCTGTTTCTTCTGCGGCTGTTTCTTGAATCGCTCGTTGGTCTTCTTCAGGAAGGGTATGTGGTTGTAGAGCGTCTCCATGTTCAGGTTTCCGTTCAGCGTGATGTTGCGGTTGTTTTGTATGGTGTTGCCGAGCGAGGTGCCGTCGTCCAAGTCGGTGCCGCGCAGCCAGGAGTAGGAGGCGTCGTATTTGGCGTCAGCCTTCATCCAGTCGAAAATGGGCAGTTTGTCAAGGGGCAGCTGATAGCTGGCCGAGAAGCTCTGCCTGTAGTCGAGTGGCGTACCCCAGTGACTGAGACTGTGCCACACGGAGTCTTTCCATGCTTGGTAGCTGTCGGCGTAGAGGTCTTTGTTGATGGGGGTGTATGGTTCTTCTATCTCAGCGTGGGTGGCACTCTGGAAGTTCATGTGCAAGTTCTTCGTCAGATCCCAGCGCAGGGAGAAGTCGCGGTTCCACAAGAACTGCTCACTGAATGTCAAGGGCAGATTGGGGTCTTCGGTGTTCTCCAAGTCACGCTCCTGCAACTCGTAGTAGGTGCGCGACCATTCTGAGTTGAACGAGATGCTCTGCGGCAGATAGTTCAGTCCAAAAGCCTTGGGGAACTGCATCCACTTCGACTTGCTCTTCGACTTCTTAAAGGGTTCCCACGACTTGTAGACGGGCGAGTAGCTGTAGTTGAGCGAGCCTCGCCACTGGTCATCATTCTCATATATGGTAGTCTCACCAGTAGTGTTGCGGTGCGAGTGGCTGTAAGAGAAGGAGAAGTTGGCTGGGTCGATGGGCAGCGGGTGGCGCTTGTTCTTGATGTCTACGCGAACATTGGAGAGCGAGAAGTTGCGCGATATGTGCTTGGTGACGGCTATCGACTCTATGCTGTCGCTCTCGTGCTGGTTGGCAGCACTCTCCAAGGCATCGTCCAGTTCCATGTCGCTGTCAAGGGGATTGTAGCGTGGGCTTACGCTCTCGCGTGTGTATGAGTAGTAAAGAGGAGCACTGACCTTTGCCTTTTCTGGGAACACTTTACCCAGTTCCACGCTGGCAGTGATGGCATACGACTGCTCTGTGTCGGTGCTTCGCTGCATCACGGTCTGCTCCAGTCCGCCGAAGCCGTCGGTAATGTAGCGCCCTGTCATGTTCAGGCTGCCCAAGTCGCTCAGCTGTATGTTCATGGCGCCACTGGCTGCCCAGCCACCCTTGTTGTTGGCCTCGCGCAGTCGCAGTTCGTTCACCCACACCTCGCCGCTCTTCAACGCGGGGCTGAGGTTGCGCACGCCTATTACCATCGTCTTCACCTCGCCCAGTGAGGGGTTACCCACAATAGAGATGCGGTTGTTGGGCTTGTCGGGGTCGTAGTCGCTGTAGAGCTGAGTATAGCTGGCCACGCCCTCGGCTCGGGCTTTGTTGCGTGCCTTCTTCAGCGCAGTGAACACGCTGAGGTTGATGTCGAGCATGTTTTCCTCGGGCCATACGAGCGGTCTGTCGCTGGGAACGTTCCAGTTGTAGTGCCCCTCGGGAGTAATCTTCAGCGGTATGAGATACTCGTAGTAGTTGCTCTTGTAGTCACTGCCCAAGCGTATGAATACGGCCAGCTGATTGTCTTCAAGCTGTGTGGCGTTGGGCACGAGATGGTTGGCATGTACAAACATTTGCAGGCGCTTGTACTGGCGCAGGTCGAGGTTGGTGTTTTTGTATACCGCCTTCGACTCGTTTTGCGAAAGGTTCTTCACCGTGAGGCACAGGGCCTGCTCATTGTCTTCGGTGAGCTGCTGCTGGTTGGGGTCCTGCACACGGCTGATGCCTGGCGGCAGCACGTAGGCCACAGGCTGACGCTCGGTGTTCTCCTCTACATTGACGGCACTCATCTCCAGTACGCCCGTCTCGGCATTGGCGCTGGTCTGCAGGTTCTGCTTGTACACACGCCACTCGCCGCGCACCAGGTCAAGGCTGCCGAAGCGCAGTGTGATGGGCTGCTGGAATCCGGTGAGGAACATACGCATGAAGCGTATGCTGGTGAAGTCGTTGATGGTGCCCACCTTCTGCTGCCACTCGGTTAGCGGTATGCGGTACTGATACCAGCGCACGGTGAGGGTGTCGCCGTTGCGCAGCTTGGCATTGTAGTCGCGGTGGTCAACGATGTAGGATTCGGGGCCTTTCATGCCTCTGTTGTATTCCTGCAGCTCGGCATCGCTGATGGGTATGCGATACTGGAAGTAGCGCTCATACTCGTTGAGCGTGTAGTCCTGGTTGATGTCCTCCACATCGGGTCCTGTCTTATAGCTGGTGTCGTAGCTCTCGGTTTGCTCGTCGCTGCTGGGCGAGTTGCCCTGTGGATTGTTGATGAGGCGATAGCGGTCAAGGATGCTCTTCTGCTCGCGGTCGTAGTCAGAGCCTCGGAAGTAATGGTAGTCATCGCCAGCGGGGTCCTGGCGCCAGGCCTGTAGCAGCGAGTCGTTGCTCACCACGCCGCCAATCTTCGACAGCCAGTCGGCGTAGGCACCATATTGGCGCTCCTCGTCATCGGTGAGTCCGTTCAAGCCTACATCCTGCAAGGGGCGACTGCCACTGGTGGTGGCAAAGGCATAAGTCTGCGTAGCCTGCATGGGTATGCGTCCCCACTGTGTCTCCTCGAAGCTGCTGGTGCCGTCAACAGGCATGCCGCTCTCATAGAACTTTTTGCCGTCGCGCAGCACGTCTTCGCTCACTTCGCCCAGGTTGATGTACAGCTCGCCGGAATGCTGGTCGGCAGTGCCATTAGCTCGCGTATAGATAAACGGGTCGAGTAGCCAGAACTCAATGTACTCTATGTTGGCCTGTTCGAAGTCGGTGCTGATGTCCATGCGTCGCATCATGCCACCCCAGCGCTGCTCTGGATTGCGCAGTGTGCCGTCGGCATTGTAGTCGAGTGTGAGGTTGTAGGGGCCGCGTTCCTGCGGATAGTAGGTGAGGTTGAGCACGGGCAGCGTGGAGGTGGCGCCGTTGTAGCTTGACTGGTCGCGGTTAGGATACAACTCGCGCACATAGACCTCGCGCACGTAGTGATTTGACAGCTGCTCCAGGTCGCCCTTGATATGTGCTGGAGTGAGCGATGAGGAGCGGCGGGTGAACAGCGGGTCGACATTGTACCATGAGAGCCGTGCGCGGTTATAGCCAGAGGTGACGCCCTCCTTGTCGGCACTCTCGGCAAACATCGACGGCACCGACGATAGCACCCACGCCTTGGGGTCGCTCACGTCGAGCAGGTTCTTGGTGTTTTCAAAGTCATCAATATACGAGGCATTGTCCTGTGTGCCATGGGCATTGCCTGCAATGAGCTGCGCAAACTCGCCGGTGAGCGTTATCTGCGAAGGCTGCGTAAGGTGCAGCAGCGGCAGGCGGTCGAGCATGTTTGTGAGCCATTGGCTCTCCTGCTTCCAGTTCAGGTTCAGTCCCCAGATGGTGTTGTTCAGCGGCTCCTCGCCCATGGCCACCTTCGTGGTAAGAGCCTGCTCGCTGAGGTGCATCAACGTGCCGCCAAGGGAGAAGTTTTTGGTGAAAGTGTACTCCCAGTTTACGCCGAACATGGTCTTTCGGTGGAGCCAGGCATCGGTGTTCGACTCCAGCGATACATTGACGTTGGTGCCTGCGTCTATGATGCTCTGGTTGAGTATGGTCACCTCGCCCGCCGAGTAGTCCACTGTGTAGTCGCTGCCCTCAGTCAGGGTAACACCGCCAGCGGTAACGACGACGCTGCCCTGCGGCACATTGTAGGCCCCCAGCGAAATGACGTTGGCGCTGGTGCCCTTGTACTGTCCGGTGAGTATATATTTGTCTTTCTCGGCGTTTTGCTTTGCCACCGTCTTTGTAGAGTCGTAGAGCTGGTCGAAGCAGTACTTGTCGGCCAGTTGCCCCATGCCTTTCTGCTTCAGGTAGTTGCGCAGGTAGTCGCCGAAAGGCTCTGCCGAGGGCAGGAACACACGTCCGCCCGTCACGGTGTAGCCCTGCACAAAGTCGAACTGTCCGTTGCTGTGCGGCTTCATGTTGGCATCGAGCCGGTCGAGTCCCATCACCTTCAGCAGGGTGCTGCCCTTCAGTGCCTCTTCAGGCAGATAGGTGAGGTAGGTGCCGGTGGTGTCGCTCTGGTACTTGATGTCGAGGCGGAATTTCTCCTTCTCTACCGACGAGGCGAGGTAGTAGACGTTCTTCATCATCAGCTGCCAGTTGCCCTGCTGCGGGTTGTTGCTGGTGTTCTTCAGCGACTTCACGAAGAGGCATCGGTTGGTCTGCGTCACGTCGGTCGAGAACTCACCCACCTGATAGGTCTGCCCGCCGTAGGTATACTCGAAGGCCACGGCCAGCACCTGGTCGGTCTGCAGTCCCGTCTTCAGCGATATATAGCCCAGGGCCTCGTTCACTGTGTATTCGCTCGGTGTGAGCAGTCGGGCGGCGGCCAGTTTCTCGTAGTCTACGCCGCCTGTCAGGCCTCCCATGGCTTCCAACTGTGCCGACACTAGGTCGATGCTACGCGAAGCGGTGTCGATACTGGCAGCCAATGTGGGGTAGAGGTCGTTGGCCAGGTTGCTGGGCACGTTCATGCCCGTAGCATTCCACATAGCGTTCTTGATAATGTCGTTCTCGCCCAAGTCGGTGAAGGCCACAATGTTGCGGGTGTTCGAGGTGGTGCCCGTCTTGTTGGTCACCCACACCTCCACGCGGTTTATCTTCACGCCGGTGGTGAGGTTGGGCAGCGTCTGCATGGCACGGTCGTACTGCTGGCGGAAGTGGTGGCTAAGGAAGAAGTGGCGGTTCTCTTCGTAGTCAGCCACGTCGATTTCGAAGGGGGTGGTCTGCGTGCCTCCCTTGCTGCTCACGCTGGTCGAGGTGCTCTTCTTCTGCGACACCACGGTTTGCAGCTTCAGCTTGCCAAACTGCATGTCGGTGCGTATGCCGAAGAGGGCCGAGGCACCATGCACCAGGGAGTTGTTCGAGGGGAAGCTCACGTTGCCAGCCTCCACGAGCTTAATGATCTCGTCTTCCTTGCCGTCGTACTTCAACTTAAGGTTTTTCGTGTCGAAGTCGAAGGTGGCGTCGGTATTGTAGTTGAAGTTGAACTTCACCTTGTCGCCCACACTGGCATTGGCCGAGAGGTTTATTTTCTCGTCGAAGTCGAAGCTGGTGGTCTTGCGGTTGCGAATAGGCAGCGACGGGTTGTCGATGTTCTTCATCGTCATGCCCATCTTCAGTTCGGCGGTGCCCTGCGTCTTCACCCTTACACCGCCGGGGCCGAATATCTTCTCGGCAGGCCCCAGGTCGAAGTGCATATCGCTGAACGAGAACTTGTCCTCGCCCCGTGTCTTCACGTTTTCTGCATCCTTCTGGCGGAAGAACAGTTGGCGTGCACGCCGCTCGCTCCATTTCATATACTCCTGCGGCGTCATCATGATGGGAGTGTTTAGGTAGGAATCACCTATCTTCGAGCCTATATAATAAACGCCAAAAGAATCGTCATATTCTACACGCTGCTTGATGTTGGCAGGCATCCGTAGGTCGAGGGCGCTGCTGTCTAAGTCGGCTGTCACCACAGGTGCTGTGGGCTGCACGCGCCAGCGCGTAATGTGAATAGTGTCAGGCGGGGCGGCTGGTTCAGCCGGCACAGCCGACAAAGCTGGTGCAGCCGGCGCAGCCGACCTCACCATACCGTTTCCGGAGCCAACGGCCAGGGCCGTGATGCTTGCCAGGAAAAACAGGATGTATGCTATTCGCTTCATGCTTTGTCGTAATACTAAACGCACAAAGCATGCCTTTTATTGTGCAACACCCCATACTATCGTCATTTTTCAGGTCAATATGCATAAAGGTGGTGACGAAAACAGAAGACGCTGTCTCACGACAGCGCCTCCCGAAACTTATATAATAATACACGTATTTGACATATCACTTGATGATGGTGTAGGCATCGTCCTCCACCAGGCGTATCTGCTCAAAGTAGTAGCCCTCGGCCACCTTCACACCCTCGCTGACTGTGGCGGTGGCCACGTCGTAGATGTATACCTGAGGCTGTGCGGTGGCGGTGTTCACTCCAAAGTACACCTTATTCTCCTGTGGCACGTAGACCGAGCGCTGCGAGAATCGGCCGCTACTGTAGTCGATGGGCTGTCCGCCTATGGCCATGCGGGTGCGCGTCTTGGTGTTGAGGTCGAGCACGCTATAGTAGTGGCTGTAGCTGTCGATGGCGGTGGCAGCCTTGGTGCCGCCGTTGCCGTCGTCTTCGGTCAGGCCGTCGTTGCGCGAATAACAGAACACCTTGCCATTGCCCAGATACTGAGTGGTGAGCAGTTTGCCGTCGCAGTCGGCGAAGGCGTTGTAGCCAGGTTCGAAGTTAAACTCATTCTTCTTGATGCGCAGCAGGCAGCCCATCTCGCCATCGTCGGTATCGTTGAAGCAGGCTATGTAGAGGTTGTCTTGCTCGTCGAAGAAGATGGTCTGTTGCAGCAGCTCGCCATAGGCCGATGCCACCATTTCGTTGGCCTCGCTGTTGACGACGTCGCGCTCCACGGCCATAGTCTTGGCATTGATGGTGGCCACGTGGAAGAACTTCTCGTTCTGTGCCTTGCGGCCTGTGCCCTTCTTGTTGTAGTAGAAGTAGAAGAATCGGTCGTCGCTCTGTCGGTAGGCCAGTCCGCCGGTGGTGGTGAAGCTTTCCCAGCCGTCGAGCACGCTGATGCTGAGCGTGCCCTCGCGCAGGATGGTCATGTCGGTGGTGCGCAGCTCAGTCCAGACGATGGCGTTCTTGTCGCCGTTGGCAGCCATGAGCATCAGCGTGGAGTCGTTCTCCCAGGCATGGGTGTAGTTGCGGGTGGCAAAGGTGTTCTGCTGGAACTTCTGCTCCTGCACCACCTGCACCTGATCGTTCTTGAATTGGAACTTGGTGAAGCGGTCGGCCGAGAAGGGCACCTGATAGTAGTATTTGCCGCGGAGTATGGTCTCCATAGAGTAGGTGGCGTTTATTTCGCCGCCCTGTCCCCGGAAGTCTATCTGTGTCCCGCCGCTAAGCGAGTCAACGCTCTGCATAATTGTGGTCACCTTGCGGGCCATGCCGCCCTGCTGCCCCACGCATACGGTAATGTCAAAGTGATAGGGGGTGACGGTGATGGTGTCGTGATGTTCTGGTTGCGGCTCAGTATTTACGACGGAATCATCGTCGTCGTCAGAGCATGATGTCAGCGTGGTGGCGCCTAAGATGATGGCAGCCATCAGCGAGAAATAGAAACTTAGCTTTTTCATTGTCATTAATTGTTAATGTTTTTTATTGTTTGATATTATATCATTTCAGCCTTATTGTAGAAACACGCGTAACTTGGCCATGAGGGCGCGGCCTGGCTTCTGCAGTTTGTAGTTGTCGTAGATGGTGGCGTTGAGCAGGTTTTGGCACTGCAGGCTGAGGCTATAGCGTATGCCTTTCCCTCTGGTCCATTCGTAGGTGACGTCGGCTCCCACAAGGCTCTTCTCAGGGATGCGGGCCTTGGTGTCCTTGTTGCCATAGCCCTCCCATGACAGGAAGAACCAGTGCACCCACTGATAGTCTGCCCCCACGCGCAGCCGGTCGTCCTGCCTGAACAAGCTGGGCAGTGTGTAGCGGGCCTCGGCACTGGCGAAGAGCCAGGGGCGGTTGGGCACGTGGTTGTTGTAGGTGACCGAGGGCTTGCCGTCGCTCTTCAGTCGCTGGCGGTCGCGGGCATCCTGCCAGCTGATGTTGCCCACCACCTGCAGACGCTGCCCGTAGTCATAGCGCAGCTCGCCCTCCATGCCCTTGATGTGTACAGAGGGCACGTTGGTGTACTGCATGGTGCCCTCCTTCTCGCTCACCTGCGGCTGTATGTAGTCCTCGCTTCTGCGCAGGAAGCCGTTCACCTCGTAGCTAAGGCTATGCTTGTGGCTGTTAAGGGTGCCGAAGAGTCCCAGGTTGACATTGTCTGAGCTTTCCGGGCGCAGGGCCATGTTGGCATAGATGGTGGTGCCGTTGCCTAGCAGCTCGCGGGCCAGCGGCAGGCGTACGCTGTGTTCGAAGCTGACTTTGACGTGGACCATGGCCAACAGCTGCAGCCGTGTGCCCAGCCCATAGCCCAGATGGCTCTTGGTGTTGCTGGCCTCCACATTGCGCGAGCCAGTGATGAAGGGCAGGTCGGTCTGCTCCACGCTGAGGTGGTTGGTGTAGTTCTTCAGAAAGAAGGTGTTGCTCATCTGCCCGCTGAAGAGCGACTGGCTGTATGACAGCCCTATGATGTGCTTGGCCAGCACGTCGTTGGCAGGCTCGAAGCTCTGGTCTATGTCGTCCCAGCGGTCGTTGCCGGTGCGGTTGAGGGCGTAGCTCAGGTTCAGGGAATGAGTGAAGCCTTGCCCGTCCCACCCCTGTGAGGGAAAGCGTGGGGGAAGCTGATAGTTCAGGTCGGCACGCACGATGGTGAGCGGTCGGCGGTAGTGGCGCATGGTGCGTGTGCGCCCGTTCAGCTCGTTGCGTGCACTGTATATGTAGTCGCCGTTCCAGTCATACTGGCGGTAGGCGGTGTCAGTGGTCAGTGCGTGGTCCCAGGTGTGGCTCAGCTGTGCGTTCAGGCTCAAGCCGTCGGCCATGAGGCGGCGCTTGTGGTAGTTGGCACCGATGCTCCACGCATGCGATGTGCGGTTGGCCATGCCCACCACGCGTGTCTGCACCTGTCCCGTCTGTATGTCTTTCTCCACCTTGTTATAAGAAACATAGAGAGAGGCATCGTCGGCCCATGTCCTGTGGCTCACTCCCACCTCCACCTGTCCTAGCAATGAAAAATAGCCGTCGTGGAAGCGGCGCCGGTCTTGCGGCAGATACTTGCGTGCCGTCTCGTCCCACAGCTCCACGCCATGCATCATGTAGTCGTTCTTCGAGTAGTTCACACCCAGCGCAGGGCGCAGGAAGAGTCCGTTCTTCAGCACATACTGCCCGTTCACGTCGGCGCGGTGGGTGTGGAACGAGCCGACGCTGTAAGAGGCATCGAGATAGTTGGCATTGTGGCGCTTGGTAACGATGTTGACGGCCCCGCCCAGTGCATCCGTGCTGAGCCATGTGGGCACCACGCCCTTGTATATCTCCACGCGGTCGATGAGGCTCACGGGCAGGTTGGCCAGTGTGACACCCTGCCCCTTCGCGTCGAGCGGAACGCCATCGAGGAAATAGCGCACCGCGTTGCCCGACATGCCGTTGATGCTCAAGTCGAAGTCGCTGCCCATACCGCCTTCCTCGCGTATCTTCACCCCAGCCGTCCGGTCAATGAGTGTGCCTATCGAGCCGATGCTGCCAATGACCGACTGCACGTCGATGGCGTTTACCGTCAGTGCTCCTTCGCGCAGACGCCGCGTGTTCGACTTGCCCGTCACCGTCACGCTCTCAAGCAGCACCGAGTCCTTCACCCCGCCCACAATACTGTCTCCCAAGGGAGAGGTGAGAGAGGCGGATGCACTCCCAGCCCCGCCCGTTGCAGAGGAGGAGGAAAGGAATAGGTTCTGGCTATGGCAGTATACCGTGACCGCCAGGCAGAGCAGCAGATATAACAGTCGTTGCATTCCTTGCTTTGCTTTAGACCTCAAAAAAGTCAATTACGCCTGCCGTCACCATACATCGTGGAGCGGTGGCATTCATTCCGCTGCAAGGCTGGTCTTCAGACTTTACTCCACTCCCAAGCGCCTTCTCAAACCTTCGGCCTCTTTCTCACCTCTTCGAGGGGGAGAGCTGTTGCGTGTTCCCCTTGGGCTACGAATGAGGGGCCTTCAGGGGCTGGTTCAATGGCGTTTATGCTTAGGAGCCATAACGGAGTTCACTGCTGCGGGACAGTCGGAGATTCTCACTCACATTCCCAATTAAGCACAGCTAAGTGCACCTTCGCGGGCGGCTCTTTTCAGAATCGCGGGTGCAAAGGTAATCATTCTTTTTGAAAGAGCCAAAACTATTCGACATTTTTTGATGAGCACGCGCTGCAGGGGGTGCCTACAATGCTTATCCGCAAAGAAGTGCAAGCGACTTCCCCCACAGACCGTGTGCCATCAGTTCTGGGGGGCGAGTTCCGCTCGGCAAAAGAGAGGCTATACCCCTCGCGCGCGCGTTTTATACGCGCGCATGACTGCTAGGTGCTTGCACCACTTGCACCACTTTTATAAAATACGGAGGTCTCCCAGCAAAATTTGGCGGCCACTTTTTTTCACAAGAGGGCGAGTTTTTTTCACAGGAGGGCGCGATTTTTTCACAGGAGGCCACCACGCAAAACATATGTGTCATCACAATGATGTGGTGCAAGTGGTGCAAGCACCAAACACTCACACGCGCGAAATATCGCGCGCGCGCGAAGCGCTTGGAATTGCACATTCACCACTGAGGCACGTGCAACAGATAAAAAAAGTTAAAGCCGCACATTTAACACCGTCTACTAACTGCAAACTCCTAACTTTTCACTACTTTTGCATTAAAAAGCATAAACAACCACTATTCGAAAAATGAAAAGACAACTGTTTTATCTGATTATCAGCCTATTCTGCTGCTGCGCCCACATCAGTGCACAGCAGGCAGAGAAGAGCGAGCTGCAGCAGCGCGCAGAGGCTGAGAGTGCCAGGGGCAATGTGGCCACGGCCCGCTACACGTATATCCGTGCCTTCGAAGACTACACTGGCAGGGGGCTTACTGCCGAGGGCATAGGCTGCGCAGTGAAAGCCACGGCGCTTTACTACAAGGAAAACTACTACAAGGAGGCCTTCGAGCTGCTGCGACGTGCCGACCAGGCCATCAACGCCAGTTCGGCCGACAAGAACGCCCTTCACTACATGGTGACCAAGGAGCGCTTGCAGATGTATATGAAGTTGCGTAAGAGCGCCAGTGCACAGGAACAGCTCAACATCATGGAGAACCAGGTGGGCGCTGCAGGCATAGACAGCCTGAAGAACGACCTGCTCTACAACAAGGCCATATACTACTACTCCTTCGGACAGACCGAGAAGGGCAACGAGGTGTTTCAGGAGATGGCTTCGAAGCTGACAGCCGACAAAGACTATGACAAGGTGGACGAGGTGTTTCAGACGCTCATAGCCAACGGGCGCAAGAGCAACAGCGCCAGTCTGGTGGCACAGTCGTACAGCAACTATGTGGTGTGGAAAGACTCTGTGAACGCCATGAAACTGGCCGAAGAGACAGGGGCGCTGAAGCAGCAGATAGCTGCCGACGAGGCCATCATTGCCGAGAAAGACAGCTCGCTGTCGTCGCGCAGGCTGGTCATCATTGGCCTGTGTGTGCTGGCTGCCATACTGGCTGCCGCTCTGGTGCTGGGGGCGCTGGTGCTGATGCGCTTCATCATGCTCACACGCAAGCAGAAGAACACCATACGCCAGCTGAACGAGAACAATGCGCTGAAGGCCAAGTTCATCAGCAATATCTCCAGCCAGCTGAACCCCTCGCTGCAGAAGCTCGATGCCTCCATACCTGAGGTGAAGGCGCTGCAGGACTTCTCGAGCCACATTCAGACGCTGGCACAGCTTGACTGCCTGCCTGAGGGTGAAGTGCCTGAGATGGAGACCATACAGGTGCAGCCCTTCTGCGAGCAGCTGATGGAGGAGATACGCCCGAAGGTGAAGCGCGGCGTGGAGCTGATAGTGAAGGCTCCGAAGCTGAGCGCACAGATAAACAAGGAGTATGTGACCCACATACTGCGCCACCTGCTCAATAATGCCACTATCTATACGCCAGAAGACGGACACATAACGCTCGACTTCAAGAAGCGCAGCGTGCACACACAGCAGTTCTTGGTGTGGAACACGGGAACGCCCATTCCTGAGGAGAAACGCGAGGATGTGTTCAAGCCTTTCCTTGAGATTAAAGATTTGTCGCAGGGCGACGGTCTCGGTCTGCCCATCTGCAAGACAATGGCGCAGAAAATGGATGGCGACCTCACCATTGACTCCTCATTTGCCAAGGGTACGCGCTTTGTCCTTGACCTGCACGTTTGAACAGCAAGGAAATGATATAGCCGTAGGCGCAGTGTAGACAATACATTATAGGCAGTCAACACCCCACCTCTGCCCTCAATGTATTGTCAGACCTGCGCTTCTTCAAGCCCTTAGGAAGATACTGACCCCACCCCTGCCCCTCCCCTACATGGGAGGGGAGTGCCTACGGACTCCTTGCCCCATTCTCGAGCAAGCTCGCCTACCGCCTTCCCCCTACAGGGGCGAGGAGTGCCTACGGGCTCTTTGCGCTTCTGGCAGTCTTCCCTCACTCAGGCGCT
>JAEEGG010009584.1_pt1 | contig 21666 bp, 18 predicted proteins | sample 9134161 | NCBI WGS metagenome assembly JAEEGG01 (sample SAMN16246543, study PRJNA631951) | gut metagenome | biome: gut microbiome; feature: rumen; material: CR-attached | host: Bos | place: Iran: Karaj | collected 2018-10
TCAGAAATTCCTTACAATCCCCCATAACACAAGCGCTATGAGGGCAAGGAAAATGATTTTGTCACGTAAACAAAATCGGACGATAAAATTGGTTTTCTGTAGATTAGGGAATAGTGTCCCGATGAGAACTACAAACCAATAAGGAGAGAATAGAAAGAAGCCTGGGTTAAGACTCCAGGCTTCTTTCATATTTCCGTGTAACAGTTCATGAACTGCTCTCTGCATTCCGCATAATGGACATTGAAGACCTGTAATTTGATACAAAGGACACTTCAAAGGCCATGAAAGACTATGTGGATTACCCCAAGCCAATATGATACATGCCACACAAAGGATGCTTATCGACAATATTGCCGTCTTATTACATTTCATTATTCTCTGAAGATTCAGGAGCTGATTCAGGAATATAGCTCTCTTGAACGAGTTCTTTATATACAACTCCCATGAATACAGCAGACAATGGAGCAGTGAACAAATAACCTACACAGCATAGTAAGAAACCTGAAAGTACAATAAGGATAGCAACGATTCCATACCCTAACAAGTCCCAGAATTTGTCTTTTGTCAGATTCATTGACTTAGAGAAGGTTTCGCTAACGCTAAGTTCTGGTTCATTGGCCGCAATATATTGAACGAATGCCAATCTTACAGCAAGATATATTCCAGGCAATACACAGAGCATAAGTCCTAGTCCTACAGCTAGACCATACAAAAGACTTTTAACAAAGAACATGCCATACACCTTCACTGATGAATTAAGTAATTCTTTAAAATCGACATCTTCATCATCCACAATCTTCTTTACATAGCGATATAAAGCTATAGAAACATATATAGATAGGAGTACACCTATTATTATAAGTATGAAATCTACTGAAGACATTGGAGGGTTTTTCGCAAGTTCTTGCATAGCCTTTGCTCCTTGCATGTCTCCTTCTGCAATTTTTTGCAATACTTTGATAGAGTCCTGATTACTTGATCTGCTTGAAAGTGAACCGACTATTGCAGAAGCCAATCCGAAAAGAACTAAAAAGCCGCATTTCTTCTTACCAATTTCCCATGCGTCTTTTAAAACATTGTTTAGCGTCATAGTTTTTTAAGTTTTAGGTGTTAAAATTAATTTTTTGCATTATGCAAATGCAAAATTACGAAAAAAATGCATTGCACCCAAATATTTTGCTGTTTTTTTTCAATTATGAGATATTCCGATGAAAATGATTTCTATACTATTGTTCTATGCTCCTTCGCTCATCCTTCGTTCTACCTTCGCTCTTCCTCCGTACCAAAGTCGGTGCAAAGTCGGTGCAAAGTCGGTGGAGAAGCGAAGAATCACCGAGTTTGGTACGGAGAAATAAGGGAGGATTATGGGAAGCACTACGGTAGAAATTCAAAGTTTCTTTATATACATATTCCTTGTGTATCCACGTCTTTCAAACACTTTGTGCAAGGTAAAGTCTGCTTTCTGGATAAGGTGATTACTGACGTTATCAGGATGGGCGGTAGCTAGAAGGTAGTCAAGGCTACTATTCTGAATATGGGCTTGAAGAGCCTCTACCAGTTGGTTCATCAGTCCGTTCCTTCGGAAATCCGGACGTACCATAGCCTCTCCAATCTCTGCACCATTGAGGGCTAGGAAATTGTCAGGCAGTTCTTCAGCATAGTCGCGGATGTCATGAAACAGACCAAGTGTTGCCACAAGTCTATTATCGATGAATGCGCCTAAAACGATGTCTTCGCTATCGTCACGGAACGTAGCATCAGCCTCTTCTTCTGTCATCGGGATAAGCCAATCCTTATTCGTCAACGTAGCAACTATCTCTTTGGATAGTTGAAAGAAAGCCTCTCTATCAGAGGAATTAAGTATTCTTATTGTCATAGCAGGGTTATTTGACGGGCTCAATATGCAGCATGATATGTGTTCCACTACCGAATTCATCCCTTAAAGCACGCTCAATGGCGGTAGCGTGACGGTGAGATTCCTCAAGGCTGATATCGCCTGGAAGACGAAGGTGCATCTCTATGGCAATGATGCTACCGATGCGACGGGTGTGCAGGTTATGGATATCGCTTACCAGACTGTCACGATAAACAATCTCCTCAATTTTGTCCTCGGTTTCCTTTGGCAAACTCTCCTCAAGCAGTTCGCCCGAAGCTTGACGTAGAAGTCGATATGCAGCAATGAAGATGAACACGCTCACGATGACCGCTGCGATAGGGTCGAGTACGGCAAAGCTGTTTCCGAGAAGTACGGCGCCTCCAATACCGATGGCTGTTCCTATTGATGACAAAGCATCGCTGCGATGATGCCATGCATTAGCTTCGAGTGCCTGAGAATCGACTTCAAGTGCTACTTTCTTCGTAACGCGGAACACCCACTCTTTCGACAAGATACTCACGATAGCCGCAATGAATGCTATCATACATGGAGACTCAATATCTCCACCCTTAACAACGAAGATAATCTTATCGATTCCGTTCCATGCAAGCATAAGGGAAACGGCGATAAGTGCTATTCCGATGATGGATGTAGCAATGGTTTCGTACTTCCCATGTCCATAGTCATGATCCTTGTCTGCCGGCTTGCTGCTGAGTTTCACAAGTACGATAACAACGATATCGGTGAGGAAGTCGCTAAGCGAATGTACGGCATCAGCCACCATTGCGGCAGAGTTTCCGAGTATTCCTGCCACAAACTTCATCACAAGCAATACGATGTTCGCGATACTGCCTGTAATGGTAACTCTGTATATTTTCTGGTCGCGGGTAAGCATAGAATTTATTTATTCACCATATCAATTACGGTTCCTGCAAGAGCAATGAATATGATGACAACGATGACAGCAAGGAGAATGCATATCCATTTAAGCCATTTGAGAAGTCTATCGACCTTGCCATTAGCATTGATACCGAACTGCTGGAGGCTGTTGAGTGCTGCTGATGAGGTTACGAGCATGTCATCAAGCCACCCGACAAGAGGGATGTCGGGGATTAAATCTGCAGGGATTACATCATATATTATAGATGCTCCAAGCAATAGTAGGGATGTTATCTGCTTTCGTGTCATGATATAACTTTATATACAATTCTGAAACTTCCTTCATTATAGCTGGTGCTCGTGATTTTGAAGGTACCTATCTCTTTCGTTGTCTTTACGTGGTTTCCGATACAGGCACATATGTCGTAGTCACCTATACGTACGATACGCAATGTCTCGCTTGCATCCTCGGGCAGTTTGTCGAGCACCACACCGTCTGGAATGTTGTCGCGGGTTACGAATTCGAAGGTTACTGGCAAATCCTGTTGGATAAGCTCATTCATCCTACGTTCAATCTCTGCCACTTGTTCAGGGGTAGGGCAGGTTTCGAGTTTATAGTTTATCTTCGATTTCTTACGCTCTATATGCGCATTCCTTGAACGCTCACATCCGAACATCCTTATCATCGTCTGGTTGAGAAGGTGCTCGGCTGTATGTGCAGGTTCATACTCCTGCTTGTTATGCTCGTTTAAAATGGGTTCTTGTTCCATGTGTTTATTACTTGATAGTGCGAATAAAGTGAGTCTCGACAAGCTCTTCCTTGATTTTTGGAGAGCCGAATGTCTCCATACCAAGGCGCAGGCTCTTGATCATGAAAGCCATGTTGAGTCCCAACTGTCGCATTGTCTGCATACCTTCCTCGTCTTGAACAACCTCGCCAGGGTCTGTGCCGTGGGCGATACTCCAGTATTGTGACGGAACGACAGGCATATTGGTCTTGAGGAAGTATTTGTTGAGCACATCCATTGTAGCCGTTGCACCTCCACGACGAGCCACAGCAACTGAAGCGCCAACCTTCATCATCCAGTTCTTGTGAAGGGTGGAGTAGAAGAGACGGTCGAGAAGCGAAAGTAATGTGCCTGAAGCTGAAGCGAAATATACAGGAGACCCTATTAGGAGTCCATTGGCAGAATCCATTTTCGTTGAAATCTCGTTCACAATATCGTGAAAACAGCATTCGTTCGTGTCCCAGCACTTATTACACGCGATACAGCCATGTATCTGACGATGCCCAACGTGTATCCATTCCGTCTCTATACCCTGTTGGTTTAGGGTACGCTCAACTTCGTGTAAGGCTATGGCTGTGTTGCCTTCAGCCTTTGGACTTCCATTTAGTATTATTACTTTCATTTTTCTTCGTAATGGTTTTAGAATAATGGAGTGCAAGTATAGGTGAATCTGCGTATCTGTGCATGGGATAGGGTGGTGCGGAATCCGAAATAACCTTGAGTGAGTGGGGTAGGGTCTTGATACTCTGCAATTACCACTCCATCAATGATATATCGTACACATCCATCTATTTGTTCAAGACGTATATGATACCAATGGTTTTTCTTTAGAAGGTGTGCAGAATCGGTATGTTCAATGAGTATTGACGGACGATATTCTGCATTTTTTGCGCCTCTCTCGTCACCATTGTATCTACGAAAGCGCATGGTAGTGTTGTGGTTGCCTCCAAAGCCCAGATAGTAGAGACTCAAGGCATATTGCCTTACGAATATTCCTTGTCGCTCAGGAATGCCTTCCAACGGATTATGGCTCTCTCTATGAGTGTCGGATGCCATCCAGAAGCAGTTTAGGTCGGAAAGACGGTTCCACGGCTCGGTGTTATTATCTTCCACCACAATACGCGCATCATATTCTATTATGGTATTGCCTTCCATACGTTCATTATACCATAGCGTGAGTCCCTTTGGCGCTACTATGTCGATAATGCTATCCGGTAGGGTAGTGACGCTCGTTTCGGGACTCTCTGCCTCCACGCTCCAATGGTCAAGGATACCAGCCTTTACGGGATTCGGAAGTAGGGTAGTTATGAATAATGATAGTAGGAGTTTTTTCATGTACTATTTATAAGTATAAATTTACAATGTACAAATTAACGATTGCCAAAATCTGTACATTGTAAATTTACATTAGTACTATAATGTTGTTGTTTTATTAAGCAAATACACATCGAGAATAACAGATGCAGCCATTGCCTCTACAATAGGTACTGCACGAGGCAGAACGCATGGATCGTGGCGGCCACGAGCCTTTAGTACAGTTGCATTGCCTTCCATATCTACGGTGTCCTGTTCCATAAGAATGGTTGCAACAGGCTTGAAAGCTACACGGAAATAGATGTCCTCACCATTTGACAAGCCACCTTGTATGCCACCGCTATGATTTGTCTTTGTACATATATTGCCGTTGGCATCTGTAGTGAATACGTCATTCTGCTGAGAACCACGCTGATTGACACCAGCAAAGCCCTCGCCATATTCAAAACCCTTAACAGCATTGATGCTGAGCATCGCATGACCGAGAACTGCATGGAGTTTGTCGAATTCTGGCTCTCCAAGTCCTACAGGGCATCCTTTGATAACACAGGTTATAACACCACCAATAGTGTCGCCTTTTTCTTTGACCTCTGAAATAAGAGATTCCATCTGAGCTGCTTTCTCTGGATCTGGACAACGCACGGCATTTGTCTCTGTTATGCTGAGATCATATTTCTTATAGTCACGATCAAGATAGATGTCGCCAACCTGTGAGGTGTATGCCTGTACGCTGATACCTAACTGCTTGAGAGCGAGTTTGGCAAGTGCTCCGGCTACACAACGTCCGATAGTGATTCGGGCAGATGTACGACCGCCACCACGATGATCACGGATGCCGTATTTTGTCTGGTATGTGTAGTCGGCATGAGACGGACGGAATGTGCAACGCATATTCTCGTAGTCCTGTGAATGCTGATTGGTGTTGCGGACAATGAATCCGATAGGGCAGCCTGTTGACTTTCCTTCGAATACTCCAGAGAGCAGCTCAACCTGATCAGCCTCATTGCGTGATGTGGTTATCTTGCTCTGACCTGGGCGACGACGTGATAGCTCTGCTTGTATGAAATCGAGGTCTACATCGATTCCTGCAGGCATTCCGTCAACAACACCACCAACAGCAGCACCGTGACTCTCACCGTATGTAGTGACCGTGAATATTTTTCCGAATGTATTCATTTGATTAAATGAAAAAGTAAATATTATTTACTTGCAGTTGCAACCGCCATTCTCGCAATCGCAGTCTCCATCACTGCCACAGCCGCCACAACCTCCATTGCAACCGCCTCCGCAGCCACCACAACCACCACCTCCGGCCATGTGGTTGATCATTGCTTGAATCTCACCGTTTGTAGCCTCACGAGACTCAACTACAGAACCCACGAAATTCAGTTCCTTGCCAGCGAGAGGATGATTAAGATCCATCTTGACAGTTTTCTCTGAGATTTCAAGAACGTGCCCCATAAAACGATTTCCATCCTGATTCTGCAATGGTACGATAGCATCTACATAGATATGCTCGTCATCAAATTTACCGTCGATACAGAACATATCCTTAGCGAGATCAAGGACACGCTCAGCGTAGTAATCACCATATGCATCATCTTTAGAAAGTGTAAAGTCAAATGTGTCACCGACAGCCAAAGGAGCTATGGCATTCTCAAAACCAGGAATTGTCATGCCGAAGCCGCTAAGGAAGCGAAATGGATTTCCTGCTGATGTTTCTTCCTGAAGAGATTTCTCACCATTCTCAATTACGTAGAGTTTATAATCTACTGCGATACTTTTGTATTCTTTATTATCCATTTTTATATATATTGTATATTTTGGTGCAAAGATACTAAAAAATAATTATAAAACAGAATTTGTAATTACATTTTTCCTTAATGCCAGAGATTCTACATTTTTTCTTATTTTTTTATTTCATTACTCCTGAGAATCGCTTATTTCAAATAAGAGCTACATAAGAGCAGCATAAGAGGAACATAAGAGCTACACAAGTGGCAAAAAAGACTTAACACATTTATAATCAGAACACCTATTATGATAAATAAGTATATTTAGACCTTTTGATTTCCTACAAATCCTCTATTCCATGAGCATATTTATCTCCCACCAAGTATAGGTAATAATTTCAGGAGTTCTTTTATCTCTTTCATCATCTGTCATTCCATGAAATATTTTTTGCAGATTTATTTTTTTCAATGCAAAAAGGAAATCAAGGAAACTTGACAGACCCTTTGCCATATAACAAGATTATTTTTAATCCTGAATGATTCGAAAATTCGAAAAAATCAGAATATAAAATTATGATAAGGTTTTGTAATTATTCGAAAGCTTATCAAGCTAAAGCCAACCATCAATATAGAATAAAAAAAATTAATCTTGAATAAAAAATAAGAAATTGTCCACTGCCCTAAGATATACTCAGAACAGTGGACAAAAAAAATTGATTGTCTCACGACAACCAATCTTTATTAACCTTAATAATCTAATACCATGAAAAACACGATGCAAAGATACGATTTCTTTTCCGTACTTGCAAGAGTTTTGTATGTTTTTTAGCTTAAATTTCACATTAATTAAAAGTTTTGCCGTTCCATTTAAGGTTCGTTTTCAAAATTAAGGGTAAAAATGCCTTTTTTTCGTCCGAACTCATCAATGGCATTGAATACTCAATATTCAGTTGCTGGGTATTTTTCCTGTCAATGCTTGCCAATACCATTTTTATTTCCTGAGTTTGGGCGATCTCCTCGAAACGAGTCTCAGATATGCTGTCAGGTCTTACAAGCTTAGCCTTGTCTGTAAGGTCTATCGTTGAGAGCAAAGACCAGTTTCTGTCGTAGATTTTCACGTTGCTCTCCCCTTCTGGAGCCTTATAAGTGGAAACCACACAGAATACAGAATCGCTATCGGCAGGAAGAATGGCAAATTCCTGTGTAAATGTATTTGACGGATTGAACACAATCAGTTCAGGACTGAGATGAGTGATGCTAACTGTGCCACCATACAGGATACTCATATAGCTACAAGTGTCCTTTGACGGATCTGCACTCAAAATCATTGCTTCTCTGTCAAGTTTCTTCATATAAGGTTGAATACTATCAGGTGTATCTATGAAAAAACGATTAAGGCCTTGTGCTTGCGAGCTAATTGCGATTGCCACAAGAACCATTATAGAAAAAAATTTTTTCATTGTCTATAATATTTTTCTGTTTTTTCTGTCATTTTTATGAGGAATAACTACCTTTACATACGAAATTAACTATTAGGTAATGAAAAAAGTAGCATTATTCATATTTCTAACTCTTTCTACCCTATCATCTGTAAATGCGCAGGTTAGAGAGTCTGAGAAACTTGGAAAGGCGATAGAATACTTTGGTGGACAGAAGTACCACGAGGCCCTTATTCTCTTTGAGGGTTTGGCAAAGAAGTATCGTCTTAATCCTCGTTTCTATGCCTATATGGGTGTATGCTATTTCAAGGAGCAAGACTATAGGCACGCTTCAGAGATGCTTGATAGCATAATTCCTCATTTGGAGCCGTTTCCGCCTCATGAGAGAGGAGTCTGTTACTATTCCTGTGCAGAGAGCCATTTCCTATTAGGCGACTACCCCACTGCCCTATCCTATTACGAGATGTCTATTCCTGTTGCCAACGAATGCGAGAAAGGCGATATCTATTACCGCATGGGATGCTGCGGAATGATGATGCAGTCGGATTCTATCCAGATAGAGAACTTTCGGCAAGCCAAGTCGTGGTTTGAGAAAGCTGACATGAGCATTCCGGAAACACGAGCACGCAGGAAACAGACTGAGGTCATGCTGCGAGCCTTACTCGTATCGCATGGATTGAGCGGGACGGATATGACTGGCAAGGAAACTCGGGATGATCAAGACCAGCACACTGACAAGCAGAGTGGCGATATTGACAAGAAGGAATAGCGGGATGTTTATTTCCACAGGAGCCTCTGCAACATAGTAGATAGCAGGATCAAGTTTCACAATACCAGTATAATGCTGTATGAGGCATATTCCTATTCCGAGAATATTTCCGATAATCATACCCTTGCCGATGATGAATATAGCAAACCAAAGGAATGTATGTCGTACCATACCATTCCTTGCTCCTAATGCTTTCAGGACACCTATCATCTGCACACGCTCAAGTATGATTATGAGGAGTCCGCTAATCATCGTAAATCCTGTTACACATACCATAAGGGCGAGAATAATCCACACATTAAGGTCGAGAAGTTCAAGCCATGAGAATATCTGCGGATTCAACTCCTCAACAGTAGCTGAGCAATAAGTCTCGCCATAGGCATCCAAATGCTTGTTTACTTTCTTCGTAACAGAATGGAGTACTTGATTAAGTTGGTCATATTGATTGATGGACAACTCTGCACCTGTTGCCTGATCTGCTTCCCAACCATTGAGTTTTACAACACTATAAAGGTCGGCAAAGCACATTGTCTCATCGTACTTAGAAAGATTTGTCTGATAAACTCCTTTTACTGTGTATTTCCTCATACGGACATCACCGCCCGTCATGAAATATCCATACACCTTTGAACCTGCATGGAGATTCAGTTTATCCGACATTATTTTCGAAACGAGTATCTTATTTCCACTCTTTTCACTTGAAAATTTAGGGATGCTTCCCTCCACCATATTGCGTGACAGGAATGCTGTATCAAACTCTTCCCCTACCCCTTTGAATGCAACGCCAAGAAAATCAGAGTCGGTCTTTAGGATGCCTTGCGTCATTGCATATCTCTGCACATGCTTCACACCGTCTATACGCTTCAGAACGGTCATCATAGAGTCGTTCAATTGTATAGGTTTTGTATCTGCCGTCTGCAAGGTAAAAAAATTGGCAACAGTTATATCGCTGCCGAATCCTACAACCTTGTCACGAATTGTGTGCTTGAAGCCAAGTACAACAGCAACAGAGACAAGCATCACAGCAAGACCGAGAGCCACACCTACTGTGGCAATACGAATAGCAGGGCGACTGACTTTCTGTCCGTCGCCCTCACCATTGTATATCTTCTTCGCTATGAATAAAGGGAAGTTCATTTTTCTGCGAAAAAATTAATAATTAATAATGGTTAATGAATAAGACATACTAAATTATTCACCATTAATTATTCATTATTAATTAAATTACTCTTCTTCCACTCTGCCAGGATATGTCTCAAGTGCCTTACGAAGCACAACGAGAGCACGTTCAAGGTCATCTTTCTTTAGCACATAGGCAATACGCACCTGATTGATGCCGGCACCTGGTGTGGTATAGAAACCTGCAGCAGGAGCCATCATTACGGTTTCGCCCTCGTACTCGAATTTCTCAAGACACCAACGGCAGAACTTTTCTGAGTCATCAACAGGCAGCTTCGCTACTGTATAGAACGCGCCCATAGGTATTGGCGAATATACACCAGGAATACGGTTAAGTCCGTCGATAAGCACCTTACGGCGCTCCACATATTCATCATATACATCACGGTAGTATTCCTCTGGAGCATCAAGTGAAGCCTCTGCTACAATCTGTCCGATGAGAGGTGGAGAAAGACGAGCTTGACAGAACTTCATCACAGCTGCACGTACGTCCTTGTTCTTTGTTATAAGTGCACCTACACGGATACCACACTCTGAATATCTCTTAGAAACAGAATCAATAAGAATCACATTCTGCTCAATTCCCTCAAGATGACACGCAGAGATATAAGGAGAACCTGTGTAGATATATTCACGATATACCTCGTCAGAGAAGAGATAAAGGTCGTACTTCTTCACGAGATCACGAATCTGATTCATCTCACGGCGTGTGTATAGATAACCCGTCGGATTGTTCGGGTTACAAATCATAATTGCACGAGTACGAGAATTGATGAGTTCCTCGAACTTCTCTACCTTAGGGAGCGAGAATCCCTCGTCAATGGTCGTTGCGATAGTACGAATCTTTGCACCTGCAGAAATCGCAAATGCCATGTAGTTTGCATATGCAGGCTCAGGAACGATAATCTCGTCGCCAGGGTTAAGACAAGCCATGAAAGAGAACAATACAGCCTCAGAGCCTCCGCTGGTAATGATAATATCATCAGCAGAAACATTGATGTTGTATTTCTCGTAATAACCTACAAGTTTTTCGCGATATGACTGGTATCCCTGTGAAGGGGAATATTCAAGAATAGTGCGGTCTATATTCTTCAAAGCATCAAGTCCTACCTTTGGTGTAGGCAGGTCTGGCTGTCCGATATTCAGATGGTAAACTTTTGTACCGCGTTTCTTTGCTGCGACTGCAAGAGGTGCAAGTTTTCTGATAGGAGACTCTGGCATCTCATGTCCGCGAACCGATATTTTTGGCATTTTTTTCTTAATTATTATAAATTTATGTGCAAAGGTACAGAAATCCCCCCGTTTATCAAAATAATCTTTGCTAAAAATCATCATAAAATATAATATAATGTAAATTTCTTCGGTTTTACGGGATTTTTTCGTAATTTTGTACTCGTAAAATCAAAGACATGCACCTGTTGCGCTGACGTTCAAATTCTTTTTCCAGCGCACCCTTGCATTAACAACTAAAACATATAAAACAAAAAAATGAGAACAATAGCATCACAATGGTTTGAAGTTAAGGTACGTTATGACAAAATAACAGATGACGGCACCCCAAAGCCTATAACAGAACAATATGTAGTTGACGCCCTCACTTTCACAGAGGCAGAAAGCATTATCACAGAGGAAATGTCAGTCTATATATCTGGCGAATTTAACATCAACGGTATCAAACCGGCTTCATTCAAGGAAATATTCTTCTCCGACCTTAACAACGACGACCGTTGGTTCAAAGCTAAGCTTCAGTTCATTACTTTCGATGAAAAGACACAGAAAGAGAAGCGTTCTGCTGTCAACTATCTTGTTCAGGCTCACACCCTCCCTCAGGCTGTAAACTATATCAGCGAGGTAATGGGTAAGACCATGAATGACTATGTAATCTCTAATATTGCCGAGACAAATATCCTTGACGTATTCGAACATAAAGACGTAAAGAGCACATCAGATGCAAAGCCAGAATACGAACAAGGTCAATAAGTGAAAAATGAATAATAACAAAATGAAAAATACCGCTTGGTATTTTTCATTTTTCACTTTTTCATTTTATAATTTATTTTTATGTATCCAGTAAAAGAAAATCTCCTAAAGGTAAAGCAGACTTTGCACGAAGACATTGAACTCGTGGCAGTTAGCAAGTTTCACCCGAAGGAATACATAGAAGAGGCATACGCTGCAGGTCAACGTATATTCGGAGAGAGTCGTGAGCAAGAGTTAAAGCAGAAACATCAGGAGTTGCCACAGGATATAGAGTGGCATTTCATCGGTCATTTGCAGACGAACAAGGTGAAATACATTGCTCCATACGTTTCTATGATAGAAGCTGTTGACTCAATCCGTCTTCTACGTGAAATAGAAAAGCAGGCTGCCAAGGTAGAACGAGTAATTGACATACTTCTCGAACTTCATATTGCCAATGAAGAGACCAAAAGCGGCATGACACTCGATGAATGTCGGGAGATGCTTGCTGAAGGAGAATGGAAATCTATGTCACACATTCGTATACGTGGCATTATGATGATGGCAAGTAATGTGGATGATGAAAGCCAAATACGTCAGGAATTCATCACAGCAGCCGATTTCTTCGATGAGATAAAGGCAAAATACTTTGCTGACAATAACGACTTTTCTATACGCTCCTACGGAATGAGCGGCGACTATCTGATAGCACAGGAATGTCGTAGTACAATGGTGAGAATAGGTACAACAATCTTTGGTCCGAGAGTCTATTAAAAGACGTTGAATAAAACCCTACTCCACATATTATCAAGAACCATATGGACCATCGTTGTTCTATATGCTGTACTGATGGCGGTAACACATCTACCATCAGTACAGGAATTTATTGCGAGTGAGTTAAAGGAAAAGATTGAAGAGAGAATAGGTTCCCGTGTAGAGATAGAGAAAGTAGATTTAGGTTTTCTGAATCGTATCATAGTCGACGGATTTGAGGTTTACGACCAGAACAAGGAGCGCTTTCTAAAGTCTTCTCGTGTTTCTGTGAAGATAGACCTTATCGACCTTATGAGCGGTAAGATAAACCTAACCTCAGCTCAGCTTTTCGGTCTTGATGCCAATATTTACAAGAACACCCCAGACGACAAGCTTAACTTCCAATTCATCGTTGATTCTCTTGCTTCCAAGGATACCACATCAACTACTCCGTTAAATCTCCAGATTTCATCGCTCGTTATACGTAATGGTGCGGTGAAATATAATCTGAGGTATCTTCCACAAGAAAAAGAGAAGTTTGACATCAATCATCTGGCAATAAGTAAGTTGTCAACCCATATCATGCTTTACGAACTTACTGATGATGCTATTGATGTCAACGTAAAGCATTTCTCTTGCCTTGAAAGCTCTGGACTACAGATAAAAGATATTCAGTTTCATGCTAAGGCCGATGCTCATAGGGCAAGTATTACAAATCTGAATATTGCCCTACCCCATTCTGAACTCAGTATTCCGAAGCTGAGAGCAGACTATAGTTTCCTTAATGGAAAGATTGTAGAAGAAGATCTGAAATTCGAGACAGATATAGAAATACCACGATTCCGTTTCAGCGATATCGCTTCCCTACTGCCATTCGAGACAAAGAAACTCCCAGAACTCTCGGCCAAAGCTTCTTTGAATGGTGAAAAGAGTAATGCCAATTTCAAGACCTCAGTTAAAGCTACTGACGGTTCTATAGAACTTGACGCAGAAGGAAAGGCAGAATCATTCCTTACAGAGCTGAAATGGCGTATAGAACCATTATCCCTGTACGTCTCATCCGCATTATTCGAGACTCTCAATAAAATCACCCCTATGCCCTCACAGGTAATGGGACTTGGTGATATTGCCCTCAACGGAACTGCCTATGGCACAAAGTCTACGATTGCTTTCAATCAGGATATTACAACTGACAAATGTGGAGCTGTTACCATTACAGGCGAATTTGACGGTAAGGAGATTGATACGCATATCAAGACCAACGACCTTGCACTCGGCCAAATACTTGGAAATCCGGAAATCGGAACAATTGCCGTTGATGCCTCTACAGATGTTGTACTGAATAATGGAGCCATTTCTTCCGTAAAGATTGACGGACTTATTCCTCAATTCCAGTATAAGAACTATACATACCAGAATACGGAAGTGTCTGGTGAGTATAGAAACGGTAATGTGGATGGAAAATTCTCCATCGACGATCCTAATGTGCTGATGACCGCTAATGCCAAAGCAAAACTTAGCGGAAAAGTAAAAGACCTTGAGGCTGACATCGAGTTTGAGCATTTCTGTCCTAAGCAGTTAGGACTTTCCGACAAATGGAATAATGCAGTATTCTCCTTGCGCTGTAATACCAATCTTCATGGCAGCAACATCGATGATGTAGTCGGTTATGTGGACCTATCCAACCTAAGCATGATAGGAGGAAACGTGAAAGAGGGAGCAATGCCAGAGAATCTGTATGTACAGAATATCCACATAAGTTCTACACGCAACAATAATTCCGAAAGACAGATTTCCCTTGAAGGAGACGATGTGAAACTTCTCGTAAAAGGAGATTTCACACCTTCACAGTTACAGAATACCGTTCTCGAACTTGTTCATGCACAATTGCCTTCTATCTCTGTCAATAAAGCAAATCTGTCTTATGCCGGAAATGTTATAATCGACGGACAAATGCTCTCTACGGAATGGCTGCGTAAACTCGTTGGAGTAGATATCGACCTACACAGACCAGCAACATTCCAAGGCTATATTAACGGCTATACAAAACAGGCAAACCTATTCCTCGATGTACCTTCTATAAATGCTTTCGAACATGAACTGGAGAATGTACAGCTACTTCTCTGGACACCAGAGGAAGGTCTTTGTGGTAGTATTTCCATGCAGATGCCCGACGAAGACAAAGACAAGGAACCTTTTAGCGTTGCTCTTGAGGCAAAGGCTTATAATGACGTCCTGAATACAACCATAGCGTGGAATAACAACAGGGATGACATATTCTGTGGAAGACTGAACCTGAAGTCAAATTTCACCCCTTCTCCATTCGGGGCTACTACAGCCCATATCAGTATCGACAGATCAGACATCCAGGTTGGAGATAGTATATGGCGTATGCATTCACGTGATATTGTCTATACAGATAACCGACTAAGCATCGACCACTTCGCCTTTGAGAACGACTTCCAGCACATCTATGTAAATGGAGTTGCATCCAAGTCCTCTACCGACTATCTCATGGCCGACCTGAAGAATGTTAATGTCAGCTATATACTCAACCTTGTAAATTTCCATTCTGTGGAGTTTGGCGGTTTTGCAAGCGGACATATAGCCGGTCATAGCATACTCGAATCTCCAGAGGCATCGGGACATATAGACGTGGCGGGCTTTACATTCCAGGAAGGCAGAATGGGTAATCTGCATATTGATGCACAACTGAACAACTCAAAGAAACAGATTGATATTGATGCGTATGCCGAAGATGATGACCGTACGGTTCTAAATATCGGTGGTTTCGTTTCTCCGCATCGTGAGGAAATAGACCTTTCCATTCAGGCTAATAACGAGCATCTCGACTTCATGCACTATTTCTGCCATTCATTCATGGATGAGGTAAATGGTACATGCACAGGCCGTCTGCACTTGTTTGGACCATTCTCTGGTGTCAACCTCGAAGGAGATATGCTTATAAATGGTGCCGTGAATATAACGTCGCTCAATTGTCGTTATGCCTTCCACGATGCAACCGTACATTTTATACCAAACGAAATCTACGTTGAGAAGCAGCCGATATATGATAAATACGGCAATATGGCATATTTCTCAGGAGGTCTGCATCATAATTGTCTTAGCCGCATGACCTATGATTTCGTCATAGATGCGGAGAAACTGCTTTGCTATGACTTCCACGACTTTGGTGAGATGAACTTCTACGGCACAGCCTTTATGACAGGTAAATGCAAAATCACAGGCCGAAGCAGCGAACTCCTCTTTGATATTAACGGTAATGTGGAGCCTGGAAGTAGTATGGTTTATAATGCCACAAGCCCAGATGCCATCACACGTTCCGAGTTCATCAACTGGAATTCTGTAAATAAGAAACAACAGAAAAAGTATAGTAAAGCGGAGAATGACGACGAAGAGGAAAAAGAACTGAAGGACGTAAGTACCAATATGCGCATGAATTTCCTTGTCAACGTCACACCTGACGCTACCCTACGCATACTCATGGACCGTAACACAGGCGATTATATCGACCTTCATGGTTCTGGAGTACTTCGTGCCAACTATTACAACAAAGGAGACTTCGACCTTTATGGCAACTACCTCATTAATGACGGTATCTATAAGATGACTATCCAGAATGTCATAAACCGTAAATTCGACTTCCTCAGGGGCAGCAGCATCGCATTTAGCGGAAACCCATATAGTGCCGTTCTTAACATGCAGGCAAGATACACGTTGAATAGCGTATCACTTTCCGACCTTAACATCGGCAACTCATTCTCAAGCAACAACATCAAGGTGGATTGTCTTATGGATATCACAGGTACTCCTGCAGCTCCTATTGTCAACTTCAATCTTGACCCGCATACCAATAATGCAGAGGCACGTCAGATGATATTCTCACTCATCAATAGCGAGGAAGAGCTTAACCAGCAGGTGCTCTATCTGCTTTCTGTCGGCCGTTTCTATGCACAGGGTAACAATAATGCCAACGTGCAGGATAACCGCGTAAACCAGACATCGCTTGCCATGCAGAGTATCGTAAGTGGAACTCTTAGCCAGCAGTTCAACAACATCATTAATAAGATGGTGAAGAACAATAACTGGAACTTTGGTGCTAATATATCACCTGGTGATGAAGGATTCTATAATGCAGAATATGAAGGTCTGCTCAACGGATCTATGCTCAACAATCGTCTGCTCTTTAATGGTCAGTTCGGCTATCGCGATAATGCCAACACAGCCAATCAGGAGTTCATAGGCGATTTCGACCTGCGATATCTGCTCTTCCCTAACGGAAACCTTGCTGTGAGGGTTTATAACCAGACTAACGACCGTTATTTCACCAAGAACTCCCTCAATACACAAGGTCTCGGTCTTATCCTGAAATACGACTTCGACACATTCCGTGCCTTGTTCAGAAGAAAGAAAAAGCAGTAATCAAGCATTTCCTTTTCTAAAACTTCATGAAACTCAAAGCCTATACAAAACGCAAGAATGACATGTCCGATACTATCAACAATAGCATCGGCAAGTCTATTGTCGTTTGTTCTGCTCCTATGTTCTATGACCAGCTGCTTACTGCCATTTCTGATGATATTGACACCCGTCAAAGATATGACATCATAAGGAATGTGTTTGCCAGGGTAATAGAGCAAGGCATAATGGATTGTCAGATAGCATTTGTCGGTTTCTTTGCGAAACTTGACTATTGCATGAAGGAGTATGATGTGCCTTTGGCTGCCTCTAACCTTATCCAGCTTGCACGAAAGGAGATGTTTCCTGAAAGAAACAAGAAACAGGACCTGACGGAAGAGGCTTTGAACACATCCCTACCCCATAACCTGAAGGCAACAGCCCTACTGGTGTATTATCTTTGTGGCAAGACCGAAATCCCATCTGAACTAAAGAAGCATTTCCCGCAAAGCGACAGGAAAAACACTTGGGGAAAGTTTGAGGAGAATGTTCTTCGTGTGGTAGTTGAGAAATGGGACAAGGATTACATCTATGCCACAGAGGAGAACGAGAACACAACCATAAAGATATGCTATGGCAAGGAAAACAAAGTCCTTACACGTAATGGGGAATTCTCATGGGATTATCTGAATGAAGTGCTTTGGGAAGGTGCTCAGCTTAATCTCGTGCGTGTTCGTAGGGATGAAAGCGGAAAGATGCTGATGCCTGAGCTCATTATTCTTGAGCCTGACTATCTTATCAACGTGACAACGATAGCCGGCTGTTTTGAGAGCTATGCAGAATCGCCTTTCGTCAATCTTATAAACAAGATAAAGCCACAACCAAACACACAGGCAATTCATCTCGGAAACCTTGCCGGACAACTTCTTGACAACACTATACATGCAAGAGATATCAGCCTTGAAGACTCCATAAAGTCATTTGTTAGTGCCAACGCTCTGAGCATGATATCATGTCCGGAACTCGTTAACGGCTTTGCGAAGTTCAAACAGGATGCTGAGATTCAGAAGCAGAACATCGAACATCTAATTGGTGAGACTCTCCCGAATGTGATTGGCAAATACGACAAGGGCAACGTACTTCTTGAGCCTTCGTTCTTTAGCGAGGTTCTCGGCATTCAAGGTCGTCTCGACTTCCTGTATCAGAAAGATGGTGACGTAACTATTATTGAGCAGAAGTCGGGCAAGGGCGAGTTTGTCAGGAACCAGCCTGACCCCTCTACGCCAATCGCCAAGATGACGCATACCATTCAGGTTCTGCTTTATCGTGCCTTGTTCCAGTATGAGTTCCAGACATACTCCTCACAGCTGAAGCACATCATGCTGCTTTACTCCAAATACTCCAACGGCTTGCTGCTGATACCTCAAAGTCCGGAACTGCTGCTGCGAGCCATGAAGATGCGCAACCTATTGGCATGGACCGAGATAATGTATGCGAAGGAGGGTATGGAACTGCTCAGGACGCTTACCCCCGAAAAGCTCAACATGAACGGATTGAGCGGAAAACTATGGGATTTGTATGTCCGTCCGCAACTCTCCGAACTCCTCTCCCCTATCCATAATGCCTCTTCGCTTGAACTGGCATACTATCTCCGTTTCCTTCGTTTCATACAGAATGAATTGCTCCTTTCAAAGGTCGGCAACAAGAGGAAGGAGAATTCGGGCTTTGCAACCATCTGGCACGACACGCTTGAAGACAAGAAATCGGCAGGAAACATATACGACAAGCTTTCCATAAAGGATTTCGTGTGTGAAGAAGATGCTGTATCGTCTGTCATCCTTGAGTTCAACGAACCTCAATCAGCCGATTCCACGAACTTCCGTATCGGAGACATCGTTATCCTTTATTCCTATATGAAGGATGAGGTGCCTAATGCCTGTTCGGATATAGTTATAAGGGCGAGCATCGTTGATATAAAGACCGATACAATAGAACTCCGACTCAGGAACTCACAAACGGCAAAACAGGTATTCGACAGGCATAGATCCCTCCCCCTCGGGGGAGATGGAGGGGGGCTCCTTTGGGCTATAGAGCATGACATGCTTGAGTCTATGACAAGCACGTTGTTCAGCGCTATGCACGGATTCCTTTCAGGCACAAAGGCAAGGCGCGATCTGATTCTATCCCAGCGTGAACCTAATGTCGATGCTTCCTTGGCCATCAACGGTGAATACGGCAGATTCAATACACTTGTCACCCGTGCAAAGCATGCTCGCGACATCTTCCTTATAATAGGTCCTCCTGGAACAGGAAAGACATCTTTCGGACTTGTAAACCTTCTCAAGGAGGAACTGACAGAACCCGATTCCAACGTACTGCTGCTTTCATACACCAACAGGGCTGTGGATGAAATATGCAGCAAACTGGTAGAGATAAAACGTGAACAGCCCGACTTCGACTTCATACGAATAGGCTCCGACCTCTCCTGCTCCGAGGAATATCGCGAATATCTGTTGTCCTCACGCTCGGCAAAGGAAGAAGGAGGAAATGGATTATATCGACTTATCAAGAAAACGAGGGTGTTCTGTGGCACTACGAGTGCCGTAAATGCCAATATGAGTCTGTTGAAGCTCAAGCATTTCACTCTTGCCATCGTGGATGAATCTTCGCAGATTCTCGAACCGCATCTTATTGGTCTGCTTACTGCCCACGACAAGGATAAAGAAGCTATTGACCGATTCGTTCTGATAGGCGACCATAAGCAACTGCCAGCCGTTGTGCAGCAATCTGTAGAGGAATCAGTTGTTAATGAGCCAGAGCTGAATGCCATCGGACTTACCGATTGTCGCCTGTCCTTGTTTGAAAGGCTCTTGTCACGATTCAAGACCGCAAACGGATATGACGAGCGCTTTGTCTATATGCTTACCAAGCAGGGACGAATGCACAGATTCATCGGAGAATTCCCTAATCAGGCGTTCTATGGAGGATGCTTGGATGTCGTCCCACTCGACCATCAGCTTCTGCCTAACAAAGCCGTTGAAACCGATAACGGCATTATGAAGATGCTTTGCAGTCATCGCATAGCCTTCGTTGCTGCCGAACAGCCACGTCTTTCACCATCACTCAAGACCAATATCATCGAGGCTGAGATGATTGCTGCAACGGTTTATCAGATTTATCAGCTTACAAAGCACAGCTTCGACAAGGACATGACCGTTGGAGTTATCGTTCCATATCGTAATCAGATTGCCACCGTGAGGAATGCAATAGACAGATACGGCATAGATATCCTTCACGACATAACGATTGACACCGTAGAACGCTATCAGGGTAGTCAAAGGGATTATATCATCTACGGATTCACTATTCATCAGATGTACCAGCTCAATTTCCTGACCGACAATGTATTTGAGGAGGACGGAATGATTATCGACCGCAAACTTAACGTGGCAATGACTCGTGCACGTCTGAATCTTGTGATGATTGGCAACCCGAAGCTGCTGAGTATGAACGTAACTTTTAGCCGACTCATGGATTTCGTGCGCAGCAAAGGCGGATATTTCGATGTCACGAAAGAAGACTACTGTAACGGACGGTTCCTGTAAATGCCCTGTAACGCAAGGTAACATAATAACAGTTACAAAAAACAGACACATTAACTTAACGTCAGTTCGACGAATTTCAATTTAAACGCACCTCTGGTGCTTTAACTGACAATAATTACCAATCTACGCAATCTTTTTCCATAGATATCCTTTTTTATCGGTTGAAGATTGGTAAGATTGGTAATTATTGTCAGTTAAAAGCAGCTCGCTGCTTGTCCTTGTCAATTCGTCGAACTGACGTTATAACATGCGTTCGTCCATCCTTCGTTGATCCTTCGCTATGGGTTCGCTTCTCCTCCGTTCCAAGTCCGTTTCAAGTCCGTTGTAAGTCCGTTCCTTAGAATAGGCGAAAAATGGGACTTACAAGGGAATCACATAGGAGTTACTTGGGACTTGCAGTAAAGGCAAAGTAGAATTAATCTCAAAAAAAAGAATTTTCACATAACTCGTCAACTCGTCACCCTTAGCGTTGTAAAGACTTATGTGTTAGAGATTTATGGCGGTGATTCATTTCGTTTCACTCATCACCCACTCATCACCATCAAGTGACATATCATGCTGATATAGAATTAGTTACATAGCCAATTCACTCGTCACCCTAAAAAAGGTGACGAGTGGGTGACGAGTGAATTAATCTTGTAAATCTCACATTCTCAACAAGATACAAGGCTTTGGGGTGTATTATACTGAAATTGGTTTACACTTTTGCAAATCAATTAAAGTAAAGAAAAATGAGAAAAAGATTCTATTTCCCAAAAGAAGAACGTATCTCGATAGCGAACGAGTACTACACGACAGATGTCAGTGCAAAGGAAATATGCCAGAAATATGGCCTTTCCTCCCATACGGTATTATGCAATTGGGTGAAAAAATACATCAAGGATGTGAAAAGTCCAGAAAAAGTATTACCTTTGCACCGCAGGCCGTCGTCTGACATTCCCCCCGGCCTGCCA
>JAEEGG010009588.1_pt1 | contig 21662 bp, 21 predicted proteins | sample 9134161 | NCBI WGS metagenome assembly JAEEGG01 (sample SAMN16246543, study PRJNA631951) | gut metagenome | biome: gut microbiome; feature: rumen; material: CR-attached | host: Bos | place: Iran: Karaj | collected 2018-10
CAAAGCGGTCATACCAGTGTTCGCCGTAATCCTACGTCACGTGGGTGGACCGTCCGAAGCCCCGGTTCGTCAGCAGGAACACGTGAAAGCCCCGTTTGGCAAGCTCCCGCTCCAAGGTGAAGCGGCTGTGTCCCACCTGGGTGCACAGCAGATGCCGGTCCCCCTGTCCGAATTCATCGTACCAAATCTCAACGCCCTTTTCCACTTCCATCAGCGGCATGTCGGTCGCCTCCCGTCATGTATAGTCTGTTCACCGGTCCAGCCGCAGCCAGACCCGCATTTCGCCGGGACTTCGGTTCGCCCAGGCGTAGTAGGGGATCAGGCGGATGTCCGTCCGCTCCCGACGCCCGGGCTGCCAGGGACGGTACAGACCGCCCTCCTCCGGCCAGTCCGCTTCCCGCCAGCCGGACACGGTGACGCCGGGGATCCCCTCCGGCAGATCCGGCTGCGGACTCAGCCGGGGTTCTGCCCGGGGGTCCAGGATGAGCCGGTGCAGCCCGGGGCCGTTGTCCGCCTCCTCGGCGCAGTATACCAGGGGACCGCAGACCAGGGCTGCCTTCCCCGCGTCCTCCGGTACCCGGGGGGAAGCTGCGTACAGGGTGGGGCGGAGCTCCAGGTCCAGCTCCAGGCGGTCCCCGTCCTGCCAGAGCCGTTCCAGACGGACGTAGCCCCGGCGGGGACGGCAGTCCTTCTCCCCGCCGTTCAGGCACAGGGAAAAGCCGGGGCTCCATGCGGGGATGCGCAGGGCCAGTTCCCCCCTGACGGGCTCCGGCATGCGGAGCGTGAAGACGATCCTTCCCGACCGGGGATACGCCGTATCGCAGCGCAGGGTCATTTCTCCGCCGGGCAGACGGAAGTCCGCCTCTCCGGCGACGTACAGATGCACGTACGCCGTGTCCCCGGAGACGGAATAGATGTGATCCTCCAGCGACATGAGCAGCCGGGCCAGATTGGGCGGGCAGCAGGCGCAGCCGAACCAGGCCTGGCGCCGGGGCATGACATGGCGCTTGCCCCAGTCCCGGCGGGAGGCTTCCGGCAGGACCTCCAGGGGGTTTACATAGAAGAAGCTCTGCCCGTCCAGCTGCATCCCGCTGAGGACGCAGTTGTACAGGGCCCGCTCCATTACGTCCGCGTATTTCCCGTCCGCCTCCAGAAGCAGCATGCGCCGGGCGAAGAACACCAGACCGATGGCGGCGCAGGTCTCCCCGTACACCGTATCGTTGGGCAGGTCGTAATCAAAGGTGAAGGCCTCGCCGTAGGCGGAGGAGCCCACCGCGCCGGTGATATACATGCGCTTTTCCGCAGTGCTGTCCCATAGCCGGCGGCAAGCCCGACGCAGCTCTTCATCCCCGCGGATCCGGGCCAGGTCCGCCATGGCGCTGTACAGATACATGGCCCGCACCGCGTGGCCCTCCGCCTCGGTCTGCTCCCGCACGGGCCTGTCCGCCTGGCAGTAGGCGTAACCCAGGGGACCGTCCGCAAAGTAGTATCCGCCGCCGCCCCGCAGCTTTTCCTCCTCCCGGAAGTACAGGGGCTCCGTGCCCCTGGCGTCCACAAAGTAGGCGGCCAGGCGCAGGTACCGCTCTTCGCCCGTGACCTCCCAGAGCTTCACCAGCGCCAGCTCCAGCTCCGGGTGGCCGGGATACCCGTGCTTCTTTTCCGGCTCCGGCCCGAAGGTCCGGTCGATGAGATCGGCATACTTCGCCGCAGCGTCCAGGAGCTTTCTCTTGCCCGTGGCCCGGTAATAGGCGGCAGCCGCCTCAATCAGGTGCCCCAGGCAGTACAGCTCGTGATCGTCCCGCAGATTCGTGAACCGGCGGTCCGGGGCGGTGATGGTGTAATAGGTGTTCAGGTAGCCGTCCGGCTGCTGGGCGGCGGTGATGATCTCCACCGCCAGGTCCGCCCGGGCCTCCAGCTCCGGGTCCGGATGGGACATGAGGCTGTACGCGGCGCTCTCCAGCCATTTGGCCGCGTCGCTGTCCTGGAACACATAGCCCGCATGCCTGCCCTGCTCCAGACCCGCGGCAATGCGGAAGTTGCGCAGGCAGCCGCTGGGCTCAGCGTCCGGCAGGTCGTCGTTCAGCGCCCTCCACTGATAGGGAATGGCGGACGTGCGCACGATCTCCCGCCGGGGGTCCCAAAAGGCGTCCCGGATACGGACGCGCGGAGCCCCGCCGTCACGGCAGGGCTCCGCAGGCCGTTGCTTCAGGCCCATTCGTCCTGACTTGTGGGGACGCGGATACCCGCAAGCAGCATCTGCTCCCAGAGGAACCATTCTCCGGTGGAGGGCTTCAGCCGCAGGGTGACGCTCCTGGGGGAGTCCGCTCCGCCGGAACGCACGTCCAGGATGCGGTATTCCTTCTCCACGGGCTGGGAGGCCCGGTCCCGGAACACCAGGGTCAGGGGAAGGGAGGGCTGATAGTCGTTTTCCGGCACGGCGCCCGCAAAGTAGGAGCGGGGGATATAGTCCTTGCCGTCCATGAACCGGTCGCGGATGAACTGCTTTTCCATGGGGCTCATGGGCCGGGGGCCCCGGAGCCAGTCCAGCATGCGGCAGGATTCCTCTTTGTCCTTCGGATAGAGGCAGAGCGCCGCGATGGTCAGTGCGGCGGTCTGCTCCGGCTTCGCCCGCTCAGCCTCGGGCAGCGCCTGGAGCTCCTCCAGGCTTTCGGGCAGCTTGTTCAAAACGATCGTGTATTCCATGCCTGCGCCTCCTTGTTCTGCCTGCAGCGGCGCGTTCCCGCCGCTGCGGATCCTGCCGTAATCTTACCAGAATCCACGGTGGTATGCAAGGCGAGTTTGGCCCGTCTGCGGCAGCCGGATGGAAAAGGGCGGCAGCCGGATGGAAAAGGGCGGCAGCCGGGTGGAAAAGGGCGGCAGTCGGGTGGAAAAGGGCAAAAAGCTCTTGACGCAAGCGATTTACTGTGCTAAATATTTTGTATCCCAAAATCTATTTCAGTTAGGAGATCAGAACATGAAAAAGTCAGTTGCATTGCTGCTTGCCGCAGCGCTTTGCCTCTGCCTGTTCGTCGGCTGCTCCGACAGCAAGACGAATACCCCCACCGCCGCCCCTGCCGGCTCGGATACCGCCGCAGTGCCCATCAAGCTGGGCGGCATCGGCCCCCTCACCGGCGGCGCCGCCATTTACGGCAACGCTGCCAAGAACGGCGCTGCCATCGCCGTTGAGGAGATCAACGCCCTGGGCGGCCTGCAGTTCGAGCTTCGCTATGAGGACGACGCCCACGACGCCGAGAAGTCCGTGAATGCCTATAACACCCTGAAGGGATGGGGCATGCAGGTATTCCTGGGCTCCGTCACCTCCACCCCCTGCGTGGCCACCTCCGTGGGAGCCAACAACGACCATATCTTCCTGCTCACCCCCTCCGCTTCCTCCACGGACGTGCTGGGCGGCATTGCCAACCCCCTCACCGGCACGGTGGACATCCCCCGGAAGAATACGGTGTTCCAGATGTGCTTCGTGGACCCCAACCAGGGCAGCGCCTCCGCCCAGTATATCGCAGACCAGAAGCTGGGTACCAAGATCGCCGTGATCTATAAGAACGACGACGTATATTCCACCGGCGTGTACAACTCCTTCGCCCCCAAGGCCAAGGAGCTGGGGCTGGACATCGTCAGCACCACCACCTTCACCGAGGACACCAAGACCGACTTCTCCGTGCAGCTCAACGACGCCAAGACCGCCGGCGCGGACCTCATCTTCCTGCCCATGTACTATGACGCCGCCGCCCTGATCCTCACCCAGGCCAACGCCATGGGCTATGCTCCCAAGTGGTTCGGCATCGACGGCATGGACGGCATCCTCTCCGTGGATGGCTTCAATACCAGCCTGGCGGAGGGCGTCATGCTCCTGACCCCCTTCAACGCGGACTCCGCGGACGCCAAGACCAAGAGCTTTGTGGAGAAGTACCAGAAGGCCTACGGGGAGATCCCCAACCAGTTCGCCGCCGACGGCTATGACTGCGTCTATGCCATTTACAACGCCCTGCAGAAGGCCGGCGTGAAGGACGGCTCCGCCTCCGCGAGCGAGCTCTGCGACAAGCTGATCGCCCAGTTCACCACCATGAGCTATGACGGACTCACCGGCACGGGCATGACCTGGGGCGCGGACGGCGCCGTCACCAAGAGCCCCAAGGGCATGTACATCCAGAACGGCGTTTACGTCGGCATGGACTGAGTTTTCCGGAATTTGATCTGACAGCAGGAGGCTGCCCGGGAAGGCGGCCTCCTGGTTTCCGCATTTATCCAAGAGGAAATGAGGTGTTCTGACAGTGATGACCTTCCTGACCCACCTGATCAACGGGATCAGCCTGGGCAGCGTATATGCCATCATCGCCCTGGGCTACACCATGGTCTACGGCATAGCGAAAATGCTGAACTTTGCCCATGGCGACGTGATCATGGTGGGCGCGTATATCTGCTTCTTTGCCGTGGCCTCCTATCATCTGCCCCCCGTGCTGGGGGTGGTGATCGCCATGCTCCTGTGCACGGTCCTGGGCATGCTCATCGAGCGGCTGGCCTACAAGCCCCTGCGTCAGGCGGCAAGCCTGGCGGTGCTCATCACCGCCATCGGCGTGAGCTACTTCCTGCAGAACGGCGCGCAGCTTCTCTGGGGCTCCAACAACAAGATGTTCCCGGATATCATCCCCGGAGCGGGAATATCCCTCTTCGGCGGCGAGCTGCACATCTCCTCCGCCACCCTGGTGACCATCGCCGCCTGCCTGGTGATCATGCTGGTGCTGGTCTGGTTCACCGGCAATACCCGCATCGGCAAGGCCATGCGTGCGGTGAGCGAGGATAAGGGCGCGGCGCAGCTCATGGGCATCAATGTGAACACCACCATTTCCGTCACCTTTGCCATCGGCTCCGCTCTTGCCGCCGTGGCGGGGGTGCTGTACATGTCCAGCTATCCCATCCTGGTGCCCACCACCGGCTCCATGCCGGGCATCAAGGCATTCACCGCCGCGGTGTTCGGGGGCATCGGCTCCATCCCCGGCGCGCTCCTGGGGGGCATCCTCCTGGGCGTGATCGAGATCTTCGCCGGGGCGTACATCTCCACCCAGCTGGCCAACGCCATCGTGTTCCTGGTGCTCATCATCGTCCTGCTGGTGAAGCCCTCCGGGCTCCTGGGCAAGCAGGTCCGGGAGAAAGTGTAAGGAGGGGCGGAGCATGAACAGACTGAAACCGATGGACCGGGACCTGAAGCGGAACTGCCTGACCTACGCCTTCGTCATTGCGGCGTACGCGATCCTGCAGATCCTCTCCGGCACCCGGGGCTTTTCCCCCACCCTCCGGGGTCAGCTGGTGCCCATCTGCGCCTACGTGGTGATGGCCATGAGCCTGAACCTCACCGTGGGCGTCCTGGGCGAGCTGAGCCTGGGCCACGCGGGCTTCATGAGCGTCGGGGCCTTCTCCGGGGCCATCGCCGCGGCGGCCCTGCAGAACGCCATACCCTCTCCGGGCCTGCGCCTGGCCATCGCCCTGGTGATCGGGGCGATCCTGGCGGGGGTCGTGGGCACCGTCATCTCCGTGCCCGTCCTGCGGCTGAACGGGGACTATCTGGCCATCGTCACCCTGGCCTTCGGGCAGATCATCAAGTCCCTCATCGAAAACCTCTATGTGGGCGTGGACGGCTCCGGCCTGCACTTCAGCTTCCTCAAGCCGAATATCACCCTGGCCCAGGGGGGACGCATGATCCTGAACGGCCCCATGGGCATTCCCAATATCAGTAAAATATCCACCTTTCTGGCGGGCTTCATCCTCATCATGGCGACCCTCTTCATCATTTTCAACCTGGTGCGCAGCCGCTCCGGCCGGGCCATCATGGCCCTCCGGGATAACCGCATCGCGGCGGAGAGCGTGGGCATCAACGTGACCAAGTACAAAATGATGGCCTTCGTCACCTCCGCGGCCCTGGCGGGCGCGGCGGGGGCGCTGTTCGCGCTGGGGCAGAACACCATCGTGGCGGCGAAGTTCGACTTCAACACCTCCATCCTGATCCTGGTGTTCGTGGTGCTGGGCGGCCTGGGGAACATATTCGGCTCCATCATCGCCGCAGCGGCCCTGACCATCCTGCCGGAGGCCCTGCGGGGACTGGCGGACTACCGGATGCTCATCTATGCCGTGGTGCTCATCCTGGTCATGCTGGGCACGAACAGCCCCCAGCTCCGGAGCCTGCTGAAGAAGCTGGTACCGGGCAAAAAGAGAGAGGAGGCCTGAGACATGCCCAAGAAGATCTCTTCCGTCAACGACAGTCCTCTGGTCCCCATGCCCAGCGAGGCGTATATCCCCCAGCGGGACCTGGGCAAGACCCCCATTCTGGAATGCCGGCACCTGGGCATCGACTTCGGCGGCCTCACTGCCGTGGACGATTTCAACCTGGTCATCGGCCGCACCGAGATCGCCGGGCTCATCGGCCCCAACGGGGCGGGGAAGACCACGGTGTTCAACCTGCTGACCAAGATCTACCAGCCCACCCGGGGCACCATCCTCCTGGACGGGCGGGATACCCACAGCATGACCACGGTGCAGATCAACAAGATGGGCATCGCCCGCACCTTCCAGAATATCCGCCTGTTCTCCAACCTCTCCGTGGAGGACAACGTGAAGCTGGGGATGCACAACTCCATCAAATACGGCATGTTCAGCGGCATCCTCCGGCTCCCGGCCTACTGGAAGCAGGAAAGGACGGCCCATGAGCGGGCCATGGAGCTGTTGAGCCTGTTCGACATGCAGGACCTGGCGGGGGCCAAGGCGGGCTCTCTGCCCTACGGCGCCCAGCGCCGCCTGGAGATCGTCCGGGCCCTGGCCACGAATCCCAGCCTCCTGCTCCTGGACGAGCCCGCCGCGGGCATGAACCCCTCCGAGACCACGGAGCTCATGGAAAACATCGTAAAGATCCGGGATACCTTCAATATCGCCATCCTCCTCATCGAGCATGACATGAGCCTGGTCATGGGCATCTGCGAGGGCATCTGCGTGCTGAACTTCGGCAAGGTCATCGCCAAGGGCACCCCGGCGGACATCCAGTCCGATCCCGTGGTCATCGAGGCCTACCTGGGCAAAAAGAAGGAGGCGTAAGGAATGGGGACGATCCTGGAGGTACAGGACATCAATGTGTTCTACGGCGCCATCCACGCCATCAGGGACGTTTCCCTGGAGGTGAACGAGGGGGAGATCGTCACCCTCATCGGCGCAAACGGAGCGGGGAAGTCCACCACCCTGCAGACCATCTCCGGCCTCCTGCGCTCCCGCACCGGGGATATCCGCTTCTGCGGCCAGAGCATCGCCCATCTGCCCTCCCACAAGGTCGTGCAGAAGGGCATTGCCCAGGTGCCGGAGGGCCGGCGCATCTTCCTGCAGATGACCGTGCAGGAGAATCTGGAAATGGGAGCCTATACCCGGTCCGGCAGCATCGAAAAGGACCTGCAGCGGGTCTATGAGCTGTTTCCCCGGCTGCTGGAGCGAAAAAAGCAGGTGGCGGGCACACTCTCCGGCGGCGAGCAGCAGATGCTGGCCATGGGCCGCGCCCTCATGAGCCGCCCCCGGCTCATGATGCTGGACGAGCCCAGCATGGGCCTCGCCCCGATCCTGGTGGAGCAGGTGTTCAACATCATCCGCCAGCTCCATGAGGCGGGCACCACCATCCTGCTGGTGGAGCAGAACGCCCAAATGGCCCTGTCCGTGGCGGACAGAGCCTACGTCATGGAGACGGGCCAGATCACCCTCAGCGGCACCGGCGAGGAGCTCGCCAGGAGCGACCAGGTGAAAAAGGCATATCTGGGGGGCTGAAGCACGAAAAAATACGCCGGAAAGCGAGCGCTTTCCGGCGTTTCCCTTGTCTACTCCTGTTTACAGCAGCATGACGCCCGCCTCCCGGCAGATGCGTATGGTGTCCGCGTCCCAGATGGAGGCCTGGACCTCGCCGATATGGCACTTGCCCAGGAGCAGCATGCTCAGACGGCTCTGGCCGATGCCGCCGCCGATGGTGAGGGGAAGCTCTCCCGCCAGCAGCATCTTATGATAGGGGAGCGCCCGGCGCTCGTCGCAGTGAGCCAGGGTGAGCTGCTTATCCAGGGAGACCGGATCCACCCGGATCCCCATGCTGCTCAGCTCCATGGCCCGGCCCAGGAGCTCGTTCCACACCAGGATATCCCCGTTCAGATCCCAGTCGTCGTAGTCCGGGGCCCGGCCATCGTGGGGCTTACCGGAGCGGAGGGCTCCGCCGATGCCCTGGATGAAGGCGGTGCCGTTCTCCCGCAGGTAGGCGTCCTCCCGTTCCTTGGGGGTCTTGTCCGGCCAGCGCTCCTCCAGCTCCAGGGCGGTGACGAAGCTCACATCCCGCCGCAGCTTGCCCAGGGACTGGAGCTGCGGGTATATGGCCTGCATGGTATCCTGAGTGTCGCAGATGGCGGTGACGATATTCCGGACGGTATCCTGCAGATAGCTGAGCTTCCGGTCCTCCCGGGTGATGACCTTCTCCCAGTCCCACTGATCCACGTAGACGGAGTGGAGATTATCCAGCTCGTCCTCGTCCCGGCGGATGGCGTTCATGTCCGTATACAGCCCCTTGCCGGGGTGAAAATCGTACCGCTTCAGGGCATAGCGCTTCCACTTGGCCAGGGACTGGACCACCTCCGCCCGGATGTCGGACCGGAGGATATCGAAGGAGACGGGGCGCTCCACCCCGTTGAGGTTGTCGTTCAAGCCGGAGTCCTCCGCCACGAACAGGGGGGCGGAGACCCGGTAGAGATTCAGCAGGGCTCCCAGCCGGTCCTCGAACAGACGCTTCAGCAGGGAGATGGCCTTCTGGGTATCGTAAATGGAAAGAAGGCTCTCATAGCCTTGGGGGATAAAGGTTTTCATGGGATCATCTCCGGTATCTGTGAATTTGAATGATTTATTGTAGCAGAGAACGAAAGAAAAGGGAAGCGCCCGGGAAGAATTTTTCTCCCGGGCGCAGATTCTTGCTATGGATGGATGAACTCCCTTTCGGCGAAACCGCCGGGGTGTTCCTTGACCCGCCCGGTGGGCACGAACCCATTTCGCCGGTACAGCCGCTCCGCCCCGGTGTTGTTCTCCAGGATCCAGAGGGTGGGGGAGCCTTCGCATTGTTCGACGGCATGCCGGAGAAGATATGTCCCGTATCCCCGATTCTGCGCCTCCGGCAGAACGTACAGGTCCGCGATGACGCTGCCGGTCACCGTGACCACGCCTACGGGAGTCTCCTCCCGGAGCAGCAGAAAGATCCGGCTGCCCGCCTCCGCCTTGTCCCGGAGATAGCCGTACTGCCGCTCCGGCGTATGGGCCGCCACGAAATCCGGCGGGCAGAAGGAGCGGTGAGAATCCTGCCAGGCGACGGCATGGACCTCCGCCGCCTGCCGGAGAAGGGATCCCTCCGGGACGGGCACGATATGCAGTCCTTCCATATCTCAGCCTCCTTCCGTGGGAATATAACACAGAAAATCCCCCTTGACAAGCATCGTATAACAAAGTATAGTAAGCCTAGAAATACAAGGCATAGGAGGTGAAAGGATGAACACCAACCGGAGCATGGCCTGGCTGCGGGAGGCGGTGGGGGGCATCAAGTACCCGCCGGACAGGAGAAGGGTGGAGAAGGAACTGTACGCCCACGTCATGCAGCGGAACCGGGACTTCCTGAAGGAGGGCTGCACCGAGCGGGAGGCGGACGAAAAGGCCTGCGCCGTCATGGGGGACCCGGTGGAGGTCCGCAGGGATCTTGCTGCCATCCACCGGCCTTTCTGGGGTTATACCTTTCTCATCCTGCGCCTTCTGCTGTTTGCCGTCGCTGTCTGGGGCGTGCTCTTCCACATGGGCGGTTTCCTCAAGCTGGGGCAGTACCTCGTTCCGCTGTCGGCTCAGGCCGGGATGACCCCGGAGCAGTGGATATCTCAAAACGGGAAGGCTCACTGCGGAGACTATACCTTCCGCCTGTGCAGGGCCGCTTATGCTGCGGACGAGAGCGGGCAGTCCTGGCTTTTGCTGGAGCTGCGGGCCACCACTCTGGATCCCCTGCTGGGAGGGCCTTTTTATTCCGCCCTGTGGGATCAGGAACTGCAGGACAGCCGGGGAAGGGTGTATTCCGTGAAAGCGCTTTCCCAGAAGGAACTGGTGTTCAACACGCGCATTCTGCTGGGAGTACAGGACATGGAGCCCGGGGCGGACTGGGCCGTGCTCACCCTGCCGGGGCCGGAGGGCCCGGCCTGGCTTACGGTGCGGCTGAAGGAGGGAAGCGGATGAGACGGCATTTCTGGCGTTTCTCCCGTCCCGTTGGCTCCCTGGTCTGCGTTCTCCTGCTGATCCTCCTCATTTGGTTCATACGTCTGGGCAGGGGGATCCCCCACGGATCTCCGGAGGAGGTGCTCCGACGCATGGAACGGAAGATGCTCCTTTCCCCGGGGGAGCTGGTGGAGGTGTATGAAGCCCGCTTCAACGCGGCCAACGTGGTCACCTGGCGGGATGGGGAGCTGGCGGTATACTATTTTCTTCCCGAGGCAGACAACAACAAAAAGAAGTGGAAGCATCGCTATCAGGATGGCTTTCCCCTCTGGCAGGCGCAGCCGGATTTCGACTGGGGCTGCTGCACCGGGATGTTTGTGGATCTGAACGCGAATCGGGAGAATAAAATCGTCACCGCACACCGGTTCTATGTGCTGGTAAAGAATCCGGATCCACAGGTCACCCGGGGCAGTCTGACGATCCAGGGCCGGTTGGGGGACTATACCCGCAACTGGACGGCCAAAGCCGAGCGCACGAATCCCTATTATCTGTCCTTCCGCATGGAGCGCTTCGGCGGAAACAACGCCACGCAGGAGCTGTTTGACGCCCTGTGCAGCGGACGCAGCAGCCAGGGAGCGGAGGCTGAGGCGGAAGCGGTGTTTTATGACGCGGACGGAAACGAAGTGAGCTGTCTGCGATTCAGCATGATCGAAGAAGAAAACGCGGAAAGGAGCGAGGAAAATGGCGCGTGAACAGGAACCCGGCGGAATGGATCTGCTGATCCTCCACCTGCTGGCGGAGCGGGATATGTACGGTTATGAGATGGTGACGGAGCTGGCCGGCCGCTCCAACGAGGTTTTTCAGCTGAAGGAGGGGACCCTGTACCCCCTGCTGCATCGGCTGGAAAAGGAGGGCTCCGTTTCCGCCTATGAGGAAAAGAAGGAAGGCCGGGTGCGTCGGTATTACCGCCTCACCCGGAAGGGCGGAGAAAAGCTCCGGGAACGGACCGAGGCATGGGAGACCTACTCCGGCGCGGTGAACGCGGTACTGTGCGGGACGCCGGGTTGAGATCATAGTTTCAGGCCCCCTCTCCGAGGGGGCTCTGGCGAAGCCGGTGGGGGAGTTCGGCGAAAAGCAGCTTGAACCATAAGAGCGGCTTGTCGGAAACTCCCTCAGTCTCCGTCGCTTCGCGCCGAATCCAGCTCCCTCGGAGAGGGAGCCTGGAGATAGACAGCACCTGAATATCGCAGAATGGATGCAGCAGCAGAATACCCGCTGCATCCGCGGTGAACTGCGCCCATTTATCGGAAGCTAAGTTAAATATCAATAAAGAAAGGATGCGTTTGCAACATGAAATCCTCCCTGTGGATCAAGACCCTGTTTCGAAGTCCGGTACGGACCATTGTGACCTGGGTGCTGCTCCTGGCGGCGGCCTTCCAGTTTACCCTGAGCCTCACGGACTACCTCTCCACCCGTAAGGGGCTGGAGGAGGCCAAGGAGCGGATGAAAGGGACTCTCAATCTTGAGCACGCCCCGGGCCTGGATCCCAGTGCGCCGGGTATGAACACCGGAACCGGCATCTTCTTGATGACGGATCCTACCGGGCCGGGTACGGGGATCGGAAGATTCAGCCCGGACCTTTACCATGCTCAACCTATAACCGACATGGAATTAGAGGATCTCTGCACCATTCCCGGCGTAGCCGACGTTGAAGTGCGGGTGATGACGGCTGGCGTTTCAGAATACCTAAGGACTACAGATTACGACTATCGGGCTGTACAAACTGACTATCCCTATGAATTCCGCTTGATCCTGGAAGCTACGGTATCAGAGATCAAGAAATTGCAGGGTGAAGATCTATCCTGGACGGTCGTTGCGGTAATGGGGGAAAACTGTGATCCAGAAACCAGCCGCATCTTGACCCTGGAGGATATTCAAGTTATCGGCGGAGAGCCGGAGGTCCTTCCTCTGCACATGAATAACGGCGACGAGCTGATGGCATTTGCCTTCCCGGAGAGCACTCGAGTGCAAATGGGTATTTGGGGGTATGGGAACTTCGTGTTTCTATTCCAAAATCGATTGTATCCTGACGATATGACCCAGCTTGAACCCGGAAGAAGATATGTTTTTGCGGTCAGAGTTGATCTGAGCTACCATGATGCAGAATTCCCCAGATACGTCCTTGCGGACGACACTCTTTTGAATTGGTGGCCCTACTTCACCGACGTCACCGATCTGCCGGAAAACTACCTGGAAGGGGAGGACTTTGCCCCGCTCCGGGAGCTTATGCAGATCACAACGGACGACTGGCACACTCTGGACGTGGTATACGCCGGGGATATGTCCGTCATCCGACGGGCGGCGGATCTGCGGTTCGTCCCCGCAGAGGGGCGCTTTCTGGAGCTAGAGGACGCGGGCAAGCCCGTATGCGTGGTGAATGCGGACTTTGCCTACGCAAACGGCCTCAGTTTGGGTGATACCCTGCGGCTGAAGCTGGGGGACTACCCCATGGAGCAGCATGTGAGCCTGGGGGCCGTGGCCTCCACCCGGGGGCGTTACGCGAAGAACTGGACGGAACAGGAATTTACCATCATCGGCACCTGGCGGGACGTGAACCAGGGCAATTACCTCGCGGAGGACTACATCTGGGCCTATTCCGATGCCACGGTCTTCGTTCCCCAGACCTTCCTGCCGGAGGGGGCGAAGCGGAGCGAGCATTCCCCCGGGGACGTGACTTTGCTCATCGACGCGGACGCCATGAACGACTTTGTGGAGAATGAGCTTCCGAAACTGGAGGCGGAGGGCTGGATCACCTACTGGAACGACCGGGGATGGCCCCAGATGGAGGAGGAACTGAAGCAGGTGAGCCAGACCTCCCTGTATAAGCTCCTGGCCTTCGGCGCGGCGACCCTGCTGGTCATCGCCCTTACCGTGTACCTCTTCGTTGCCCGCCGCAGCCGGGATTACGCCATCCTTCGGGCCATGGGCATGGACCGGAGTCATAGCGGCCGCAGCTTGCTTGTTCCGCTGCTGTGCCTGACCCTGGCGGCGGTGATCCCCGGAACGGCGGCGGCCCTCCTTTGGTACGGTCGGAGCGGGACCGTCACCCTGACGCCGGTCTTGAGCGTGCTGATCCTCCCGATCCTCACTATGCTGGCTGCCCTGATCCTGGTAAGACGCATGGGCAGAATTTCGCCGCTGCTCCTGATCCATGCGGGGGTGAAGAAATGAACGCCTCCCTTGGGTATACCCTGCGGCATGCCCGCAGAGCCCTGGTCAAATCGCTCTTGGCGATCTTGCTGGCTCTTCTGCTGGCTGCGGCGGTTGGAAGGCTTGACGCCCTGCGGCGGCACTACGACGCCCTCTGTCACAGCGTGGAGGTGAAGGGGGTGGTAAGCGGCGGCATGACCGTTTACCGGGCGGAGAAACTGGGAGGCGCTGAAGAGGTCAAGTACACCTACCTGGAGTATCTCCGGCAGGGAGCCGAGTTCATGCTTTCGGATGATTCTCTGCACAGCTGCATCCTCTGTTTTTCCTCGGATTATACCGTGAACGCCGGTGCGGATGCGGAGTGGCTGGAGGACTGGAACTGGGAGCGTTTTCAGGCGGCCACGGGAAAGGTTTGCCTGATCACGGAAGCCCTGGCGGAGGAGCTGGAGATCAATCCCGGCGACCGGATCCGAATCTCTGCGGATACCTATCTGAATGCCCTGAGACAGGGTCATCCCGATGCGAGCATGGAGGAACTGCTGGAGATCTACAAGGATCATCGGTCGCCCACCACCGTGGTAGGTCTGATCCCCAATGAAAACTTTCCCTCCCGCCTCTGGCTTCCCATCCACGGCATGGGAGTCTATTCAGAAGCATTCCCGGACTTGAAGGTGGAATATGCCCTATATACCCTTCGGGACTACGAGGATATCCAGGCCTTCCGGGAGTATTTCCTGACGGAGACAGCCAGGGAACAGGGCAATCCCTCCCTGTATCTGGATACGGCGGAGGCGGACCGGGTCCATCGCATGGCGAATCTGTTGAATACGCTGTACCCCATTGCGGTTGGGGTGGCCCTTTTGCTGGGAGGCGTCCTCCCCGGCCTTATGGTACTGCAGAACAGCCGGGAAACCGCCATCCTTCGGGTCCTGGGCATGAGCCGGAAACGGGTCTGCGCCATGCTGACCGGGGAACAGGTCCTCCTGTGTATCCTGGGCCTGATCCTGGGCGCGGCGGCAGCCTTTTTCCTGGGAGCCGGGTGGGAATTGACCTACCCGGGATTACACCTGGCCGCCTGTCTTATCGGCAGTATCGTTTTTGCCTGGGTCAGCACCGGGAAGGATCTGCTCTCCCTGCTCCAGGCAAAGGAATGAAACGGATCATCAGGGTCGCCCTGGTCATTGCCCTGGCTCTGGCGGTGCTGGATTTCCTGTTGGAGGGCCTGGGCCTGAATGCGTATGTCAGCCTGGGCATAACCGCGGCTGCTCTCCTCCTGGGGCAGTTGTGGCGGCCGGAGCGGGCCGTCCCCATGAGTATCCCCGCCTTCGGCCTCTGCCTCGTCTCCGCCATTCGCCTGGACCGCCGGGGCGCTGATACGACGCTCGCCGGACTCTGCGCTCTGTTCGTCCTGCTGTGCTATCTCCTGTTCATGCATGAGCAGGGCTTGCAGGAGGGCCTGCACAACATGCCCGGGGAGCGGCCCATGGTCTGGCCTCGGGGCATACGGTGGAAAAATGCGGTGATCCTTGTCCTCTTCTTCGTTCTGGTCCTGGGCCTCGCCTCCATCGGCATAGCGGAGCGGGGCATTGACCGGCTCTGGCACGTTTCCGTCACCTGGGTGGAGAAGACCTGCGAGACCATTACCGCCGATATCCGAAAACGCGCCATGGCGCCCCCGACGCCCCCGCCCCCAGAGACGCCGGAGCCGGAGGAAGAGGACGAAGGTTACGAGACGTATTACCCGTCCCCGATCATTGCGGTGTTCTTCCTTCCGGTGATCCTCCTGTCGATAGTCTTCGTTGTCGCTGTGCTTATGCTGCTCCCCGGGCAGATGAAGAAGATGATCTCCCGGGTGCGGGAGAGGCGGCGAAGGCGCGGGCTGGCAGCTGAGGATGAACTGTACGAGGAGGAATTGGAAAAGCTGCGGGACTGGCACGACCTCCTGCTTGCTGCCCGGAAAAAACTGAGGCCAAAGCCAAAAGCCCCACGGAAGCGCCGGTGGCAGGACCTGCCGGACGACCGGGCCCGGGTGCGCTACGCCTGGTTCCATCTGCAATACAGCCCCGCGGGAAAGAAACAAGGCCCCGCCCTGACCCCCAAGGAGCTGGGGACGGCTCTGGGCGCAGAGTACCTGGCCTTGGCGGAGCAGTACAACCTGGCCCGCTACGCCCCGGGAAAACCCCTGTCTCCCCATGCGGGAGATCTGGCTGCCGCCGCAATGCGGAGGATAAAGAAGCTGCGCTGAGAAAGGAGCGACGTCCCATGATGATCCACGTACGAAACCTGATCCGCAGTCCCCTGAAAACGGGCCTCACCCTGCTGCTCCTGGCGGCTGCGGCCTTCCTCTTCCTGTATAACCTCTCGGAGTACGCCGCTACCTCCAGGAAATATTCGGAGGCAAAGGCGCACTACCAGGGGGTGCTGACAGTGGAAGAGGAGAGCGTGGCGGAACAGGTGGACGCCCGGTACAGCTTTTTCATCCTGACGGATGAAACCAATCCCGGCCGCACCTGGGAACGGTTTTCCTATGAGGAATACCACCACCGGAGCCTCAGCCCGGAGACGGTAGAAGCCCTTTCCGCCCTGCCCTTCGTCTCCCGGGCGGAGCGGCGGTACATGACCGCCGGGGTCTCCGGGGAATACCTGCGACTGGACACGGACCAGAACTACTTTGCCTACAACTCCCGCCTGATCCTGGAAGGAACACTGGCCCGGACGGAAGAGTACACCATCGCCAGAAATATGGTGGGCATACGGTGGTACGATTTGGGCGCGTGCAGGACACTGACCCTGACGGATGTACGGCTTTTGGCGGGGGACCCGGAACAACTGGAACGAAAAGCAGAGATCAAGGTGGACGTGGCGGTACTCTCGGAGGACTTTCGGGACGCTTACACCATGCGGTATGACGGCGGGGGCTACATGAACCGGGCCGCCGCCAACACCCTGGACCTGGGGATATTCCTGGAGGATGTGGAGGCTCTGGAATCAGGGCGTCGATATATATTCGTCCTCCGGGGGGTGAATCCCTGGACCGAAGACCATTTCAACGTGGGGGACGATACCCGCATCGGCTGGTGGCCCTATTTCACCGACGTGACGGACCTGCCGGAAAACTACCTGAGCACCGGGGAGTTCGCCCCCCTGCGGGAACTCATCCAGGTGACGGAGGACGACCTCCACACCTTTGACGTGGTATACGGGGACGATATGGCCGCCATCCCCCGGGTGACAGAGGGACGCATCCTCTGCATGGAGGGACGCTTCCTCAGCCCGGAGGACGCAGGGCAGCCGGTCTGCGTGGTGAGCACGGATTTCCTGGAGACCTATGGCCTGTCCGTGGGGGATACCCTGACCCTGGAACTGGGAAACTACCTCTGCGAGCAGTATGCCCCGCTGGGGGCCGTGGCCTCCACCCGGGGGAGGTATTCCACCCGGTTCAAGACACAGACCTTCACCATCGTCGGGGCCTATCTGGATCTGAACGAGGGCAAGCACGTGAACCGGGACTTCTATTGGTGTTACAGCAATAACGCCATCTTCGTTCCCGCCGCCTTCCTGCCGGACTGTGTGAACGGGGAGACCTATACCCCCAAGCCCGCGGAGCTCAGCTTCGTGGTGGGGGACGCGGAGGATATCATTCCCTTTATGGAGCAGTGCCTGCCCCGGGTGGAGGACCTTGGCCTGACCTATACCTTCAGCGACGGGGGCTGGCCCCAAGTGGGGAAGGAGCTCGTCCAGGCCCGGGATCTGGCCCTGGTGAAGCTGTTCATCTTCGCGGCTGCGGCCCTCTTTGCCCTGGTGCTCACCATCTGGCTCTTCATCACCCGGAAGAAACGGGAGTACGGCATTCTCCGGGCCCTGGGCATGAACAGGGGAGAGGCCACGGGCCGTCTCTTCATCCCCCTGGTCATGCTGGGGACGGTGTCCGCTGTCCTGGGCACCCTGGCGGCCTTCCTCTTTGCAGGGGAGGCGGCGGCCTCAGCTCTCCTGCTGTGCCTGGGAGCCCTGGGGTTTCTCGTCCTCCTTGCCCTGCTGGCCTGGGGCGGGATCCGGCTCATCCAAAGGCGGAGCATCTGGGCTCTGGTACAGGAGGGACGAAAATGAGCTGGAAGGGGCGTTATCTCTGCCGCCTCCTGACCCGGGTGCCCGTGCGGAGCCTCCTGAGCCTTGTCCTGGCGGCCCTCCTGGCCTTCGCCTTCGGGGTGCTGACGGTGCTCCGGGGCATCTACGGGGAGGCCTACCGGAACGTAGACGTGCGGGGGGTGTTCTACGGCGGCCTGCCCTACACGGCGGCGCAGAAGCTGGAGAAGTCCGGTCTGGTGCGGGATCCCGGTTATGAATACATCAACAGGGACTGTGAGATAGAGTATCACGGAGGAACGCTGTACTTCGTAAGCGGCATCCTCCGCTTCGCCCAGGGAGAGGTAGAATGGCTGGAAGGCTGGGACGAAGCAGCGTTTGACTCCTCGGATGAACAAGTATGTGTGATGTCCGCCGGGTCAGCGCTGATGATGGGTTTCTCACTGGGAGATCCGGTGCGTGTGGAGGAAGCCGGATATACAAGTGCCCTCGCGCGCGAATTGGACAAATGGCAGACAGACGAAGACTGGAATGAGACCCTGGTGGTCCGAGACCAGCGGCGACCAAGGATGCGGCTTGTCGGTCTGATCCAATCTGATGAATACGACAATACCCTGTATATCCCCGTCACTGCCTGGAAGCACTTTTACTGGATATCCAATCAGCTCACTCTGGACCTGGCGGAGTACTCTCTCACGGACTACCACCGCGCCGAGGAATTCCGGGAATACGCCAAGGAGGTCCTCTCCCATGTGCAGAACATCGTAAAGCTGGAGCTGGACACCTCCTATGCGGACCGCCTCTACAACATCTATCGGCTCATTGAGACCCTGTACCCCCTCACCATCGGGGCGGCGCTGCTGCTGGGGGGCATCCTGCCGGGGCTGACCGTGCTCCACGTCTCCCGAGAGATCAGCATCCTTCGGGCTCTGGGGGTGAAGATCGGGGCGTGCGCAGGCCTCTACGTTATGGCTCAGATCCTATGCGCCTTCGTCGGCCTGGCATTGGGCTTCCTGACGGCGCTGCTCATCCAGCACCCGGATCCGGAGACTGTCGTCCGGCCCTTCGGCCTGTACATCGCCGCCCATCTGGCCGCCTGCGCCGCAGGCTCCGGTATCTTCGCCTGGCTCTGCGCCAGGAAGCACGTATTGGCACAACTGCAAAGTAAGGAATAACGAAAAGGAGGCAACATCCATGAGCGCACTCACCCTGCAAAACGTATCCTATACCTACCCCGGCGGCACGACCCCCGTGGTGAAGTCCGCATCCTGCAATTTTGAGACCGGGAAGATCTACGCCGTCGTCGGTCCCAGCGGAAGCGGGAAGAGCACCCTGCTGAGCATGCTGGCGGGGCTGGACATGCCCGGAGAAGGGGACGTGGTCCTCGGGGATGAAAACCTGAAAAACCTGGACCTTGATAAGTACCGCCGGGAGGGGGTCAGCATCATTTTCCAGGCCTTCTGCCTCCTGCCCCTGCTCACGGTGCGGGAAAACGTCAGCCTTCCCATGGAGATGCAGGGCATCCCGGAATCCGACGCCCGGCAGCGGGCGGCGGAAGCCCTGGTAAAGGTGGGGATCGAGGAGAGCAAGCACAAGCGCTTCCCCTCCGCCCTCTCCGGCGGGGAACAGCAGCGGGTGGCCATCGCCCGGAGCCTGTGCAGCGGCGCGCCGGTCCTCCTGGCGGACGAGCCCACCGGTAACCTGGACGGGGAGAACACCCGCATCGTTATGGAGATCCTCCGCCGCCTGGCCCACGAGGAGGGCCGCTGCGTCATCGTGGTCACCCACGACCCGGAGGTGGCGGATACCGCGGACCTGGTCCTGCGGATGAAGGACGGGGTGCTCACAGGTGGATGATCAAACCATAATTCAAACAAGGAAGATCTACTCTCTTTTATTGCATTCCTTTGCTCCGCACCGTTCTGCGGAAACTCAAGGCAAAAAAATGACAATTCTTTCCGCTTGATTTATACTATCAGTGTAAACTCCTTGGCTATCTGATGATTGGAGGTGCGAAATGGGAGTTCCGATGCTCGATCCGAATTTTATCAAGGAACAGCAGCAGGTCATGAGAATGCTTGGCTTGAAGCGGGCGAAAAAGGCGAAACCCATCTCCCCCAAAAAGGCGCTGCTCATCATTTTGCCGGTCTTTGTGCTGGCTTTGGCCATCACCCTGTTCAGCAGCGAGATTTTTGCAAAAGGTTACACGGTAAGCTGGAACGGCGCAACCTATCGTCTGCCCCACGACCTCAACGCAGTCATGGTAAAGCAGGCGCCTGAGGGTTACGCGGCGGCGGGAAAGATCTTCCCTTCGGAAGACGACGCCTCCGCGAACTGGTTCTCGGAAGCGAAGGTCTATATCAAAGGAGACAATGACCGGGTGATTTACATTTTTGTTGATTCACCCGCTCACATGGTCGGCTTTTATCGGGCCAGGAAGAAATGGTTTTGACCCATCTTGATATGCTCTGTGCGACATGCAATCCAAAGAAGAACATCCGCTGATCGGATAGAAAACGTCAAGGGCAGCCTGTGTCAAGCGGCTGCCCTTACAATTTTCAAAAGCATTCAAATCCAAGCCGCAATCAGTCCGGGTACCCGGCTGCAGCGGCGATTTTTGCGCATTTCGACGAAGCGTTTGGTTTGTGGGCATTTTTCAACACAAATGGTAAAAGGGAGGGCCAAACCGGGGCCGGGGTTGATTCCGCTCCGCCCCCATGGTATGATTCAGGCAGAACGGAAAGGAAGTGACCCTGATGCTGGATATGGATAAGCTGGGCCGCCTGGCGCAGGAGACGGGCTTCACCTGCTGGGCGGAGCTGGACGTGGCCTCCCTGGAATTCAAGCCGGAGGTCCGGGATATGTGCAAGGCCAATACCTGCGGCCAATGGGACCGCACCTGGGCCTGTCCCCCCGCCTGCGGCACCCTGGAGGAGATGCGGGAGCGGGTGGAGAAGTACACCCGGGGCATCCTGGTGCAGACCGTGGGGCAGATGGAGGACAGCTTCGACGTGGAGACCATGATGGAGACCGCCGCAAACCACAAGAAGAATTTCGACGCCCTGTGGGACGAGCTGCGGAAGGAGTGGCCCGGCCTCATGGCCATGGGTACCGGCGGCTGCAGCCGCTGCGCGAAGTGCGCCTATCCCGACGAGCCCTGCCGTTTCCCGGACAAGCTCTGCCCCTCCATGGAGGGAGCGGGCCTGGTGGTGAACGAGGTGTGTACCGCCAACGGCCTGAAATACAACCACGGAAAGGACACCATCTGCTACACCGGCTGCTATCTGCTGGATTAGTGGATGGGTGTCCGAATCAGCGTATATCGGAGGAACGAAGAATGAAGAAAAGATTCCTGTGTCTGGTTCTGGCGTGCGTTTTGTCCCTGTCCCTGTTCGGGATGCATGCTTCGGCGGCGTCCGCCTCGGGAAAATGCGGGAAAAACCTGAGCTGGAGCCTGGATAACGGCCTGCTGACCATCAGCGGCGAGGGCAAAATGTCCAACTATCAGCTGCAGATCAACAAAACCACCGCGCCCTGGTGGGATTACCGCCATCAGATCCGGATGGTCGTGGTGGAGGAGGGCGTGACCACCATCGGCGACTATGCCTTCTGCGGGGACTATGCGAATACCGACAAATGCTATGACATCATCAGCGTGACCCTGCCGGACAGTGTGACCTCCATCGGCGAATCCGCCTTTGCGGTCTGCCCCATGCTGGAAACCGTGCAGCTGGGAGCGGGCCTGAAAACCATCGGAGATTCCGCTTTCTGGGCCAATGAAAAGCTGCGGGAGGTATCCTTTCCCGAGGGCCTGACCGATATCGGGGAGCATGCCTTCCTGATGACCGGCATGACTGAGGCCCGGATCCCCCGCAGCGTCTCCTACATCGGCAAAGGCGCTCTGGGCTGCAATACGTCCAATTCGGGCGGGGCAGTGGTGACGGTGGGCTTCACCATCATCGGCTACGAGGGGACCGAGGCGGAGAACTATTATAATGAACTGCTGAAGGAATATATCGAGGAAAAGTCGAAGTACGGCACCTGGACCTTCATGCTGGACAACTATCCCAAGGACGGGACGGTCTATTTCCGGCCCATCATGCCAGCCGCCG
>JAEEGG010009589.1_pt1 | contig 21662 bp, 13 predicted proteins | sample 9134161 | NCBI WGS metagenome assembly JAEEGG01 (sample SAMN16246543, study PRJNA631951) | gut metagenome | biome: gut microbiome; feature: rumen; material: CR-attached | host: Bos | place: Iran: Karaj | collected 2018-10
TGGACTATAACAGCGAGAATCACTGGTTCTTCCCAACCAAAGGTGCGCGCTTCAAGGCTAAATTCGCATACCATACGGACAACTTCGTTAATTTCAAAGATGAGGGAGGATTATTCGAGTATGCGGCTTCCTGGAGAAAATCCTTCACTATCGGACGCAGCTTTACTCTCCAGCCGATGCTTTACGGAAGAATTATGACAGGGGAAAACATACCATTCTTCATCAGCAACGCCATTGGTGGCGAGTGGTTCGGACATTATGCAGAACAGCAGATGCCGTTTGCAGGCATGGGACATGTGGAACTGGCTTGGGACAAGTTTTTGGCTGCCCAAATCCAGGCACAGATGCATCTCACGGAGAACAACATTGTGCAGCTCCGCTTTGCTGTCGCTCAGGATGCCGATGAATTCAAGGATATTCTCGACCACCACACTAAAATTGGAACTTCGATCAGCTATTACTACAACACCATGTTCGGACCTCTCGGAGCCACTCTCGGCTACAGCAATGTCACTGAAAAACCTTATTTCTTTCTCAATTTGGGATTTGTGTTCTAAGTGATAATGAACAAACATGTTGCCTTAGTTTGTCTTTGAGGGGAATTATTTGTGCCGTGGCATACTATTGCTCCTTTTTCCCGCATTTTAATGGTTAATGAATGTTAATAATCCCAATGTGGCTGAATATAAATTCAAAACTTTTTTGCCATTAAAAGTTTTCTCTCTAACTTTGTAAAGTTTTTGTGCCCAAGGCGTGACGAACAAGGTAATTTCTGTTTTTGGGATTGGGCATTTAAGCCGAGGCTTTTTGTTCTCAATATGTTTCTAAGCTGACTTATTTTCAACTCTCTGAACGTGGAAAAGAAAATCGACTCTCAAAGTCAACTTCGTAAAAGCATTCTTGAGTATGCTTGGACTGAGTTTTGTCGTATTGGAATTAAAAAAGTGAAAGTGGACGACCTCTCTGCTCATTTTTCTATTTCCAAGCGGACACTCTATGAAATGTTCGAAGACAAGGAACATCTTGTTTTGGCTTGTTTTATTCACATGTTTGACCATACAAGGGAAAAAGTGCAGCAAGTCAGGGCTGAATCAAAAAACAGCTTTGAAGTCTATATCAAGATGTTTATTCTCAGGATGAATGAGATTGAAAATGTGAATCCTGTTTTCTTTGTTGATTTGTTCAAGTATCCAAAACTCACGGCTTTTCTCAATCAAAACACCCAGGAGCGCAATGACATCGTGCTCAATGTGATCAGCCAGTGTGTGGAAGAGGGTTTTATGATCCCGAATCTGAACTACCGGATGCTCCTCGAGATGATGGATTTTGAAATGCTGAACATCATCAAGTTTGAGCTTTTCAAAAAATACAGCATGGCGGAAATTCTCAACAGCCTGCAGGTGATTACTTTCAGAGGATGTTGCACAGCCAAGGGGTTGCAATTGATTGACTCCTATCTGATGAGAGAACATAATAAGAATTTGAAATAATAACGAATGAATAATATGAATATGAAACGCTTTTTGACTGCTTTGCTTGTGGGAACTGTATGTGCTGCAGCTCAGGCGCAGATCTACACATCCGAAGACGGATTCCTGCACGTCAACCTCAAGAAGGCTATTGATATAGCGCTGGATGAGAATCCAACTATCAGAATCGCGGAAAAGGACATCGAACTCAAGAAGATTGCCGACAAGGAAGCATGGCAGGCGTTGCTGCCCGAAATCTCTGTCACTGGAACGCTTCAGCACACTTTGCTGGCTGCGGAGATGAAACTCGGTGGCAACAGTTTCAAAATGGGTCAGGACAACACCAACACCGTCAATGTGGCGGCTGCACTCAATGTGCCCCTTTTCGCACCGGCTGTTTATCAAAACATGAAACTCACCAAAGAGGATATCAGACTGGCGGAGGAAAAAGCCAGAGGCTCAAAACTCGACCTCATCAACCAAGTGACCAAGGCATATTATTCTGCATTGCTTGCTCAGGATTCTTACGAGGTGATGAAACAAAGCTACGAAACTTCCAGACTCAACTACCAAATCATAAGCGAACGTTTCAGAGTGGGAAAGGTCAGTGAGTATGACAAACTCTCGGCTGAGGTGCAGATGAGGTCCATGAACGCTACCATGGTGTCGGCTGAGAACGGACAGAAACTCGCGCTCTTGCAGCTCAAGGTGCTTATGGGAGTCACAGCCAATGTGGGACTCACCATCGACGACGAACTCGAAAACTATGAGTCAAACGTGGTCATACCGCAGATTCTCGATCAGGAACGGCAGCTGCTCGACAATTCAGTCATGCGCCAGTTCGACCTCAACAGGGCACTGCTCGATAGGTCCTACAAGATTGCGAAGACCAACTTCATGCCGACAGTCATGTTCCAACTCACAGGACAATATCAGTCTCTCTACAATAAAGGATGGGAGCTCTGGAATTATTCGTTCTCACCAAGTGCCAACTTTGTGGTCTCGGTGTCCGTCCCAATCTACAGGGCTTCCAACTGGACCAAACTCAAGACTGTCAAATTACAGATGGCGGAACTGGAAGACAATCGGATCAACACGCTCAGAAACCTCAACCTCGCAGCCGACAGCTATAGGAGCAACATGCTTTCCAGCCTTTCCCAGGTCAACAGCAACAGCATTGCGGTGGCGCAGGCCGAAAAAGCATACAACATTTCCAACAAACGATATGAGGTGGGAAAAGGCACCATTCTGGAAGTCAACCAAAGCCAGACCGCGCTCACCCAAGCGCAGCTCACCTACAACCAGTCGATTTATGATTATCTCACCAATAAGTCCGACTATGATTACACCCTCGGACGGGAGACTTATCTGAAATAAAATGTGCTGAACAAGACTATTACAATCCCCTTTAGCAAGAATAAAATACATATTAAATATGAAACGTCTTATCAACAAAACCATCCTTCTTTCCATGGCAGTGATGCTTGCTGCCTGCAACCAGAAGAAGGACGAGACAGCTGCTAACCCACAGGCTGCGAAAGATGCGAAGCCTGAAGTGAAAATCGAACAGGTCTTTGCGCAGAATGTGGCACAGACGGAAACTTATGCGGGTACGGTGGAGAGCAACATCAAGAACAGTATCTCTCCTAACGCTCCTTATCGTATCAAGAAAATCTACTACGATGTGGGAGATTATGTGAAGAAAGGAGCGGTTGTCGTTGACCTCGACAAAACCAGTGTCAGTCAAAGCAACATCCAAATTGAGAATCAGAAACTGGCCATCGAGAATGCAAGGCTCCAGATGGAGAACCAGCAGGTGGAATTCAACCGCACTGCCGAACTTTATAACATTGGTGGCGTGAGCAAGTCGGAATACGACGGTGCCAAACTTATGTACGACCAGACTGTCATCGCCTACGAGAACGCACAGAAGCAGCTGGGCGTGCTTCGCTCTCAAACCGGGCTTCTGGAGGAGAACACAAGGCTTGTGGCACCAATGGATGGTATCGTCACAGCTCGTAACTACGATGACGGCGATATGTACGCATCTATGCCGGTACTCACCATCGAGCAGACCAATCCAGTCAAGCTCATCATCAAGGTGTCGGAACAATACTACGGAATCGTGAAGGAGGGTATGGGAGCCGATGTTTCACTCGACGCCTATCCTGACCAACTTTTCAGAGGTACCGTAGTCACCATCTATCCTACGATTGACCAAGTCACACACACCTTCCCTGTGGAGCTTTTCATGTCCAACGACAAGCAACAAATCCGTCCAGGTATGTATGCAAGGGCAAGACTCAACATGTCAAGCTCTGTGCATGTAATGGTTCCGGATATCGCAGTGGTCAAGCAAATCGGTGCGGGCGACAGGTATGTCTATGTCTATAAGGACGGGAAAGTGTCCTATAATAAAGTGGAAATCGGACAGCACGTGGGTGATAAGTTCGAAATCATATCAGGTGTTGAAGACGGTGACATGGTTGTGGTTGCCGGTATGGCCCGGCTTGCTAATGGAAAAGAGGTGGAAGTCGTAAAATAATCGCAAATCTCAATAGAAGAAATAGAATATGAGTTTATATGAAGGTGCGGTCAGACGACCGATTATGACCAGTCTTGTGTTCACGGCGGTCATCATTTTTGGTTTGTTCTCGCTCATGAGGCTGCCTATCGACCTTTATCCGGATATCGATACCAACACCATCATGGTGATGACGTACTACAACGGTGCGTCGGCCAATGATGTGGAGAACAACCTCACGCGTCCGCTTGAGAACACGCTCAACTCGGTTGAGCACTTGAAGCATGTCACCTCAAATTCCAGGGACAATGTTTCTGTGGTCACACTCGAATTTGAATATGGATATGACATCGATGTGTTGACCAATAACGTCCGAGATAAGCTCGACATGGTCAGCAATTCTCTTCCTAACGATGCCAACACTCCGATTATATTCAAGTTCTCCACCGACATGATTCCAATCCTCCTCCTCTCTGTGCAGGCGGATGAAAGTCAGAAGGCATTGTATAAGATTCTTGACGACAACGTGGCCAACCCGCTCGCACGTATCGACGGTGTGGGTACTGTTTCCATCAGTGGTGCGCCTGAGCGTGAAATCAATGTCTATATGGACCCTATCAAGATGGAGGCATACAATCTCAGTGCGGCACAGGTGGCATCGGCCATTGCAGCTGAGAACCAAAACTCCACCAACGGTACGGTTGATATCGGTACGCTCACTTATACCGTGCGTACAGAAGGCGAGTTCACCGACTCTCGGCAAATCAACGACATTGTCGTGGCAAGCAACGGCGACGGAAAAGTCTATGTGAAAGACGTTGCACGCGTGGTCGATGATGTGGAGGAACGCGCACAACAAACCTACACCAATGGTAAGCAAGGTGCTCTCGTCATCGTGCAGAAGCAGAGTGGAGCCAACTCAGTGGCCATTTCACAGGAGGTGATGGATCAGTTGCCGGAACTCCGGAAAAACCTGCCGCCGGATGTCAACCTCCAGGTTATGGTCAACACGTCGGACAACATCCTCAACACCATCGACTCACTCACTGAGACCATATCCTACGCCATGCTCTTCGTGGTCATCGTGGTGTTCTTCTTCCTCGGAAGATGGAGGGCGACGGTCATCATCACCATCACCATCCCGATGTCGCTCATCGCTTCGTTCATCTATCTGTATGCCACGGGCGGTTCACTCAACATGATTTCACTCTCATGTCTCTCTATCGCCATCGGTAACGTGGTCGACGATGCTATCGTGGTGCTCGAGAACGTCACAACACATATTGAACGCGGAGCAGATCCGAAGCAGGCGGCAATACATGGAACCAACGAGGTGGCTATTTCCGTTATCGCTTCAACGCTCACCATGATCGCCGTGTTCTTCCCGCTCACCATGGTGTCGGGTATGTCGGGTGTGCTCTTCAAGCAGCTCGGATGGATGATGTGTATCATCATGACCATCTCCACCACTTCTGCTCTTTCATTCACACCGATGCTTTGTTCCCAGATGCTCAGGCTCCAGAAAAAGCAAAGCAAGATTTTCAAGGCTTTCTACCGCCCGATTCAGAAATTCCTCGACGGACTCGACAACTGGTACGAGAAACGAATCAACTGGGCTGTACGCCACCGCTGGACCATCATCATTGCCTGCGTCGTTTTCTTTGTGGGCTCCATCTATGTGATGAAGATCTTCGGTATCAAGAGTGAATACTTCCCTGCTAACGATAACGGACGTGTGGCTTGTACGCTCGAACTCCCAATCGGATCTAGAAAGGAAAAAGCAAAGGAGGTGGCTGACCACCTCACCTACACCTGGATGCAGCGATACGGAAAAGACCTTACGGCATGTAACTTCACTGTTGGTCAGGCGGGTGACAACAACACGTTTGCCTCTCTACGTTCCAATGGCTCGCATATCATCTCGTTCAACCTCAACTTTGTTCCGTCGAATGAACGTGACAAGGGACTGGTGGCCATTTGCGACGAGATGCGTGAGGATTGTAGGAAAGTGCCGGAATTGGCTAAATATCAGGTTCAGCTCGGTGGAGGTAACTCCAACATGGGCGGTCAGAGTATGGCCACTTTCGAAATCTATGGATACGATCTCGATGAAACCAGAAAGGTGGCGGAAACGCTTGCTGCGAAACTCCAGGAGAGCGAGATGGTGGGACAGACCAACATCTCACGTTCTGATTATCAGCCGGAGCTCGTCATCAATTTCGACAGAGAGAAATTGTCTAAGCTCAATCTTACGATGAGTGCAGCTTCTGCGTCTGTACGTAACCTCATCACAGGTTCATTGATGTCTTACTATCGTGAGGATGGTGAGGAGTACGACATCAAGGTTCGTTATGAACCGGATGCGCGTATGTCTGTCGACAACATTCTCGATATGCTTATACCGACCCAGTCTGGAAACGTCAGGGTGAGAGATATAGCCACCATCAGCGAGTCGTCCATCCCACCGACTATCGAGCGTAAGGACAGGCAACGTATCACCACCGTCATGGCGGTGCTCAAAGATGGATATGCACTCTCCGATGGTGTGGAGTACGGACGCTCAATCTATGAGAATATGGATATTCCAGCAGGTATCGTGGTGCAGGTGGCGGGTTCGTATGAGGACCAGCAGGATTCAAACCGCGACCTCGGTACACTCGGAATTCTCATCATCATACTCGTGTTTATCGTTATGGCGGCACAGTTCGAATCACTCACCTATCCGTTCATTATCATGCTCTCCGTGCCATTCGCTCTATCAGGTATCATATTGGCATTGGCCTTTACGGGGACGAACCTCAACATCATGTCGATGCTCGGTGGTATCATGTTGATCGGTATCGTGGTGAAGAACGGTATTGTGCTCATCGACTATACGCAGCTTTTGCGTGAGCGGGGCTACGGACTTATCCGAAGTGCTGTGGCAGCGGCGAGAAGCCGTCTCAGACCTATCCTTATGACCACACTCACCACCATCCTCGGTATGGTGCCTATGGCTGTAGGACACGGTGTGGGTGCCGAGATGTGGCGACCGCTTGGTGTGTCGGTGATCGGTGGTTTGACCGTTTCCACCATTCTCACCTTGATTTATGTGCCTTCCATGTTCTGTATCTTCGGCTCCAACGGAATCAAACGCAACCGCCGGAAGATGAAGAAGCAGAGAGCGCTCAATGCTTACTGGAAAGATCATAAGGCTGAGGAAATGGACTTTACCATCGGTGAGGACGATGAAAATGCATAAAAAAATGAAACTCAATTCTTAGAACAATGAAAGCTATCTTTATATCTTACGATCAGGCGCATCATGACCATGTCATTGATGTGCTTGAACGTTCGAACCTGAAAGGATACACGCTCTTCGACCAAACTAAAGGACGTGGCACAAAAACAGGTGAACCGCATCTGGGAAGCCATGCTTGGCCGAGCATGAACGCATCCATCCTCACCATCGTTGAGGATGACGTGGCACCTGTGGTTATGGAACGCCTGCATGAGGTGGATACAGATAATGAGATGCTCGGACTGCGGGCATTCTTGTGGAACATCGAACAAACCATTTGATGTGTTGACTCCTTTGAAGGTGATAATTTCATCATACCCATGTTTCAGATTCATCACCAAAGTGGTTAATATTGATTTTGAAGGTTATGAAGAAAAACTTTTCTATGCTGTTTGTGGGTTTAGTAATGGCACTGGTTTCCTGTCACACACCGCAAACCAACCTCCAGAATAACAGTGCGGCAACTGCTCTCCAACATGAGCAGTTGCCGCAACTTGCTTTCAAAGTGAGGGTGAGCCAGATGTATCCACAGCGCTATTACAGTCGCCCGGTGCTCTCGGAATTTACGCTCGAGGTGAAGGACGGATGGCTTTATTCCAACTTGCCTTATATCGGGCAGGTGCATTCTCCCTCATTTTATTCGGTGAGTAAAGGGCTTAACTTTGAAGCACCTATACAGGATTTTGCCAAGAGGCGAAATGAGAAGAAACACAGCAACGAGTTTGAATTTGCCGTGAAAAACGAGGAGGATAGCTATGTCTATGTCGTAACTATCTACGACAATGGCACCGCTGATATCTATGTCAAAGCACAGAAACGCGATGCCATCCGTTTTTCAGGTGATTTGGAATGATTCATCCAAACCTGAAGGTCACAGCTTTTTTTCAAAAAATTTGTAGATAGTGCTGAGTGTCTGCGCACGGTGCTTGCCTAAACCGTGGCCGTCGTCTTTCTGGAGCACCCATGTGGCATTCTTGTAGCCATCAGCATATTTCTTGCCATATTTGCAAGGAACGGCATTGTCGGCGCTCCCATGAATCACACATACTGGACCAGTGAACTGGAACGCGGTCTCATACATCTTCATGTCGCGTGCCACTTCTATGTAACGGCGGCCTACAGGGTGGTTCCATACCATCGTACGCTCTGGGATTTGATTGATGTTGAATTTTGTGCCGAGCAAACTGCCGTGACGCACATCCTCACCGATGTTGGCGGCTGGAGCAAGAAGCACTAATGCTTTAATCTGATCAGAACCAAGTAAGCCGGCTGTCATACTCGCTACAACGCCACCTTGCGAATGACCGGCAAGACCAAGACGTTTCACGTCAACCCATGGCTGACTTTTCACGTAGTTCAACACTTTCTTTACGTCTTCTATCTCGTTCTCTATCGTCATCTCTTGGAACGGGCCTTCGCTTTCGCCATGACCGTTGAAATCGAAACGGATAGAGCCGATGCCGCGCTGCTGAAGACCTTTGGAAATCTGTTCCAAAAGGGTCTCGTTTTTATTGCCGGTGAAACCGTGGAGAATCAACACAAACGCGCATTTCGACTTCTTTGAGGCGAGGCGGGGTTTGTGAATCACTGCTTTTAACTTGCCTTTTGAGCCTTGAAGGGTCAATGGGGTGGTGGACTGGGCACTGGCTGGGATGAACAGCGGTGCCAACAGCAGGAATAAGGCTAATCTTCGCATTGTCTTTCTTATTTATGATAATGATTAAATTACAAATAAACTAAGCTATCGTTCTTTTCTGCAATAGCTATTGGTCTTGCTCATCGAAACGGGCAATCTTATCGAGATAATATTTGCGGAGAACCGACCATTTGTAATATGGATATTGGTCTGTGGCAACGGGAAGGCTCACCTCGCGCTCGTTGAGCATGGCTTTCACCAGAATCTCACCATCTTTGCCCTTCTTCGGACGATAGAAGGCCAGTTGAACGTTGCAGGCCATTGGGAAGATGTTGTAGTTGCGCCACACATGGTCCAGTGTGTCGAGATTCTCTACCTGAGCACCGCAACTGCCCAGCTCCAGAAGGCAGGCCAACGGCATCACGCAAACCTCGTGGCCGAAACGCAGGGTGGCTTGTTTCTTCGTCACGGTGTCTGTCGTCTCAATGATGTTCTTCAGGAGATTGCGTTGGCTGAAAGGCATCACACTGCCCGTCTGTGGGGCGGCACCGTAATGAAGATACCAGTCAATATTGCGGATACGCCATTGGTCATAACATTCCTCGTCGGTAAACAGGTCCAACAAATCCTCATGCTGGTCGTGGCTCTGCATGTTCGTTGCAATTTCAAACATGCCACGCATAAACTGACCGCTTTTCATGTTCTCGTCTGTCCAGCCTTTATCGTTGAATAACACGTTCATCAATCTGTCAGGATGGGTCAACTGGTTGCGGTATTCGTCAAGTTGCTTGTTGCCCTGATTGCTGTTCTTCTTCACCAAGCCGCGCCATGGCTGGTTCAGGTAATATTGAAGTGACTCGCTCACGTCATTGTGAATGCGGGCACTTTTGTTGAATGCGGCCAGTTCCTCACATTCTGCCGTCATCGACAGGATGCAACGGACCACCACTGTGCTGCGGGCATCTATGGGAAGGTTGGGAGTGGAGAACAGTTCTGGAAAATGTTCCGTCATACGGCGTGCGATGCCGTGATGCTGACGTTCTCCAACTACTGTGAGGTCGCCGAGACGCCCCTTCGTGCCGGGATAGAATGCTTCAAGCTTGTCGAGCACTTCCTGACCTTTCGCGGTCAGTTTCCCGTTTTCTTTCGCTTTGCGCATAGGCTCAATCACCCGCATGTAGTCACCTGTGCTCAACAGCCAGCGCGAACCGTGGCGGCCGTAGTGGGAGAGGTAATACATCTCATATCCCTTTGGAGTTGGGGTGAGCTTGGCGGTGGCAGGATAATTGTCGTAGTCCAGATAATTGCTCGCACAGAGAAAACGGTTCTGCTTGATTTCTTCAAATGCAGTCTGGGCTGCTGCCGTCAGGCTCATTGCGCCAAGCAAAAGGAAAAGTCTGAGTCGCTTCATCTTGATTCTTTTTTCTTATTACTTTATTCGTTTTAAATGTATCATTACTAAACTGCAAAGATAATGGAATCTGACCGAAGAACAAAATTCTCACCAACTTATTTTCTACTTTGCTTTTTTATTCTGTAGGCTTTCACTATCTTTGCAAATAAGAATCGAATGCAGAACAATAACGCAAATAAAATGAAAAGACTGTTTCTTACTTTTTGCTTGGCTACCTTCTTGATGGGTGCCAATGCGCAAAACGCGAAAGTGAGTGGACCTGACGGAAAACTCTCTGTGGAGATTAATGTCCAGAATGGAAAAGCGGCTTACGCTGTGGATTACGACGGAACCCGTGTGCTGGAGGATTCTCCGCTCGGATTCCAGGCCAATATCGGAGATTATGCATCTGGCCTTCAGTTCGTCAGCTCAGAAAACTATCAGGTGGACAAACGCTATGAGATGAACCGTTCCAAGCAGGCTTTCTGCCATTATGTGGCAAACGGACTCAAGGTGAACGTCAAGAATGCAAAAGGGCAGCAATTCACCATTTGCTTCCAAGTATCTGACAACGACATCGCTTTCAGGTATGAATTGAAAAAACACAAAGAGACGGCTTCAGTGAGAATCATGAGCGAGGACACGGGATTTGATTTTCCTGACGGTACTACCACTTTCCTTTCTCCGCAGAGCGACGCCATGATTGGATGGAAACGCACAAAACCAAGCTATGAGGAGGAATACAAAGCCGATGTGCCGATGACTGAGAAGTCGCAATACGGTCATGGATACACTTTCCCATGCCTGTTTAAGGTGGATGGAGGTAAAAGATGGGTGCTCATCTCTGAAACTGGAGTTGACAGCCACTATTGCGGAACACACCTGAGCGAACATCAGGGTGGGGGAAAATATCATATCGAACTTCCTATGCCAGAGGAAAACAACGGCAACGGAACGGTGGAACCAGCTTTTGCTCTCCCGGGATGCACGCCATGGAGAACAATCACTGTGGGCGCTACTTTGGCACCGATTGTCGAGACCACCATTCCATTTGATGTGGTGGAACCCCTCTATGAAACAAAGCACGACTATAAATTCGGACGCGGAACATGGAGCTGGATTGTGTGGCAGGACAACTCCATCAATTATGAGGACCAGGTGCGCTACATCAACTTGGCGAAGGCCATGGGGTTCGAATATGTGCTGGTGGACAACTGGTGGGATACCAACATCGGTAAGGAGAAAATCGAAAGACTTGTGCAATATGCCCACAGTCAGGGCATCGACGTGTTCCTTTGGTATAGCTCAAGCGGTTATTGGAACGACATTGAGCAGGGACCAATCAACCGCATGGACAACTCCATCATCAGGAAGCAGACCATGAAGTGGATGCAGGATATTGGGGTGAAGGGAATAAAAGTCGATTTCTTTGGAGGCGACAAGCAGGAGACAATACGTCTTTATGAACAGATTCTCAGTGATGCCGACGACCATGGACTGATGGTCATCTTCCATGGATGCACATTGCCGAGAGGATGGGAGAGAATGTATCCAAACTATGTGGGAAGCGAAGCCGTGCTCGCAAGTGAGAACATTTATTTCTCACAGCATTTCTGCGATGTGGAATCCTTCAATGCGTGTCTGCATCCGTTCATACGCAATGCGGTGGGATGCATGGAGTTTGGAGGATGTTTCATGAACAGGCATCTCCACAAAGGAAATAAAGGTGGCAACACCCGCAGAACTACTGACTGCATGGAGCTCGCCACAACCGTTCTTTTCCAAAACCCGATACAGAACTTCGCCATCACGCCCGAAAATCTTCAGCCAGAGAACGAAGGGGGAGCGCCTGAGGTTTCCATGGATTTGATCAAGGAAATTCCGACAACTTGGGATGAAACGGCTTTTGTCGATGGATATCCTGGAAAGTATGTGGTTATGGCAAGAAAGCATCATTCCACTTGGTATGTGGTGGGTGTCAACGCCACAGGTGAAACACTCAAACTTACCCTTGATTTGTCAAGATTCATCGAAAAGGGTGACCATGTGAGGATCTATTCCGACAACTTGAAAAATCAGGATCCAGATTATGACAAGAGCAAGCTGGTCAGCAAGCCGGAAGCCTTCAATGTAATCATGGCGAAAGACGGAGGATTTGTTTTGATTAAGTGATCACAATTTTTATCGGATATGAAAAGCATGCGATTCCCCTTTCGCATGCTTTTTTTACGCATTGATATGCAGAGAACTTTAGTGGAATAACGTACAAAATTAAGAAAAATGTGCAAAAAACGAAAAAAAATAAGAAAAATGGTAAATTTTATCCCCAAAAATTTGAGTATTACAATTTAATGTCATACCTTTGTAATGGTTAGCTAAGGCTAATCTAATAATTCTCCCCGATTCTCTATAATTTTTTTAGTGTCGGCTTCGTTGCGAAACGAAGCCGATATCGTTTTTTTTACCTTACTTACAAGTTTATACTTCTTTTTTCCGTTTTTTTTCGTAAATTTGAATTTGGATTGGGCGGTCTTTAAGTAATGATAAAAAAATAAGTTGCCCCAGTTTGTTCATATTTTGGAGATGTTTTTGTTCGTTTTCGAAGGAGTGATGCGGGCATCATGACTGAGAAAAGGGGCAAAAACAGCCCAAAAGATGAAAGTAACACCAACATTTTGTACAAATCAAAAATGAGGCAAGTTATTATTTTATCGTTACTAAATGCCTATGCGCTCAACTTATTTATATGAATGAAAATGATGAAGAATCCGTTGAACATACTGAACGTTTGTAAGGCTTCGGCTGGAAGTGGAAAGACATTCACCTTAGCAGTGGAATATATCAAGCTTCTTGTCAGAAATCCATACGCCTATAGGAACATACTTGCGGTCACGTTCACAAACAAGGCTACAACTGAGATGAAAAACCGAATTATGAGCCAACTTTATGGATTGGCGAACCGGCTCCATGATTCAGATGACTATCTCATGGCTATCATGAAAGACCCGATGATCATCAAATGGTTTGAAGGGCAGCAGACTAAAGCTGAGCAAGAGGGAAGAAAAATGGGGAGTCTGGAAGATGTGGTGAGAAAGCATGCGGCTTTGTCGCTTTCTCTCATGATTCACGACTTCCACCGTTTCAGGGTGGAAACCATTGATTCGTTTTTCCAATCGGTTCTGAGAGAGTTGGCGCATGACCTTGATCTTACCGCTAACTTGAAGGTTGACCTCGACAATATGGCGGCACTGAAAGAAGGGGTGAAGGGGGTGATTGACGCCATTCCTGTAGATTCTGACGTTAGGAAAAAGGTGATGGATTATGTGGAGAAGCGGATGGAGGACAATAAGAATTGGTCCGTCAACGGAGAATTGGAAGATTTTGGAAAGAATATCTTCAATGAAAATTTCCTCAGTTTTGGAAATGAATTGAGAAAAAGACTTGATGAGCCTGAATTTATCGACCGCTTTAAGAATGAGATGGAGGTAAAGAAAAAAGATGCCATTCGAAAACTGAAGAACTTTGGGCTGGATTTTCATGACTTCTGCAGCAACCACGGACTCTTGGCGAACAATTTCATCAGGGCCACACAGGGCATCTACGCTTATTACGAAAAACTGGCCGAAGTCAGCGAGCAGGAGAAAACCGTGAAACTTCCCAATTTCAACTCCTACTGCTCTGCCTGCCTGGAGGGACCTGAGCAGTGGAGCAAAGAACCCCAAGTCCAGCAATTGGTGGAAACAGAGGGGTGGGTGAACCGGGCTCGCCAGACGAAGGAATGCCATGACGCTGCGGTCGCGATTGTCAATACTGTGGTGGGAATTACCAAACATCTCAATAATCTCTCTCTCATCAACACCATTAGCAAGAAAGTGCAGGAAGCCACGGCCGAGAGAGGGGATTTTCTGCTGGCAAACACCAACCATTTCCTCAATGAGATGATTGCGGGAAGTGATGTTCCTTTCATTTATGAGCGAACAGGAACCCATTTTGAACACATCATGATTGATGAGTTTCAAGACACGTCGGTTCTCCAATGGGACAATTTCAAACCGCTCATCAAAAACAGCCTGGATGCCAACCATGAATGTTTGCTGGTGGGTGATGTCAAGCAGAGCATTTACAGATGGAGGAACGGAGATTGGACTATCCTTAACGGAATACAGCAGGACAAGGATTTCTCTGCATTTGTCAACGACCGTCCTTTAAGCATGAACTTCAGGAGCTTGGCGAGAATCATTGGCTTCAACAACGGGTTCTTCTTGAATGCGGCTGCTTTGCTCGCGGCTGAATATGAGCGGGTCAAGGGGGTGTCGGCGGAACCTATCCGGCAGGCTTACCGCAATTCTTGCCAGTCCATACCAAGCCGACGAAATAGAAACGATGGATTCGTCAGGATTGAATGTCTGAGACCTCTTGAAGAGGATGAGCAGATTTGCGAGGAAATCAATAAAGATATGAAGCAGGAAGACTTGTGGCAGTTGGAGAGATTGGCGGATAATGTGAGGATGATGCTGGAAAAAGGGGTCAGACAAAATGAAATCTGCATTCTTGTCAGAGGAAATAAGCATATACCGCTCATCTGCGATTATTTCAATCATTATGTGCCTGAAATGCAAGGTCAGAAAATCAATATCGTCAGCAATCAGGCTTATCAGTTCAACGCTTCACCTGCAGTCCGGCTTCTGGTGTGGACTGTTAGAATGCTGCAAAACCCTGCCGACAGATTCAACTTGGCCATGGCGGCTTATTATTATCAAACCGATGTGATGGAAAATGAGGACATCAAAAACGACCTCAACAAGCTGTTCATTGCAGATGATGGGCAAATCCGCCAACTGCTTCCTGAACAACTCTCCATGCACACAGAGCGAATAGCCATGCTGCCCCTCTATGAACTGTTCGAAAGGCTCTGCCTCATCCTGCAAATCCATAAAATCAAAGGACAAGATGCGTTCCTTTTCGCTTTTTTCGATAATTTGGCCAAATTCCTCGAGACCAATAATGCGGACATCGACTCCTTCATCGATTTCTGGGATGAGAAGATGGCGCAGCAGACCATTTCCGATGGAACTGCGGATGGAATACAAATCATGACTATCCATAAGTCAAAGGGACTGGAATTTCCATCGGTCATCATTCCTTTTGCGGATTGGGGAGTGGAGAACCCGGCCAGGGGCGACTTGATGTGGTGCGTGCCACAGGAGGAACCTTTCAGCCATTTGCCACTCTGTCCTGTCACCATTTCGAATGCCAGCGCAGTATCTGCTTTCGCCGATGATTATAACAATGAAATCCTCAAGCAATACGTCGATAATCTCAACTTGCTCTATGTGGCATTCACCAGAGCTTCAAACAACCTTGTCGTCATTGCAGATGCGAGGGGATCCTTCGAAGCACTGGACGAGAAAAGAAAAAAGGACAAGATAGGGAAAGGAGAGGCGACAGTGAAGACAATGTACGATGTCCTCTTGCAGGCCATGCCGCTTGAAGGAAAACATGAAGTGCCTGAAGAACTCAAAGATATCGTGTTTGATGATATGACAGCCGAGGAATCTGCCGACATCAATGGGCGGATCTATCTGTACCCGAAATCGGATATTGCCGTCAAGCATAAGGAGCAAAAAAACACGGAGAATGTGTTGCTGATGCAACCGGAAAACCGACAAATTGAATTTGCAAGCCTCAAATCGGGTGGGGTGTTCCGGCAATCCAACAAGTCAAAGATGTTCGTGGCTGGCAAAGATGCAGAGGAAGAACATTCAAAATATCTCGACGAAGGACTGCTTTTCCATCATATTCTATCAGAAATCCAGTCGGCGGAGGATGTGGAAAAAGTGGTGAGAAAACTTGATTTTGAAGGACTGTTTGCCAACTCCTTCCATCGCGAGGATGTCAAGCGACTGGTGAGAAAGGCATTCGAGAATCCAGAGTCGAGAATCTGGTTCGATCCGCATTGGAGGGTCATCAACGAAAATGCCATTCTCATGAAGGATAAGAATGGGAAAACCACGACCAAACGGCCAGACCGGGTGATTACTGATGGAAGGCAGACTATAGTCATTGACTATAAGACCGGTAGGCATGATGACGGGCATATCAACCAGGTGGCGGAGTATATGCGGCTGCTCAAACAAATGGGATGTCCAGATGTCAAGGGTTTTGTTTGGTATATCCGACAGCAGGATATAGTGCCTGTGCATCTCAAAAACTGATTTCTACAACGACTTTCAACTTTATCTGATATATGACTGTTCCTTTTTTGAAAAAAGTGGTGGAGGACCTGACTGCAAAACTCCATGACCTCAGCAATGTCGTGATTGTCGTCCCTGGAAAAAGGGCGGGACTTTTCTTCAACCAATACCTCGAACAGGTGTGCCAACTCCCGGTATGGACGCCGGCATTCAAGACTTTAGACGAGATTTTTGACCAGTTGACCGAACTTTCAGTGCCCGACACACCATTGCTCATCTATCATCTTTATGAAGCCTATCAGCAGACAGTGGCACTGCAAGCAGGAGAAACCCCAGTGGTGTCGGAGCCTCTCGACCACTTTTATGCATGGGGAGAGGTCATGCTGAGCGATTTCGACGACATTGACAACAATCTCTCACATGCCGACGACATCTTCCGAAATCTCCAAGACCTCGACGAACTCACAGACATGGATTATCTTTCGGAGGAGCAGCTCAAGGCTATAGAGCGCTATTTCGGATATTTCGATAAGGATAAGGACTCACGCCTCAAGGAGAAATTCCTTTCTGTCTGGAATCTTCTGTGCCCCACCTACCACCGTTTCCGGGAACGTCTCTTGAAAAGGAAACTCGCTTATCCAGGCATGCTGAAACGCATGGTGGTGGAGAAGGGAGTGGATACTGAACTGCTGAAAGCGGAAAAATATGTGTTCGTGGGATTTAACGTGCTCAATGCTACGGAACGGACATTGCTCGATAGGCTTAAGCAGGAGCAGAAAGCCATGTTCTATTGGGATTACGACAGGGCCTACATGAAGGATGGAAACTTGGCGTCGGCGTATGCGGAGGCCGGTAGGTTCGTGATGGACAATGTTGGCCATTTCGGGTCGGAACTGAATGCCGAAGATATCTGCTACGACAATATGCACAACAATAAGAACATCACCTTCGTTGCCTCTCCTTCCGACAATGCCCAGGCAAGGTTCGCCGGGGAATGGTTGCATGAAAATGTGAGTGCCGACTCTCAACTCAATCAGACGGCGGTGGTTCTCTGCGATGAGAAACTCTTGCAACCTATGCTCCACAGTTTGCCGACTGACAGCAACGGAAGAGACTACCAAATGAATGTGACCATGGGTTTTCCGTTGATTGAGACGCCTGCCAGCAGTTTTGTGCTTGCTTTGATGCAGTTGCAGACGTTCGGAGGAAGGGGAAATTGGTGGAACTACACTCAGGTGGCGAACGTGCTGAAGCATCCCTATGCTGTGAGGATGGCCGGAGAAAAGGCGGTCGGAAAGCTGGCGGATATCAAAAAGAATAATATGTTCTTCATAGATCCGGCTTTCTTTGACGATGACGAATTTCTGAAATTACTTTTCACACGACAGGATAATATCGACCAATTGCTTGGCTATCTTGCGAAAGTGGTGAGGATAATTGCACAGACCTATGTGGAGGAGGATGAGGCTGACTTCGACAATCAACTCTATGAGGAGTCTCTTTTCAATGTTTACACCATCATCAACAGGTTGGCTGATATACATCGGGAAGTCTTGCAAGAGGAAGATTTCACTTTCGTGAGGATGGCGGACATGAGCAATGAGCGTTTTTTGAGATTGTTGCGCCAAATACTTCAGACTGCCTCCGTCCCTTTCCACGGAGAACCAGCGGAGGGTATTCAAATCATCGGTATGCTCGAAACCAGGTGCCTCGACTTCAAGAACCTGGTTATGATTGGAATGAACGATGAGAATCTGCCGAAGAATGTCAAACTTGCCTCGTTCATTCCTTATACGCTCCGGGAAGCACATGGAATGACCACAATGGAACGGCGTGCCTGCCTTTTCGCCTATGGATTCTACCGCCTCATACAACGCGCGGAGAACATCACTCTGGTCTTCAATAAGTCAGACGATGAGATGTCGAGAGGAGAAATGTCAAGGTATATGACTCAGATGCTTATCGAAAAAGAACACCTCTTCTCCCCAAGCACAAGCATATCACAGATTGCCCTCGAGGCGAAGGTGGCAACGGGCAACATTCCTGTGTTTACGGTCAGAAAAACGGATGGGGTGATCAAAAAGTTGAGGGAGAGGTTTAAAGACAATTTCTTTTCGCCTACTGCCATCAACACTTATATCAACTGCCCTTTCCTGTTCTATCTACAGAAGGTGGCGGGACTCAAACCCGACGAAGACCTCACTGAAGAAGTGGGAAACGACATTTTCGGTAATATTTTCCATCATTGCATGGAGCATTTCTACAAAGAGCACCTGCACGAGGTCCTGACAAAGGATTTCCTTGAAAAGGCTGCGAATAATGACCCTTTCATCATCAGATTGGTGGACGATGCCTTCAGGAAAGAGTTTTTCAAATTGCCGAAAGGTGCCGCTTTGCACTACAACGGCGAGCAGATGCTCAACCGTGATGTCATCGTCAAATATGTGAAAAAACAACTGAAATTTGATGCAAGGCTCTGCCCGTTGAGGGTGGAGGCTGTGGAAAATCAGCAACATGAGATGATGGTGCAGGTGAATGGAACGCATCTCAAGCTCGGTGGGGTTATCGACCGTATCGACACCATTTTTGTGGGTGATCCTCAGAAAGAGCAGCACCGGATTGTGGATTATAAGACAAGTGCACAGGCTCAGCGGTTTCCATCGCTCGACGCACTCTTCGACTCTTCTATCAACAACCGGCCTTACCACATCCTCCAGACCTTTTATTATTCTGACATCTACACAGAAACTTGCGACCGCCCTGTGGCGCCAGCACTTATGTATGTGAAACCGGTCTCTGTCGATGACGACACCATAGCAGAGCAGGATTATGTCATCACTAAGGTGGAAGGAATAGGAAGGAATCAAAAGCGGACGATGGTCACCGACTTTGCCGCTGAATATAAGGAGGAGTTCCATAAGAGGATGATGGGGCTCATCACAGAGATTTTCAGCCCAGAGGTGGATTTCCGACAGACAGAAAACCCGCATGCATGCCAATGGTGCGATTTCAAGCAAATGTGTGGAAGGTGAGTCTTTGATGCATCTGCACCCCCCAAAAAACAGCGCTTGCCGGAGATTCGTCGTCTGGTAAGCGCTATTTTTTGGAAAAATCTGTCTGATGCTTGAAATTCAGACAGTAAGAATAGTTGTTGTGGAATATTATAATGGTCGATAGACTCGGATTCCTAGATGGGCTTTCTGACCCTGGGAATAGTCATAGAAGGTCTTTGGGTCCATCACAACTTTCTTGTAGAGGCTGGAAGCATGCATCAGGTGCAGTTTGCCATCCTGCCAAAACACGATGCCCACATGGCTTGTGTCCAGACCGTCTTTGTTAGTGATGATGCTGATGATATCGCCTGTGTGGATGTCGGAAAGCTGCTCAGGGCTTCTGTTCAGCAAGGATTTGGGAACATACTTGAAAACCTGGCCTTCTGAAGCCTGCTCATATTTTCTGATCACAGACACAAATTCAGGATGGTTCTTCAGCTGTTTGTAGTAATCCGGATGGACCGACATGTAGTTGATGTGGATTTTCTGGGTCGCAGTGAAAGGGAAGCCGTTGCGAACAACCTGTTTCACCAACCCGAGGCGTTCGTTGTCCTCACCCCACCAGGTGAAATAATGGAGGCGGGAGGGATAGCCGTTCATCACGCCGTCGCGGTATCTGATCTTGCTCAGATGGTGGCAGAAGGCGTCAAAAGTGCGCTGGTCGTTTTTGTCGCAGAGATACAAGGCGAACACGGTCTCCACGAATGTGGTGCAGTCCAGTCCATGGACATTCACGATCAGGTGCTCGTGGTCGCCTTCCTCAAGGGTGTGGCCTACGTAGGGAATGCCTAAGAACTGCTTGCCGAAATATATCATGCGGTTCTCTGAAGCAGGAAGGCTGCTCGAACGCTTCAGTATCTCAACGATTTTCGTACTGTCGGCTTTTGTGTAGGATATTTGCTGGCTGTAGGCAAATGTCGCAGTCAAAATACTTATGATAATCAATATCGATTTCTTCATGTTGTGGGTCAGGAAAATAGGGTGAAGGAAATTTGTGTTTCTCGGCACATCAGCGGCGGTAGAGAATGTCGTCGATGGTGTGGCCGAAGACAAAGCGGCTCATATCCACACCGCCCCGGATGCCTTGAACACGACTCTTGTCGGTGAACTGCCACATGATGTAGTCCTGACCGCCGGCCAGCTCTGGCTGTTTGCTTGTGTAGGCGGCTATCCAGAACTTGTAGTGACGCCAACGGAGGTTGTTGAAGTATTTGGCAAAGAAATTCTTACCGGTGTAGATGATAGGATGGGCGCCGTAGGCATTCGTCACCATGTCGCACAAACGCTCCAGACGGTTCACAAACAAATCGTGCGACACACCATTGGTCAGCTCCACGTCAATCACAGGCAGAATGTCCTGCTGGCGGGGGTCGGTGTTGCGCATCATGTTGCGGAACTGAAGCTCAGGATCCACATGGGCGCGGTAGAAGTGGTAACTGCCCACTTTCAAGCCGTGGCGGCGAGCCTCACGGATGTTGTATTGATAGGTGTTGTCAACAAAATCACTTGATTCGGTGGCTTTCATAATCACAAATGTCACCTGAGGGTCACGAGCCACCTCCTCCCAGTTGATGCGACCCTGATAATGGCTGATGTCGATGCCTGTCTTGCCCTCGGATAAGTATATTCGCCGGCTCTGAAGGACTGGAGGAACAGGACTGCCGCCTGGGCGGTCGGGACGGCTCTGGGCATTCAGTATCGAAATCTCTGTGGCTTTCGGAATCTTTACGTGGTGAGATTTCTTTTTCTTTTCTTTCTTCTGCTCTTTTTCAGACGTGCGGTAGAAATTCGTAGTCTGGCTGTAGGCAGTCAACGCTACGAAGAATACCAAGAATAAGAGACTGATATGCTTAATGTGGATTCCTTTCATTATTGTGGGAGGTCTTGATGAAGAAACTGGCCAGGGTAGGACAGCAATGACTGAATGTTACGTTTAGAACAATTTGAGTTTAGCAAAGATACGATTTATATCAATACAATCCAAATTATTCGGAGCAGCGACGGGACTATTTACGTTTTATTTAGATTTGCACAACATCTCTTTCTGATTTCTCTCTGCTTGGAAATCCATGGAGGTCAAAGCAATTCGGCGGATAAAATAAAAAAAAGAGAA
>JAEEGG010009597.1_pt1 | contig 21649 bp, 16 predicted proteins | sample 9134161 | NCBI WGS metagenome assembly JAEEGG01 (sample SAMN16246543, study PRJNA631951) | gut metagenome | biome: gut microbiome; feature: rumen; material: CR-attached | host: Bos | place: Iran: Karaj | collected 2018-10
AGATGGTGTCGTCAATTTCGTGGCCGTAGAGGCAGAAGCCCATCTCGAGACGGAGTGTGTCGCGTGCGCCGAGACCGATCGGCTTGATGTCGAACTCTTTACCGGCTTCGAACACGGCGTCCCAAATCTTGAAAGCATCTTCGTTCTTGAAATAGATCTCGCAGCCGCCTGAACCGGTGTAGCCGGTGGTGGAGAAGATAACATTCGGAACACCTGCGAAGGTGATGGTTTTGGTGGTATAATACTCCATGTCGGTGACGGGGGTGTCGGTCAGCTTCTGCATGGCTTTCAGCGCCAGAGGACCTTGTACGGCCAGCTGTGAGATGGAGTCGGAAATGTTGGCGATTTCAGCGCCGAAATTCTCGTTCTGCTTGCTCACCCATGCCCAGTCCTTGTCGATGTTGGCGGCGTTCACCACCAGCAGGTAGTCGTTTTCGGCGAGGTTATAGACCAAGAGGTCGTCAACGATGCCGCCTTTGCCGTTCGGGAAGCAGGAATACTGCACCTTGCCCGGATAAAGGGCTGCTACGTCGTTGGAGGTGATGTACTGGAGCAAATCAAGAGCCTTGGGACCTTTCACGGTGAATTCGCCCATGTGCGAAACATCGAAAACGCCCACCTTGCTTCTCACATGCAAGTGCTCGGCGGTCACGCCTTCATATTGTACGGGCATGCAGTAACCTGCAAATTCTACCATCTTGGCACCCAGCTTCTCATGGGTTTCCTTAAAAACTGTCTGTTTCATTTTTAAACTATTTGATTTTTTATGAGTTTATATTGCGTTTTTTGTCTCTATAAATTTTCGGCAAAATTACGATTTTTTTATCAAAAAACTCCTATCCAATTAAAAATAATAGTGTATTTTTGCACGCTCAATTTGAATAATCATCTAAAACCTATATCACAATGAAAAAATCTTTCGTAATTATTATGGCCATCATGGTCTTCGGCCTGATGAGCAGCTTCGCACAAAAACCTTTCGCAGGAGTTATTAAGAGTAAATATATTGTGGAGGGGACTACAGACCCCAACATTCTCGCTGCCTTCCCCGACGAGACGGTCATGTATCTCTACGATAATTACACCAAGGTTGTCGTAGAATCGCCAGGTATGAATGTTATAGCAATCTCCAATGGCGCTACCAAAACCAGTTATCAGATTTTTGATATCACTGGATATGGCAAATACTACATTGAGGTCACTGAAGCTGAAATCAAGGAGGCATTGGCTAATAAGGATACCAAATTGGAATATACTGGTGAGACGAAAACCATCGCTGGTTATGTTTGCGAGAAGGTGATTGAGACCACCATCGATAAGGAAACCGATGAGGAGTCAACGACTATCCTTTATGTTTCTAAGGACATCAATCCGAATGCAGATGTTAACTTCAGCAGCCACCCCGGTCTGGTCGGTTACCCGCTCCGTACCGAGGCCACCCAGGAAGTCAACGGTGTAAGTGTTAATGTTACTATTGAAGCATTTGAGGTGAAAGCTGACAAAAAGGTTAAACTTGCCAACTTCCTTCTGCCTGCCGATGGTAAGAAAACCACTATGAAGGAGCTCATGAATATGCTTATGGGCGGCGAAGATGATGAGTAATAATTGTTGAATTTTATCTATTTGTATAGGGGAGGACGAAGTTAATAACGTCCTCCTTTTGTTATTTTAATATCATGAATCAAGAAGCTTATCGTCGAATTTTAGATCAAATTCCCAGCGATGTGCAACTGGTTGCAGTCTCGAAAACCAAACCTGAAAGCGAAGTGTTGGAGGCTTATCAGCTGGGACAGCGCCATTTCGGAGAGAACTGGGCACAGGAACTGAAAACCAAGCACGAACATTTGCCCAAGGATATCTGTTGGCATTTTATTGGTCATCTGCAGACCAACAAAATCAAATATATCATTCCGTATGTGCATCTGATTCATAGTATTGACAGTTTTAGACTCTTGCAGGAAGTGAACCGTCAGGCTGCCATTCACCAACGTACGGTAGGTTGTCTGCTCCAGTTCCATATCGCAACGGAAGATACTAAATTTGGTTTCTCCATGGAAGAATGCCGGCAGATGCTGGAATGCCAAGAATTTCAAAATCTCCAAAATGTCGAAATCCGTGGCGTGATGGGCATGGCTAGTCTTACAGACGATAATCAGCAGGTACATCAAGAATTTCGCACGCTACACAAATTTTTTGATAATCTGAAGCAGAATTATTTTTCTGAGAATCCAAATTTCAATGAGATTTCCATGGGAATGTCACACGATTATCCTATTGCCATTGAGGAAGGTTCCACGATGATTCGTGTGGGCAGTGCCATTTTTGGGGAGCGTGATTACAGCAAACGGTAAGCTGCTCCTTTTCTGTTACTCATCGTGCAACATCACCGTTCCCATCTCTCCCGACCACTTGTACTGGTTGAACTCTTCAGCGCGGAAACGTAAAACCGACAAAGTGGTGGTGTCGCTGCGATCAAGGAAAGGATGGTGCGAAATCTGATGATACTCCAACATCCTGTTAGGCAGATGGTTGACGTCAAACTTTTCACCAGTAGCACAGCTATAGGTGAGCTTCTTGTTGAATTTGGCCTTGCTCTTTCCTGGCGCGGAAATCTCAAAATGTATGCATTCGTCGTTGCTGTACAGTGTAAAACGACCATTCTCGTCACTGAACGTGTTCATTCCTACACTCCACCATTCGTTCCAGCCTCGTATCACCGCACCCTCAATGGGTTGTTTTGTGCGCTGGTCAATGATGGTGCCCGTAATACGTATATTTTTGTAACCCAGCATATTATAGTAATTGACAGGCCGCTCCAAAGGCTTGGGCTGATAATGGTCGGCAAGATGACGGAAACTCCATCCTGCCGGCTTCACCGTCCCTGTCAGCGTATATCTCCCGTCCGCTGTAGTGGTTCTCCCGTGATGGTTGAGCAGTCCCGTGTATTGTGCCTCGAAGTTGCCACCAGGGAACTCCTGGTACTCCCACCAGCCATAACCACAGCCGCCTGCATCGCGCACCAGCTGGTAGGTCTCTCGCAAAAATTCCGCCTGCTCCTCGTAACTGATACTGTCATTGTCGGCCGGCAGCGCCGTCTCACCCACCATCCATGGTTTGCCTACGTACTTCGAGTACCAATAAATCTCGCTGGCCACCCGTAACGGATGGTAGGTATGGAACTCTACAAAGTCCACCGGCAGCATCGAAGGATCCCACTCAAACACCTCTAATGGCTCCGAAAAACCGATGGTGATCAACTGATAGGGTGCATTCTTCGTCATCAACTCCTTCCAATGCGTGACCAGCTTCAACGCTTCGCTCTTCTTCCGTTTCTCCACGGGGTCGAAATACAACGGCTCGTTCATGAAATCGTATGCGAACAAGGTCGGACAATCTTGCAAGGTTTTCAGCATCCGAATTGTAAACTTCTCAATATCAGGATCTCCAAGCGGTGGAGTGATGAGCAGCATCACGTGCAAACCATGCGCTTCAGCGATAGCCAAAAACTCCTTTATCCCTTGTAGGATGGCCTGCTCATCTTGACTATTGCCGAGGTGGAATTTCTGGTCACCCGCCCCATAATAGATCCCCTCACCATCCTTTCCGGTGCGGTCAAAACATATTCGTAATGTATTGAATCCCATTTCTTTGATGAGCTGGAAATGCCCGTCTAACTGCTCCTTTACTGCCTCCTTGCCCCAGGCCTCCACGTAACCAGTGGAGTCGTAGTGGGTGTTGGGCGCAACGATGAAACCGCCGTCCTGCGTGCTCTGGAAACAGACTATGTAGTTGAGCATCATCGGGAAAAATGGCTCCCCATGCAGTTTGAAACTATTCCCTTCCACGTAGATGAAGTCGGTTTGGGCTGGGTCGATTTGATTATTTCGATGGCAAGAGGTCGCCATCAGCGCCAAAAGAAGGGAAAATAGGAATAGAAGCCGGCAGGATGGTCTCATGATCACGGCTGTTTGGGTTTGGCACGGAGCGCACTGCGCTTGGCAGTCGCGATACTGACGTTCAAGTCGTAGCCAATAAGGATGAACATGTGGTTCCAATAGAGCCACATCAAAATGGCAAATACCGCACCCAGCGAACCGTACAAGGCATTGTAGTTGCTGAAGTTGGAGAAGAAGATGTTCATCGCACCCAACACCAGCAGCATGGCGATGGTGGCAAAGGTGGAACCCGCCGAGAAGAACTTGAAATGCTTGTGCGAGGCCGGCGCGAGATAATAGAACGAAGAGATAAAAAGATATACCAGGAAGAACAGCAACAGCCACTTGGCCACATGAATGCCCGCCGTCAACAGCTTGGGCGATTGTATGACGTAGTGATGCGCACGATAAACGTAGGCTTCTGCCGCAATAAACACGCCAATACATAACAGAATGATACACAGCCAAATAAGTAATAACATCGCAATCACACGCAACTGTTTCAATAACGAGCGTTTCCCGATATTGAAGTAGGTGGTGTTGAGGATGTTGATGCTGAGATTCATGGAGTTGAAAATGGTGAAAATACTGAACAGCAGCGAGAACGAGAGCAGGGTGCCGTTGTGCTTGTTGATAATGCCGGTGATCATGTTTTCAACGGCCGGCCACACGTATTCGGGTACCATCGACTGGATGAAGTCGAGCAGCGTGTTTTTAACGCTCGGCCCGAGAAAAGAGATGCCCGCAAACAGAGTCATCATCATGGGGATGAGGGCGAAGAAAACACGGTAGGTCATGGCTGCCGCACGGTGCTGGATGATGCCTTTCGTGACTGCCTTTCCGAAAAAGGCCATCACATAGCCAACGGAAAGCCCTTGGAATCCCGGTAACGTAATGCGGTTGAAGAAATCCTGGGAGGCCTTAACGATACGGAGGTCGGCAATCTTTTTCTTCATGGGATGAATTTAGAATTTCGCCTGTTCCACTTGAAGCACTTCGTGTGTTTCGGCATCCATCAGGATGGCCACCACACTGCAGTTGCTGAAATTCCAGCTTTTGGCACTGCAGTCCAGTTCATACGATTTGAGGTAGGTGCCATCTTCCTCGGGAGTGGTGAGTTGTGTGCCGTAAACGCCATTCAGCGAACCGCGCAGCACGTGGTTGTGTACATAGTCGGGAATGGTCTCCTCGCCGTCTTTCTGCGGCGCAACGATGCCATCCTCAATGACATACAACGCCAACTGCACCTCTCCACTATAGCCGTTGAGCAGGGTGGTCTTGGTGTGGGCGGTGAGTTTTTTGGAAGATGCGTCAAACACATTGATGAGTTGTACCGCCGCCACACAGTCGTGGGTGAGCTCCTCCTCGATGGCGGGCTGCCAGGCCGGAATGCTCAGCGGATAGGCGTTGCCGTGCTGTGTGCGGTTCACTACCGCCGCTGGGGTGCCGATCTGGTTGATAGTAAAATCTTCGTAGAGGGTGTTGCCTTCCTCGGTGCGAAAATCGGTGGGGAAAGTGCCTGTGGGTAGAGCAAAACTGCCGGCATGGATGCCGATGGCCACCAATGAGTCACCGTAACGCTCGTGCAACGTTGCCAGCTCGCGGTGCCCGTCAGGACAGTTGGTGCAGCGGTGCCCCGTATATTCTTCAATAAGCACCTTGCGGAACACAGTGGCCGGGTCGATGTCGGGAAACTCCACATCTGTCTCCACGCTTTCGTCAGGTGTGATATAAGGCCCCTCGATTTTGTCGCATGATACAAATGCGCACAAGAGAATGGCGAGGGTGACGATAAGGTTGATTTTTTTCATTTTGCTTGATGATGTTGGGGCGGACCAATGCCGCCGTTGTTTTGGAATAGGGTAGGGGTTAGAAAGAGGTGGTGACGGTAAGACCTAAACCGTAAGATGCCGGCACACTGCGGCATACACCGCCGATGCAGAGGATGCCCTCCTTGGTCTTGCCGAAGTTCAATGAGATGCGGGTGGTCTTGATGACGAAGGCCGCCGCAATGTTGTAGTAGTGGGTGCGGTGAATCTTGTCGGCGTTCCCGTAGTTCCACTGGTCGGCCACGGAGATGAACCAGTGCGGTGCGATGGAGTACTCCAACAGACCGTAGAGCCAGCTGCCGTCGTCCTCCTTAGCATACAGGTGGTGAACCTCCATCTTGAGAGCATGTTTCGTGTTGATCTTGTAAGTCACCTTGCCCATCACGTTATGTCCTTTGAACATTGGACTCGGATGGCCTTGCAGGATGGTAAGGTTGTAGGTGATGAAGTTGTAGGCGAGGTCGAGTTTCCAGTTCTTGTTGTTGAACCGATGGCTGAACTCGATGCCGATGTCCTGATACAGCAGGTCGTTGCCGAAGGCGAAGAAACGGGAGGTGTAGCCGTCGGTGCCGTTCATGAGGCCGTTGGCTTCAGCATCGGGCACCAGCTTCTGCTCCACATTGTGAAAGCGGGCGTAGTTGGCCGTGATGTCAATGCCGTACTTGCCGCCAAGTTTCGAACCTTTCGGAATCTTGTAGTTTACCTGCGCCTGCACGCCAATCTGGCCGTTGGGCTGACTGGCATACGTGTAGTTAGCGAGCAGCGCGTAGGTGTACTGGCGGTTGACAGCGGGTATGTAGTTGATACTGAGCAGGCTCGTGGAAGCGGAGATGTCGCGCTGCGAGCGGAAGTCCATGTTGTCGGAACGGATGAACGATGCCTCCACGCCAAAGCCTTTCATCGAGTAGGAGGCGGTGAGCAGGAAGGAGTTGCCGTTCTTATAGATGTAGCTGTTGGTGTTGTTGGGGTCGTTGATCTTGTGGGCGAATTCGCTCTCCAAACGGAAACCTTTGTAGCCGAAGTTGAGCCGTGCCGCCCATGTGGCGATGTTCTGCGGAATCTTGTCAGCAGAAAGAATGCCGGTCTGGTTGTCGGGAAGGGTGATGTACATGTCCTTCTCGCTCTTTTCGTACTTGCTCACAAAACTGCCGCCGACAGAAAGCACAAAGCCTTTCTCTGAAAGTTTGCCGATCATATCGCTGAACGACAGTTCCGCATCGAGGCCGCGCACATAGTCGTGCCGTTTGGTGTATTCGAAGTCGAAGTTCTTGCGTTCGATGCCCCATACGCCTTTCAGGGTGATGCCTTTGTAGGGCGTTACCTTGATGCGGGCGCCGAGCAGACTGTTGTCGATGCCGAGCTGACGGTCTTCGTAGGCTCTCAGCGTGAAACCATTACCGAACTGTTCGTAGAAAGTACCGGCCGTTACTTGAATGAAATCATTCTTATAATCAAGAAAATAGTGAGTGAGTCCCTGGCCTTTGTAGCCGATGTCCTCGAAATCGATGAGCGGGAAACTGTAGAATTCGTACCGCAAGCCGGCGGTGAAACCGCTGTTGGTGTAGTTGAGGTTGAGCCACGTGTTGGCGCGCACTTTCTCTTTCACCTCCTTGGCCCCGATGATGCTGTCGGGGATGTAATACATGCCGTTGAAGCCGAAGTCGCCGCTGATATGTCCCCATTTCGACTGTCCCCATGCCGTACTGCTGCACAATATTGTAATGAGCAGTGCGGTCAGGATTGGAAATATACGTCTCATGTTATTCTTTGTCTTTATTCTGCAAATTCTTCAGCACTTCATAAACTTCTTCCTCACCGCCCTGTGCGTAGGAGGTGTGCGACCATACGAGGTTGCCGTATTGGTCGAAAACGCAGAGGAAAGGCACGTCCACCACGTTCAAGGCGCGCTTGAAATCGGAGTTGACATCCTGCAGCACCACATAGTCCCAGCCTTTGGCGCGCACGAAAGGTGCCACCTTGGAGGCAGAGCGGCTGTCGTCGATGGAAACAGCGAACAATGTCACGCCGAACTCTTCCACCCAGTCCTCATACACCAACGAGATGGCGTCGAGTTCTTCGCGGCACGGCATGCACCACGTAGCCCACAAACTGACGATGAACGGATGCTCACCGGTGGTCATCTGCTTGGTGCTGAAGGTCTCACCGTCAAGGGTTTTCAAATCTACAGAAGGAAGTCTTGCCCCATTGTCAAGCTGGGCAAAAAGGCTGCCGCATGTGAGGAAAAACACGGCAAGGATGATAATTTTTTTCATTTTTATAATGATTAATTTTCAATGAATCTAATTGGCAAAAATACAATATTTTTGCGAAGTATGAGAGGTGTTTTTGAAAAAAAAGTTTAAACCGTGAATTCCGCCAGTTTTACCAATAAAAAAACTCCAGCCATCATTGCTGGAGTTCTCTTTCAAATTGTGCCCAAGACAAGAGTCGAACTTGCACGAGCTAATGCTCACCACCCCCTCAAAGTGGCGTGTCTACCAATTCCACCACCTGGGCTCATTTGCGGCTGCAAAAATACAACTTTTTTTATTTCATTTTATAAAATGATAAAAATATTTTTCTTTTGCAATTTTATTTATAAATTATTGATAAATAATGAATTATAAATTTTGAATAAAAAGCAATAAATGAGCAATAGCAGAAGATGCATCCTTTATGCCACCATAAAAAGAAGAAAGATACGTAAATCGTCGAATTTTTGAATTAGAACAGCGCGATGGAGATGCCCAACGACATAGGGTTCATAGCAGGACCTTTGCCCGTTTCAAACACCTTATTCAGCTGATAGGAGTAGTAAACGCCAAACGACTTCCAGCCCATGCGGATGAACACGTCTGCACTGAATTTCTGCTTGTGGTAGAAATCCAAATCCTTGTAATTGAGGTAGTTGCCATCGACGCCATTGTAGTGGGGGCCTTTGTATTTATAGGAAAGACCGGCCACCAGTCCCACATGCACGCCCACGTCAATCTTGAAGCCGCAAGGATGGCGGTAGCGGATCTCGATGGGGATGTTGACATTCATATAGGCAAGCCTACTGTGCTTGTATTCAAGATCTTCGGGAAGAATATAGTACTGGCTGATGTCTTTGGTCCGGTTGTATTTAAACATGCAGTCGGAATACTGGGTGTAGTAGGTGAAGCCGAGACCGAGGCCGAATGAGAGCGACTTGGCCTGCGGAAGGATGAAGTCCCACATGGCCGACACGTTGAAGCCGGGGTCGAACTTCATGAAGTTGCCCTGCGAGGGGGCGCCCATCCAAAAACTATGGTAGATGTCGAACACCAAACGGTCGCGCACCACCAGCGGTTTGTACTCTTTCTGCTCTTTCTGCGGTTTCTCTGCTTTCTTAACGGTGTCATTTTGGGCATAACCGACCGCAAGAAGCGAGCCTATCAGGAATAAAACGAGTGCTTTTTTCATCATACTCAAAATAAGGCTGCAAAAATACAAACAATTTTTGAGAGTAGGTATGCGAATGAAAAAAAAGTTGTATTTTTGCAGCCGCAAACCCCAATGGGGATTGGGTCCTATAGCTCAGTTGGTTAGAGCAGCTGACTCATAATCAGCGGGTCCTTGGTTCGAGCCCGAGTGGGACCACCAATAGCGGATGTCCTCCGAAAGAAGGCATCCGCTTTCTTAAATTCATCAAATTCATCATAAAATGGAAGACAATAATTATCAGCCCCAGTACAACCAGCCGTACAATCAGCCTCAGTACCCGCAACCCCAAAACGACTATCCGCAGTACGGACAGCAGTTGCCAGAAATTGATACTCCTGATTTTTTGCCTAAGGCCATCGCAACTGTCGTTATGAGCCAGTTTCCGGTAGCCAGTATCATTGCTATTGTTTTTGGTGCGAATAATAAACGTAACATTCGGGATTATCTCGCTATGGGTGGCAAAATGACACCGAAAGTGAGAGTCAGCCACATTCTCAGCACTGTAGGACTTTGGCTGGGAGTGGGCGCGACTATCCTCTATGGCTTCTATTTACTTTACTTTGGGTTCATTATGTCGTTAGGTATGGGTTGGCTTGACTAAGCCTATCTTGCCCTTTCCTTCTCTTCAGCCTGACGTTTCTTAATCACCTCTTCCTGTTTGTCGGCGGGCATGGGCTGGTATTCGAAGAATTCCATCGAGTAGTTGGCGCGTCCGCTGGTGATGTTGCGCAGTGCGGTGGCGTAGCCGAACATTTCGGAGAGCGGGATGAAACCATCGAGTTTCTGTGAGCCTTTGCGGAAACGGCGCATGTTCTCGATGCGGCCGCGGCGCTTGTTGAGGTCTCGGGTCACATTGCCGATGAAGTCATCGGGCGTGCTCACCTCCACCTTCATGATAGGCTCTTTCACGATGGGGTTGGCTTTCTTGAATGCCTGCTTGAAGCACATTGCCGCACAGAGCTGGAAGGCCATGTCGCTGGAATCCACGGGGTGGAAGCTGCCGTCCACGAGCACACATTTCACGTCCACCACGGGGTAGCCGGCCACAGGACTCTTGGCCATCGCGTTGATCAGACCCTTCTGTATGGAGGGCAAGAACTCTTTGGGCACCACGCCGCCCTTGGTCATGTCGATGAACTCGAAACCGTTGCCCGGGTTGGGCTCGAAGCGGATGACGGTGTGGGCAAACTGTCCCTTACCACCGCTCTGCTTCACGTGGCGGTAGTCGCACTCGGTCTCGGTGGTGATGGTCTCGCGGTACGATACGGAGGGCGCGCCCACGGTGATGGGCACCTTGAACTCGTCGCGGATGCGCTCCACCAAAATCTCGAGGTGCAGCTCGCCCATGCCGGAGATGATGGTCTCCTCGGTCTCCTCGTCGAAATGGGAGTGGAAGGAGGGGTCTTCGTTGGTGAGCTTGGCTAATGCCTCGCCGAGCTTGTTGCGGTTTTTCTTGTCGTCCATGTTGACTTTCATCTCGATAACGGCCGGCGGCACGTTGATGGACTCCAGCAGCACAGGCTGCTTCTCGTCGCAGAGCGTATCGCCGGTGCGGGTGAACTTCATGCCGACGAGGGCCACGATTTCACCGACGCCAGCCTCCGCAATCTCCTGACGCTCCTTGGCCTTGATGCGGAAGATACGCCCCACGCGCTCATATTTACCTTTATTAGTATTATAGACGCTCATGCCGTTTTGCAGCTTGCCGCTGAAGATGCGGATGAAGGTCTGCTGTCCCACGTACGGGTCGTTGATGAGCTTGAAGGCGAGAGCAGCAAAGGGCTGGTTGTTAGAAGGTTGAAGATGGATGTTTTTCTCTTCATCGTCGGGGTCGTGGGCGATGACGGCACCGAGGTCGGTGGGAGAGGGGAGATAGGCGACGATGGCGTCGAGCAGGAGCTGGATGCCTTTGTTCTTGTAGGCTGCACCGCACAGCACGGGAGTCACCAACAGCTTGATGGTGGCCTCGCGGATGGCTTTCTTCAGCAGCTCTTCGCTCACCTCTTTGTCATCGAGGTAAAGCTCAGCGATTTCGTCATCGAAGTCAGCGAGTTTCTCAATCATGGCGCGGCGGGCTTCCAAAGCCTGCGGCATCAGCTCGGCGGGGATGTCGCTCACGATGCGCTCTTTCTCCTTGAAAGTGATGGCTTTCATCACCACGAGATCCACCATGCCCTGGAATTCGCTCTCGGCACCGATGGGCATCTGAATGGGCATCGCATTGGCACCCAGGTACTTGTTCATCTGCACTACCACTTCCTGGAAGTTAGCGCCCACACGGTCCATCTTGTTCACGAAGGCGATACGGGGCACGCGGTACTTGTCGGCCTGGTTCCATACGGTCTCGCTCTGCGGTTCCACGCCGCCCACGGCGCAAAATACCGCCACCATGCCGTCGATTACGCGCAGCGAACGCTCCACCTCGATGGTGAAGTCCACGTGGCCGGGAGTGTCGATCAGGTTGATCTGATGGTCGTCCCATTGTGCGGTGATGGCTGCAGAGGCGATGGTGATGCCACGCTCCTGCTCCTGCTTCATGAAGTCCATGGTGGCCTGCCCGTCGTGGGTCTCACCCACCTTGCGGTTTACGCCCGTGAAGAATAGGATTCGTTCCGATACGGTGGTCTTTCCAGCGTCAATATGCGCCGCGATTCCGATGTTTCTTAATTTGGATATAGGATTTGTCATTATTTAATAATTTAATTATCAAAGAATTATATAATAGAAAAAGAGTTTGCAAAAGTACAACTTTTTTTGGAATTCGCCCCCTCGTTGATTCGGAATTATGTTGTAATTTTGCCGCTTCATTTTAAAGACCCGCAGCTCACGACGAAACGATGAACTTAGAGAACATCCGAATCTTCTTCACCAACATCTTTTCCTTTGATGAAAAGTATCCGCTTCTCTTCACCCAGTTCTACTTCTGGGCCTTCTTCGCATTGGTGTTCGCCGTCTTTTCGCTGACTCGCAATCGCTGCCTGCTCCGCAATGCCTTCCTTTTCTTTGTCAGCCTTTTCTTCTATTATAAGACCTCTGGACTTTTTGTCATTATATTAATAATCACTACTTTATATGGTTATTTTATAGGAAGATGGACAGAAAAGGCCGAGCGGCAGGGGTGGCGAAAACTGTGGATGATTGTGGGCGTTGCTCTCAACCTGCTGGTGCTCTGTTACTTTAAGTACGCCTACTTCTTTACAGATTCTTATAACACGCTGTTTCATAGTGATTTGAAGGTGGTGAACTGGTTCGCCCAGTGGACCAACGAGTTGACAGGAAAGAACTATTTCGATGCCAGCAAGATCCTTCTTCCGGTGGGTATTTCTTTTTATACTTTTCAGAGTATCAGTTATTTGGTGGATGTTTATAGGAAGAAATGTCAGGCCATCCGCAACATTCTCGACTTCGGCTTCTATGTCAGCTTTTTCCCAGGCTTGGTAGCGGGTCCTATCATCCGTGCCGACCAGTTCGTGCCGCAGTTGTACAAGAAATTCTTCCTGTCGCGCCGCCAGTTTGGTATCGCTATCTTTTGGATTCTCAACGGATTGGCCAAGAAAATCATCATGAGCGACTATCTCGCCGTGAACTTTGTGGACCGCGTGTTCGACAATCCGCATCTCTTCACGCCGTTTGAGAACCTGTCGGCACTGTTCATCTATTCGTTGCAGGTGTACGCCGACTTTTCGGGCTATACCGACATCGCCATCGGCGTGGCCATGCTGATGGGCTTCTACCTGCCGCTCAACTTCAACTCGCCCTACAAGGCCACCAATGCAGGCAACTTCTGGAAGCGTTGGCATATTTCGCTATCTAATTGGTTGAAAGACTATTTGTATATTCCGATGGGCGGCAATCGCAACGCTACGCCCGCCACATTCATCATCATTGTGGTGGTGAGTGTGGTGGCTGTGCTGCTTACCCGCAGTTGGGTGTTGGCCTGCGTGTTGGGAGGCATTGCCCTCGTGCTGGCGCTTTTCGCCATCTTCTGGAAGGAGAGTCGCCGCAAAATCAGCACCAATATCAACAATATGAATACCATGTTGTTAGGCGGTTTGTGGCACGGCGCCAGCTGGAATTTTATGATCTGGGGCGGACTCAACGGACTGGGGATTTTGGTGTACAAGTTCTGGAAAGGGGTGAAACTCCCGGTGCGCAGCGCGGTCATCACTGTCGTTTTTGGGGCTTTTGCGGTATGTACTCACTTTTTCCCGAGTCCGCTGCTGTGGATTGGCAGCGTGTGGACTGGCTGTATCTGCGCCGGTACGCTGGTGAAACAGCTGGGTGCCATCATTTTCAGGAAGACATACGTGGGCTGGCTCGACAAGGTGTGGGGTATCGCGCAGACTTTTGTCTTCATCTCCTTCACCCGTTTGTTCTTCCGTTCCGGCTCCAACCTCGATCCCGCTACGGCCAACGAAACCGCTTGGAACACAGCAAAATCGATGGTGACACAGATTGGTAGTCATTGGGACTTTTCGCTCATCCCCGACATTTTAGGGGCTTACAAATATGTATTTATTATGTTCTTGGTGGGAATGGTGATCCACTGGTTACCCGACCGTTGGAAGCGTTGGTACCGCTACAATTTCGCGGTTTTGCCGATGTGGGTGCTGGTGCTGGTAGTGGTGGTGGCCGTTTTCGTGCTGTATCAGTTCGTCACCGCCGACCTGCAGCCGTTCATCTACTTCCAGTTCTAGTATCATTCTATTTATTCAATGAATGGATGGAAATAGGGTAGGGGCTGTATCTTTGAAATATGCATAAAAAAAAGAGGCTTCATTTTCTGAAGCCTCTTTTTGTAGCGGGGGCAGGACTCGAACCTGCGACCTCCGGGTTATGAGCCCGACGAGCTACCACTGCTCTACCCCGCTATTCGAGTTGCAAAATTACATTTTTTTTGTTTCGCTCCGTCATCTTTTATGAAAAAAAATAGAAGGCCTGAGGATGACAGATATCAATTGCTATAGTTTTTATTTAACTAATTTATAATGATAACTCTATAATAATTTCTTAAAGTAATACTATAAATAAAAATAGGGGAGACTTTGTCAAAAATTGGCAGATTGTATAGGGTGAGCATAGGGTGGAATGCTTCGTTTTTCGGAGAAAATTGTCCGAAATTGCGCAAAAACTACATGATGAAAAATTTTTTCTCTATTGATAGTGTTGGAAGTATATTTTTATTAATTTTGCATAACCTATACGTAGGTTTATACCTCTCATCAAATCTATTATAACATAATTATTTAGAGAAATTTATGAGAAGATTATATGTTGGGAAGAGACTGTTATGGTCATTGATTTTTGCTACGGCAGCTTTCAGTTTCGTATCCTGCGGTAACGATGACGACGAAGCGGATGCCCATGGCGTTTTTTATGCGACCGAGATCATCGTTTCTGCCGAGAGTAACGGCAAACTGCTCGAATTTGACGTGCAGGAAGGAAAGAACTATCAGGCCGGCGACCTGTTGGGCTATACCGACACCATGGATTTGGCCTTGCAAATCCAGCAGTTGGAGGTGAAAATCCGCGCAACCCTGGCCAGCCGCCCCGACATCCCGTCGCAGCTCAACACCTTGCAGGCCCAGCTGCAAACCATGGAGCGCGAGCGTACCCGCGTGGCCACCCTTGTTGATGCTAACGCTGCGACTACCAAACAGTTGGATGATGTGGACGCACAGATTAAGATTCTGAAAAGCCAGATTGCCGCCACCAAGTCCACCCTCGGCACCCAGTCGGCGGCCATCCTCGAGAATGTGGAGGCCATGCGCATCCAGATGGCCCGCCTCCAGAACGGTCTCGACAAGTGCAAAATCACCGCGCCCATCACCGGTACAGTGCTGAAAAAATATATCGAACCTAACGAGCTGGCTTATCCAGGCAAACCGCTGTTCAAGATTGCCGACATCACCAACATGTCCATCAAAGTGTATGTTACTGAAGACCAGCTTTCTACTATCAAGGTGGGGCAAAATGCTGATATTCACATTGATGCTGAAGGCGGTAAGGATCGTGTCATCAAAGGAAAGGTGAGCTGGATTTCCGACAAGGCTGAGTTCACGCCTAAGATGATTGTCACGAAGAAAGAGCGCGCCAACATGGTGTATGCGGTGAAGGTGAGCTTCAAAAACGACGGCTCCGCCAAGATCGGAATGCCTGGAGATGTCTATTTCAAATAGTTACCGATGGCGGTCATCAGTGTCTCCCATCTGGATAAGTCGTACGGCAAGGTACACGCCCTCCGCGATGTCAGTTTCGAGGTGGACGAGGCCGAGGTGTTCGGCGTTGTAGGTCCCGATGGGGCAGGGAAGTCCACCCTTTTCAACATCCTCACCACGCTGCTGCTGCCCGACTCGGGCAATGCTGCCGTGCTGGGACTCGACGTGCGCACCCGCTACCTCGAAATCCGTAAGCATATCGGCTATCTGCCCGGCACCTTCTCGCTCTATCCCGACCTCACCGTGGAAGAGAACCTTGTGTTTTTCGCCACCATGTACCAAAGTTCCATCAAAGAGAACATGCCGCTTATCGCCTCGATATGGTCGCAGATTGAGCCGTTCAAGAAGCGTTTCGCTGGCAAACTGTCTGGCGGCATGAAACAGAAACTCGCGCTCTGTTGTGCCCTGATACACAAGCCGGTACTGCTCTTCCTCGACGAGCCCACCACCGGCGTGGATCCCGTTTCCCGTAAGGAGTTCTGGGAAATTCTGCGCTCCATCAAACAGCAGGGCATCTCCGTCATGGTCTCCACCCCCTACATGGATGAGGCCACCCTCTGCGACCGTATCGCCCTGATGCAAGACGGCCGGATTATGCGCATGGATACGCCGAAGAATATCGTCAGAGACTTCAACGGACACCTCGTAACGCTGCAAACGCCCGACATCTTCCAGCTGCTGAAAGTCATGGAGCAATATACCGCCCACTGTACCTTCTATCCCTACGGCGAAAACTTGCACGTCATCTTCTATGAACCTCTGGAAAAGGCAATTCCTGAATTTGAAGCGTTTCTTCAACAAAATGATATAACTCACGGAGAAATAAAACAGATAGAACCTAATATAGAAGACTGTTTTATTGAAATTGTAAAAGGAAATTGAGATGAAAATTTTCCGCTCTAATACCGCTATTGATACACCTTACTCCATTGATGTGAAGGGGTTGACTCGTCGTTTTGGCGAGTTTACGGCGGTGGACCATATCTCTTTTTCCGTGAAGAAAGGCGAGATTTTCGGCTTCCTTGGAGCCAATGGCGCCGGCAAGACTACCGCCATCCGTATGTTGTGCGGACTGCTGCAGCCCACCGAGGGCTCTGCCCTTATCGCCGGCTACGACCTTAAGACCCAATCCAAGTTTATCAAGCGAAATATCGGCTATATGAGCCAGCGTTTTTCGCTCTATGACGACCTCTCAGTGTTCGAGAATATGCAACTTTTTGGCACAATCTACGGCATTCCGCCGAAAGAACTGAAAGAGCGTATCTATTCCAGTTTGAGGATGTTAGACTTGGAAGACAAGGCCAAGACACTCGTCTATTCTATCCCGCTCGGGTGGAAGCAGAAGTTGGCGTTTGCAACGGCCATGTTGCACCGTCCGCAGATTGTTTTCTTGGACGAGCCGACCAGCGGTGTCGATCCCATCGTGCGGCGTGAGTTCTGGAACCTGATCTATGAGGCCGCCTCACAAGGCGTAACTATCTTTGTGACTACGCATTACATGGACGAGGCAGAGTATTGCGGCCGCATCTCCATCATGTCGAGCGGTCAGCTGAAGTTGGTGGGGACGCCCGCGGAGCTTAAAGAGCAGATGCAGGTGGACACCATCGAGGATGTTTTTGTGAAATTTGTTCAACGATGAGGGGCTGGTTATGAAGGAGTTGCGTCAAATTTTGAAAAAAGAGTTCACTCACATTTTCCGTGACCGAATTACCCTTTTTCTGGTGTTGGCCATCCCCATCATGTTGGTGCTGCTCTTCGGTTTCACCATCAGCATGGACATCAGTCATGCCAAAATTTCTGTGCTTGACCTCTCGAAAGACTCACAATCGAAGGCGTTGGTGGAGAAAATCACCTCCTCTGGATATTTTGAAGTGGTGTCGTATCCCAATGCGGAATCTGAGATTGACGGCGATTTTAAGGAGAAAAATGTGAAGTTGGCCATCATCATCCCGCCTCATTTTGAGGAGCAGCTGACGGCGGAGAAATTTGTCACGATTCAGATTATCAGCGATGTGTCGGATATGAACGTCGCATCCATCTTGAATAACTATGTTAAGCTGATACTCAACGACTTCACCAGCGATTACAATGCCGCGGAGGGCTCGGTGAATGCCATTGAGCTGACTTCGCAGATGATGTACAATCCGGAGGCCAACAGCGTATATATGTTCGTGCCGGGCATCATCACCCTAATCATGATTATTGTCACCGCGCTGATGTCGTCCATCACGCTGTCGCGGGAGGTGGAGACGGGCACGATGCGGATGCTCCTCATCGCGCCGGTGAAGAAGGTGTATGTGGTCATCGGGAAGGTTATTCCCTATATGATTCTCTCTTTCATTTCTACCCTTATCATCATCATTATCAGCGTGGTAGTGTTTCACATGCCCATCAACGGAAGTGTGTGGCTTCTGCTACTTTTATGCATAGTCTTTATGCTTACGTCGGCCTCGTTCGGTATGGCCATCTCCGCAATGGTCAAGACGCAGCTCGACGCCATGATGATCACCATGATGGGACTTTTCCTGCCCACGGCATTGCTGTCGGGCTTTCTTTTCCCCATCGACAATATGCCATTTTTCTTCCAGATCTTGGCCAATATTTTCCCGGGCAAATGGTTCATTATTGCCATTAAAGATGTGATGCTCAAGGGATCTGGCTTCTTGGATATTTGGTTGTACATGGTCATTCTTTTTGGCATGGCAGTGGTGTTGATGGCATTTAGTATGACACGATTAGATAGGAGGAGGTAAGCGATGAGAGTAATATTGATGTTGATAAAAAAGGAGTTTTTGCAGGTTTTCCGCAATTCTTTGTTGTGGAAGATTCTGATATTGGCTCCTTTGGCCGAATTTTTGCTCTTCCCTTATACTGCCGACTATGAAATTAAGAATGTGAAGGTGGTTTTTGTGGACCATGACCGTTCAACCATGACCACCGATATTCTTTCCACGTTTTCTGCCTCAAAATACTTTATCAATGAGGGAGTTGTAGAGTCGCGGCAGGAGGCTGAAGCCTTGATGCGGGCCGACAAGGTGGACTTTATCGTGGAATTTCCGGCTGATTTTGAGAAGTCGCTGGTGCGGCAGGAGCCGGTGAAGGTGCATATCACCGCCAATGCCATTAACACGGTGAAGGCGGGGTTGGGCAGCGAGTATGTGCAGACCGTGTTGGGCAACTATTTCATGACGATGGCTGCTTCAACGCCGAAAGTATCACCGATAAGTGCTGGTACAGAGGATGATAGTGATGACTTTTCGGAGGTGGAGACGGCCTCGATGTCGTCGTTGGCTTTGCAGGGTGGGGAAGGACAGGACATGCAGAAGATGCAGCTGCAGTTGTCGGAGCGGATGCAGCGGGCGCAGCGCGAGCAGGAGTTGATGGAGCGGCAGGCGGAGAAGGCCGAGCGTGCCGAGCGCGCCAAGCAGTCGGCGGTGGCCACCCGCGCCATGAATCCCCAGCTGGCCCAGCTGGTTACTACTAATGTCTATTGGTTCAACGAACAGATGAACTATAAAAACCTCATCGTGCCTGGCTTGCTCATCATCCTGGTGACGCTCATCGGGGCATACGTGACAGCCCTTAATATTGTGAGAGAAAAGGAGTTAGGTACTATTGAGCAGGTGAATGTCACGCCCATTAAGAAATGGCAGTTCCTGTTGGGTAAGATGATCCCCTTCCTGGTTCTCGGTTTGGTGGAGTTTGCAGCCGGTCTGCTGATCATGAATCTGCTGTTCGGCATCCATATACAGGGCAGTTTGTTGCTGGTTTTCGGTCTTACTTCCGTGTACCTATTGGTGATGTTGGGATTGGGCTTCTTCATCTCGAGTGTGGCGGCCAACCAGCTGCAGGCCATGTTCATCGTCTTTTTCCTGTTCATCCTCTTTGTGATGCTCAGCGGTATCCTCACTCCCGTAGAGGGTATGCCACAATGGGCGTCGTACCTTAACTATGCCAATCCGATGTCGTTCTTCATGTCGGCGATGAAGACGGTGATTTTGAAGGGAAGTACAGTGGATAATATCCGGACACAGTTCATCGTGCTGGCGGTGATGGCAGTGGTTTTGAATGCCGCCGCGTTGATTTCATACCGAGAAACGGCCAAATAGGCAGTATGCAATTGTATTCTTATGCGAAAGATTAATCGACTTCTTATTGCCTTCATATTCTTGATTTTCTGCGGTGTAGCATCTGCCCAGAACGTAGGCCTCATCCCATCGCCGCAACGAATCACCCTTCAGGAAGGTACTTTCGTGTGGCATCAGCCCCGCATCGTATTTCCCGCCGACTTCGCCCAAACTGACTTCTTTGCGGAACAGCTGCAAGAACTGCCCGAAGCCGAAGTAACCGTGGCAAATGATGGTATAGCTGCTGAAATAGCCTTCGAAATTATTGAGAATCTGAAATTTCCGCAATTTGAACAGCAGGCATATCAGTTGATGGTGACGGAAGAAGGCATCCGCGTCCGAGCACGCTCCGAGCAGGGACTTTTCTACGGTCTGCAAAGTCTGAAACAGCTCTATCGTTATAGTTATCGGATGGATCATACGGAATATCAGCGGGTTGAAATTCCGTGCATGACCATCGTGGATTATCCCGCTATGGAGTGGCGCGGCTGGATGGATGATATTAGCCGCGGACCTATCCCGACCATGGATTTTCTGAAAAAACAGATCCGGATTTTAGCAGAATTTAAGTTGAATTGTTTCACGCTTTATACCGAAAACACTTTCAAATCGCAGCATTATCACTATGCTCCAGCCGATGGACTTTCGGCGGAAGAGATCCGTGAGCTGGAGGCGTATGCACAACAATATTATGTAGAACTAATTGGAAACCAGCAGTGTTTTGCCCATTTTGAAAAGATACTCGCCCTGCCTGAGTATGCACATCTGGCCGACAGCAAGTACAATCTCGATCCATCCAATCCTGCTACGTACGATTTTCTGAAGACGATTTTGGATGAGGAAACTGCGTGCTATTCATCTCCATTTTTTAACATAAATTGTGATGAAACTGAACAGTTGGGGAGTGGTAAGGCCGAAAAGTATGTGAAAAAGGTTGGAGCAGCGGAGGCCTACAGTCGCCATATTATATGGCTGCACGATTATCTCGCATCCCGACAGAAAACCACTTTGATGTGGGCTGATATTGTGTTGAAAGACAAAAAGATAATTGACAAATTGCCGAAAGATATCCAGATGTTGGTGTGGAGCTATGCGCCGTCGGAGGAGTTCCGTTCGATGATTCGTCCGGTGAAGGAGGCCGGCTTCGACTTTTGGGTGGTGCCCGGCAACAGTATGTGGAGCACGGTCTTCCCGATGATGCCCGACTACGAGAAGAACATTGCCAACTTCGCCCGCGATGGTCACCAATTAGGGGCTAAAGGCCTGATTAACACGGCGTGGAACGATTCAGGGGAGGCGTTATTGAACAGCTCGTGGCATGCCTTCGGATGGGGTGCTGAGATGGCGTGGAAGCCCATCGTTGCCACGGAGCATGATGCCGCCGAGCAGGAACGGGTGGAGCGGCTTCGAATCTTCGACACAAATTTCAACTTCCAGTTTTTCCATTTCTATAATAATGAGAACATTATCGCCGACTTCCTGCGTGTGCTGGCCCAATATCAGGACAGTCCCGTACCGGAACTTTATACCATGGGCTCGCTGTGGCGGTTCTGTCCGTGGCAGCTCTTTCCCCCGTTGCTTACTGAGCAGGCGTTGGCCGATGTGAAAGAGGAACGTATGTCGCTGATGTTCACCATACAACTGCTCCAATTGATCCTTTCCGAACAGGCGCAGTACGAGAATCCTGAACTTATCTATTGTGCGGTGCAGGCCACCAATCGTATGTGGAACGATGTGATGCTCCAGAAGTATCGCTTCGACCTGTATCACTATATGCAGACAAGAGATGTGGCAGATTATCAGATACTTGAAGAGTCATCTGCTGATCTGATTGCGTGGTTGCTTAAATTGCAAGAGGGCTACAACTATCTGCGCAACTTGGAGTACCGTCCCTACTGGCAGTCGGTTACCGACCAGCATTATGACCAACAAATCAGCCAGATACATGAATCGCTGCAGCATGTCTTTTTCAACACGTCACGTACTCCGGAAGGACTATTGTTGGAATTGAGTACGCTACTCCCAAATTATGACATTGATTATTCGCTTGATGCTGGCAGCAATGGTTTTCTGCC
>JAEEGG010009602.1_pt1 | contig 21641 bp, 14 predicted proteins | sample 9134161 | NCBI WGS metagenome assembly JAEEGG01 (sample SAMN16246543, study PRJNA631951) | gut metagenome | biome: gut microbiome; feature: rumen; material: CR-attached | host: Bos | place: Iran: Karaj | collected 2018-10
TCCTGGGCAACTTTTTGTTGCTCAGGAACTTATAAACAAAGTTAAACTAAAGTGCTGCAGAATTTAGGGAGAATGTTATCTAGTTAACATATTAACATATTAACATTTTTGGAAAAACAAGGTGCAATTAACGTATTAGATATATATTATATATATTAATAATATTATATATTAAAATATATAATATTATTAAAGCTAACTTCTGTATATTTCTGACATAGTAAAAAAACAAAAACGTTAAATTGTTAAGTTGTTAACTTTGGTGTGTTGAAATGAGCCTTTTGTAAATTCTTTTCTTTTGGTTAAATAATAACCTCCAAGGCGCGGCAGGAGCCTGCCCTGGGCGGACGGGAAAGGAGGTCTGGGCGGAGCATCAAAAACCCTCAGACGGACGGCCTGAGGGGGATTTAGAGCAAAGTGACGTGTAAAGGATTTATCACGGCGCACCTAATACTGAGAAGATGGTGTCAACTTCCGCCGGCAGAAACGAGCGACGGGGTAAGGTTGCCAGGGATGCCGTCTGGGGATGATCCATCAGGAGCATCTTCAACTTCTTCCAGGCTGAGCGTGGCAGGATGGCAGGAAAATAGGCCTGTGCCAACTCCATACGACCATAGGTTCTAACTGTTTGTTTCATGCTACAAAGATACCACTTTTTAAGGAAATATCCAAATGTTTTGTCCGAATAAGTAGCCATAAGTGGCATTAAGTATCCACAAGTCGCCACAAGGGGATTGCAGTCCTGAAAACGCTTGGAATGGCTCGAAAGATTTCGTATCTTTGCAGTGTCTTTAAAAGACAAGTGAGTTAATAAACATTATCAACATTTTTAAAATTATTTGTATTATGGCAAAAGAAAACATTGCGTTTTTGGTGAATCTTCGCAAAAACATTGTTGAGGGTTCGAAGATGGAGGGTCGTTACTATCCTGAGGCTGAGTCGAAGGAGGCACTGACCACCAAGGGTTTCGCTAAGCACGTGGCTGACCACGGCGGCATGGTGACCTATGAGTTTATGCAGCTGGTGCTGGCATCTATCGTGAAGTGTCTGAAGGAGATGATGTCTCACGGTCAGCCTGTGAAGTTGGATGGTTTGGGCACGTTCCGCCCCACGGTGACCTCTGTTCCTGGCGGTGCTGCCACCATCGAGGATGCGCTCCGTATGGGTGTGAACAATCTGGTACAGGGTGTGAACTTCGTGTTTATTCCTGAGAACGCCCAGGGCGAGGAGATCACCTCGAAGAAGTTCAAGGATCAGTGCTCACTGCAGTTCGCCTACCTGGTGGAGACCGTGAAGAAGAAGATCAACGGCAAGGACAAGTCGTACACCCTGCGCACGCCGCTGTCGGCTTGGGACATCATCCAGTCTGAGGATGACGGCGGCAACGAGCCTCAGAACGGCGGTAACAGCGGTTCACAGAGTGGCAACGGCGGCAGCAACACCCCTACCCCTCCTGTTGAAGAGCCTGACTACGATCAGCCGAGTGGAGATTAAACATTAACCATTAACCAATAACCATTAACCGTTATGAGTAAGAAGGAGACTTTTAAGTTTGTGGTGCAGATTATTGCATCGATTGCAACGGCGGTAGTCACCGCGTTGGGAGCGACGTCCTGCATGGGGGTGTAACCAATAACCGTTAACCGTTAAGAGAGAGAGGGCAGTTCAAAAAAGAACTGCTCTCTTGTTGTTTAGACAATCAACGGATGAGCCGCCTACCAGAATCGTGAGGGCACCAGGCTCCAGCATCCATGTCTGGGCGGCTGCATCCCAATGACAGAGGTCGGCACGACGGATAGGGATGGTAACCGTCTGGCGCTCGCCGCCCTTCAGCGGCACACGACGGAAGCCCTTGAGCTCCTTCACAGGACGGTTGATGCGAGACTCGGGACGTGCCACATAGACCTGCGCCACCTCTTCGGCTGCACAACTAGACGTGTTGGTAAGCACGAAACTGACATCCAGTCCGTCGGCTGTAGGCGTCACCTTCAGGTCGCTGTATTCAAAGGTGGCATAGGAGAGTCCGAAGCCGAAGGGATAGGCTGGCGCAACATCCTTGCTGTCGTACCAGCGATAGCCCACAAGGTCTTCTTCGGCATAAGGTGCCACCAGCTCCTGTCTGCGCTCATTGCTGCGGTTCTGGGTGATATCGACAAAGATGTCGCCTTGGGTGTTATTAGTGAGCGTCTGCGGATAGGAGGCAGTGGCATAGGCAGGTACATCCTCCAGCGCCTTAGGCCACGACATGGGCAGTTTGCCTGAGGGAGCAATCTGTCCTGACAGCACCTCAGCGAGTGCCTGTCCTCCCATCGAGCCATTGAACCACGAGGCTACCAAGGCGCCTGACACGCTGCTCACGGTGCTGACATCCACGGGTCCGCCTGAGACGATGATGGTGACGAGCTTCTTATTGACCTTGGCGAGTGCCTTAGCCAACTCATCTTGTCCAGAAGGCAGGGTGATGCTCTTACGGTCGGAACCTTCCGTCTCCACCTCACGGTTGTCGCCTGCGAAGAAGATCACCAGGTCGGCCTCCCTGGCTGCCTTGACAGCCTCTGCCATCAACTGAGGGTCGGCAGGCTGTTGCGGACTGAGACGCTTGTCACGGGCTGCACGGTCAAAGCTCTTGTAGCCCGGCACGTAGGTCAGTTCCACCTTGTCGCCCAATATCGCCTGCAGGCCTTCGAGGGGCGTGATCTCCCGACGGGTCTTCACACCAGCTCCCACACCGCCAAGTGCCATCTTGGTAACGGCATTCTCGCCGATGACAGCGATGCGCCTGACGTGCTGGGGATCTATCGGCAACAGATGTTCGTTCTTCAAGAGCACGATACTGCGACGCGCCACCTCCAGGGCTGTCTGCATCTCTTCGGCATTGCCTACAGGCTGGGTGTTGGCTACTGCCTTATCCACTGGCTTCACCGTGAGTCGTACGCGCAGGATCTCCCTGACACGCTGATCGATAACGACCTCACTCACCTTACCTGCCTTGACGGAGTCGAGCAGCGCCTTTCCCATATAGCGGCTGCCAGGCATCTCGACATTCATGCCTGCCACGACAGCATCTACCGTAGAGTGCACCCCACCCCAGTCGCTGATCACCATACCGGGGAAGCCCCATTGCTGGCGCAGGATGGTGGTGAGCAGTGGCAGGTTCTCGGAGCACCAGCGCCCGTTCACCTTATTATAAGCTGCCATCAAGCCCCAGGCATCCGCCTCGCGCACTGCCATCTCGAAGGGACGGAGATAGATCTCATGCATGGCACGATCGGAGATGCGCACATCCACGAAGCCACGATAGTCCTCCTGATTGTTCAGGGCATAGTGTTTCAGGCATACTGCCGTTCCATCCTCCTGAGCGCCCTTGGTGTAAGCCACCGCCAGCATGCCGCTCAGCAAGGGATCCTCGCTGAGATATTCGTAGGTTCTTCCGCCTGTGGGGATGCGCTGGATATTGATGGCGGGTCCGAGGATCATATCTTTTCCACGCAGACGTGCCTCACGGCTCATGCCCCGTCCGTAGGCGTAGGCACAGTCAGTGCTCCACGTGGCAGCCAGTGCCGAACCCGTGGGGAAAAACGTGGCAGAGTCGGTAGTGAGGTTGGCGGAGTTCCAGGAGTGAGGTTCCATCTCCTCGCGGATACCAAAGGGTCCGTCGGCATATTCCACATCTGCAATCCCCAGGCGCGGTATGCCTGCAGAAGAGAACATGTTCTTACCATGCAGCATGCCGATCTTCTCTTCGAGTGTCATGCTGCTGATGATGTTGTCGATCTCCTGCTCATGGTTGAGCAACTGGGTGGGATACTGTTGGGCTTGTGCCGCTGCAGCCGTCATCAGAAGCACTGCCAAGGCACTTGTTCTAATTCCTTTCATTTTCCAATCAATTTAGTTAAGACTTTACTATATCTTGATGCCAACACTGGCAAGGAACCAACGGCCCTGCTGGGGGATGAGGTTGGTGTTCATGCCACTGCGGTTATAACTGGTGTTAAACAGGTTGTGGATGTTCAGACCGAAGGTGACAGGACCTAACTTATATTCGCCACCAAGATTGACGATGGCATGGGGCGACATATCCACATGCATGATATTGTAAGGGGCAAGTGCCATCACATGAGTCTTGGCAGCTTCGGCACCCTTTGTATCGCCCTTAATATTACACTCAACGTATTTCATGATGGCATCCATATATTTGATGACATTGGCGAGGTCGGTGTTGTAGCTGGTCTGCTTACCTTCGAAAAGAAGGTGTGTGTGGAGCTTCAGACGGGGCGTAACCTGCCATCCCAGTACAAGATTCGACATGATGGCGGGCGTGTTGTTGTTGGTATCGATAGTGGTGTAATCGACTTTGTCAAAAATAGTCGCCCGTTCTATACGCATGAGGTTCGATCTAAAGGTATTCAACCATGTGAGGTTGAAGTCGGCAGTAAACTTCTGATGTCTATAGCTGGCCATCAGTTCCACACCGCAGGTCTTGTTCTTACTGGCATTCATGTATTCCATAAGATGAGTCATGATCAGATCCTCGGCTTGGTTATAGAAACCATTAATTTCGAAATTCAAGCCCTTCACCCAGTTATTACCGCCAAAGGTGAACTGGAAGGAATGCACACGTTCAGGCGAAAGACGAGTGACCATATCCTTATATGCGGGATCGACCATTATCATCGATATGACATTGATCTTACGATAGAGATAGGGCGCATCGACAAACGACTTGGAGTAGCTGAGTTTCAGATTCCAATTAGGGCGCAGCAGGATCAGCGCGATTCGTGGTGACAGCTCATTGACCTTACTTTTATCATAACGCGACTTATAGTCGTAACGCAGTCCGGCATTGAGGATCAGCGAACGCCACTGGTGCTTCAGCTGCAGATAGACATCGGCATTATCCTCATTACCCGGCCCCGCATGATAGACGTCGGAATTATAGGGGACTGTCTTGTAGAAATCATAGCCAAACAGATAACTGAGGCCATCGCAACTGAAATGACCATACTCCGCACCGAAGCTGAGATTGCCATGATGACCATTGCCCATGTTGTAGGTAAAGTTGCCCTTCACCTGAACGCCAAAGTTCTGCTCCTGACCATTCATGTAACGCGAGATGCCACCATATTTGGAGAACAGGGTATCCAATTCTTTTACCTGGTTGAGAGGCAAAGACAGATTTGGAATGGGATAGTCGCTGAGCACCTGATAGCGTGTGAAATCCGACTTATCGTAGGTAAGGCCATACCTGAGGCTAAGATGCTTCAACTGGTGGCTGTAACTCAGGTCTAAGTGGTGAGAGTTACTGCTGAAGCTCGGTTTGATACCATTGTAGGAAAGGTATTTCTCACGATCATAGATCTGTGCCAGCGAGGTGGCAGTGTAAGGCGCCACCTTCTGTGAGGAGTGGGTATCATACATTAGTTGAACCCCTTTCCAGCCGAGTTGCAATCCGAAGTCGTAGCTGGGGTTGTTGCCGATACGCCCCAGACGCACGCAATCCATGCCAAACCGCTCGCCACTGTTTCTATAGACACTACCCCACACCAGCAGATCGATGTCGAAGTAGCGTTTGCCGAAGATGGCATCCACCTTGACCTGTCCGTAGTTACCTGCCGACACTTTGGCTTGCACACCATCCACGTCAATACCCTGTTTGGTGATGATATTAACCACACCTGTCAGGGCCACACCGCCATAGAGCGACGAGGCAGGGCCTCGCAGCACCTCTATCTGCTTCACCTTCTCTAAAGAGATGCTGAAGTCGGGCGCAGCAGCATTGGTGGCATAGCTGTTCAGACGATGCCCGTTGAGCATGATGAGGATCTTCTCCTGCGAATTGCTGTAAATGCCTCGCATGGCGATATTGATATCGTCGTCACAGTCGATCAGATGCATGCCTGGCACATAGGCTGCCAGCACTTCCTGCAGGTTGCGGGCGCCGCTGGCCTGAATCATCTCCGCCGTGATGAGTGTGGTAGGCACAGGTACCTCTGCCAGACTTTCTGCCTGACTTGAGGCTGTGATGATGGTGGGTGTCATTCCCGCCTTGATGCTGTTGACGATCTCAACGAATGTAGCCGGATCCTGTGACGACGGACTGTAATAGGGATTCTGCTGAAGCAGGAGCGTGACGTACTGCTTGGTTTTCGGGATATCGTATTCATCCATATAGGTGAGGGCGATGAGACGGAGCACACTCTGAAGGTGATTGTCACGAAAGGTGCTGAGGTTCTGCAACAGCATGTCTCGGGCTTGTTCTATGCGCCCTATCCTGTAAGCACTCTCTGCCTGTGCATACACCTCACGCATCTCGGTATCGTCCTGTGCATAGGAGGTACACACGCAAAGGATGATGCTATATAATAATATGGACAGTTTCTTTCTCATTTCTTGTTAGGGATTGGGAATATGACGGTAAACTCTGTGTATTCTCCATGAACCGACACCACGCTGATATCGCCGCCATGATTCTGGACGATCTCACGAGTCAGGTAGAGACCTACACCTGCTGCCTCGCCTGTGGTCTTGGTGGTGAAGAAGGGGTCGTAGATGTTGCTGAGGTTATTCTCCTCTATACCTGTGCCGTTATCACGCACTTTCAGGATATATGCCGATTCAGAAGCACTGACAGCAAGCGACACCTCGGGGACGAATGGTGAAACCGTCTGTGATTTCTTCACAACAGCATAAACGGCATTGCCCAAGAGGTTCATCAACGACTTGTAGATCATATCGGGGTTGCCGTAAAGAGGCATCGCATCGGCAGGTATGTCAAAGCGCACCTGGATACCATACTGTGCCTGTTGTGCGCCGTAATGATGGGCAAACTCCTTCTCGACCTGATGCAGGACAGGCAACAGCTGTATATTGTCATAGCCGCCAGTGCGGTCTCTCAGCACCTCCTCCATCGCCTTGAGGATGCGGGTGGTGTTCTGGCCAAACTGATAAACAGATGTCTGGTTCTTGGTTAGCATCTCCAGTATCTCCTGCGTGTCCTCATAGTCGTCCTTGTCTGCCAGATCCTTGACGCGTTCGATGTTCTCCCTGAGGTCTTCCACCAGGTCGTTTGACATCTTGGAGAAATTGAGGATATAGTTCATCGGGTTGAGGATGCGGTCGATAAGTCCCTTGGTCAGTTTACCTACAGTTGCCATCTTCTCCTGACGGATCAGCTCGTTCTGGGCATTACGCAGGTCGGCAGTGCGCTCCTCAACAATACGCTCCAGCTTGATCTTTTCCAGTCTCAACCGTTTCAGACGATAGCGGAACAGCTGATAGATGAAGTAGAGGATGATGAGGAGGTAGAGCACCAGCATATACCAACGCAGCAGCAGCGGATAGGCAATGCTGAAATCGACGGTAGCGACTTCCGACAGTTCGCCATTAGCCTGTTTGGCCTGTATGGAGAGGGTGAATGAGCCATAAGGCAGGTTCAGGAACTCTACATCCTGCTTGTCAGTCCAGGCACTCCACTGCCCACCCGTACCCAATAGATTCTTACTATCCAGACGGTAGCGATACAGGGTCGTTCCCGTCAGTGGCGCATAGTTGAGTGCATAGAAGAAATGCAGGTGACGCTCTGCGCTTCCCAACTGAGGCAGCTTGTTGGGCATATTCCCATATCCGCCCCATAGCACACTGTCGTTATCCATTATGATGGAGCGGAAACGCACCTTACGGCTTTCGGTCAGGCGCGCCAGGTTTTTCTGTCCCATGTCGATGACAGCGAGTATCTTGTCGCCGCCAATCCATAGGTGATCACCATGAAGGTACTGAGCCTTGAACTTAAGGTCTCTGAGTGGTGTCAACAGTGGGGGAAGCTGGTTTGGCGAGTTGGCCTGAGCCTTATAATCCCCGAGCCGAACCGCATCACCATGCACGTTCTGGAAGCTGAGATTGCCGCGTGCATCCTTGCGAATATCCGTTACCAACGGAAGGTCGTTGATCTTGGATCTCCGGATGGGATCCAACTGATAGAGCCAGACACCGTCAGACTCACCGGCATAGATTTTATCGCCATCAGCCAGAAGGGCTGTGGTGGCATTGGAAGTGAGTCGGCTGACCCTGCCATCCGCCGCTATCCGGTAAATGCCGCTGGAGGTGGCTGCCAGCAGGCCGTCACGACTCTGGCACAAGGTCCAACAGATATTATTGATGCCGGTAACACGCTGATACTGCCAGTTGTCAACGGTAAATAGTCCATTGGTCTCACCAACGTAGATCTTCCCATTAAAAGCTGTCATGGCCTGTACTTGTCCTGTCAGTCCGTCCTTAGGCAGGAAGTAGCTGTAAACCGAAGGCAGCTCGATGGCAAAGATGCCTTTTTCCGTAGAACCCCAAAGCACCCCATGACCGTCGTATGCCACATAGGACACCTTGTTGGAGCAGAGGCCATTGGCTTCGTTGATGGTATAGCGTTCGCGCCCCAGACTATCGCAGACAATCAGCCCGTAGTTTCTTTTCACCTTTACCTGAAGGCCGCCGTCTAGTTGCACTGTCTGGGTCGTGTCTTTTAAGATAGCATCTTCGGCTGATGCCAGCAAAGCCTCCAGAGAGATGATGTCTGCATCAACGCTTAAAAGGAATTTGGCATTGGTGTGCTTCTTCAGCCTGATAGTGGGGGTGTCGGCATCTATAATTTCATAGATATTATTGTCGGTGACAACAAACTGCAAGGAAGCCCCATCCTCGAAGATCTCCAGCACCTCGCCTTTGAAGGTGGCTTTCCTGTTGATCTGCTGCAGGTAGAGTTCACCGTTGGCATGACTCTGCAGACGGGCAATGAAGTTGTAGCCCCCCACCCAGATGGTGTTCTTGCTGTCGCGATAGACCACTGTGACACGTCTGAGCCCGGGGGCATGGATGACGCGCCACTGGGCTCGATCGTAGTAGAACAAGCCCTTGAAGTTGGCGACATACACCGTACCGTCATCACCGATTTCGATGTCGTAGTTCAGGTCATGTCCGCCATACTCCTCTGCCGTAAAGTTCCGGATCAGAGGCAATCCCTGTGCCACAGAAGGTAAAGGTAAAAAGGCAAAGAAGTAAAGGGGTAAAATGATTTTCACCCAACGCTTGGTCCAAAGCCTGTAGTCCTGTTTCATTTCTTACCTTGTTAACTTATTTACTATTTAACCTTTTTACTTTTTTACTTTTTTACCTTTTCACTCTTTTATCTTTCTATAAGGTATCCCCTTCCCTACATAGTAGTTCCATTCATCCTGGGTGAAGTTACGCCTGACATTCTGGCGCAGACGCTGGGCTATCTTCGGAAGAGAGATCAGACTCTGCGTGACGATACCGTTATGCTCACCCGTCATGATATAATCCCTGTTGTTGCTGAAGGTGAAGTCGTTCAGCCATTGGCCTGAGTGATACAGCGTGACAGCTTTGATCTGGCTGTTGCTCTCTATGGGCCAGAACAACAGTTTTCCGTCGTAGCTGGAGGAATAGAGATTCTTGCCGTTAAACTCCAATCTAGTCACGCGTGAGAGATGCTCTACCAGCTTGTAGGTCTTACCGTTGCCATCGGTGAGCCAAATGGTACCATCGGCCATGCCATAAGCCGTCAGATGATCTTTCTTGTCAGAGGCATAGGCTGTAACCGTACCTGTGACAGGCACCTTCTGGTTCGTTATCTTGTCCAGGCTGTTAACGAGGTGCATCCCCCTCTGGTAATCGAAGAGTACAGGTGTCTGACCCGATCTGCCTATACTGGTGACATGAAAATCGAGAGAACGTGTGGCTAAGGTCTTTTCGGTAGCGATATCGAACAAGGCGACACTGTTTTCACCAACAATCAGCAATGATTTGCCGCCATTCAGGATCTGCAGGCCGAAGGGCTTCCTGACATTTTCAATCATCACGACACGTGTCTGATTGCCGTCGATAATCACTAAATGCCCCGTATAACTGAGGGCATAGATTGTTCCGTTGGGAGAAGCATAAAGATCGCTGAACCAGTACTGCTTGTTGTTCATCAGCCTGGTGGTGTGAATCTGCACTTTGTTAATCTGATGACTGAAGATCTCGCCAAAGGAGCTCACCGCCAGCAGACGGCCATCCTTAGGTGAGATGGCAAGGCGTGAGATGCTGCCATTATGAATGTTCCAGCTGTTGCGCCCACCTGCCGACTGCATCATGGCTTGAAACACAGTGGGCGAATAGAGGTTGCCGCCATAGTCGTGGGTATAGAGGTAGGAGGCATACGCCAGCATGTTGCCCAACTCAGTGTTACCGGTCTGATAGATCGAGTAAGACTGCGATCCCAGCGTTCTGCCCAGTGAGATATAGTTCAAGGTATCTGCCACCATCCTGGCATGCTCTGCGTTCTGTCGCTGGCGTTCTGCCATCTTGTACGACTCCAAGGCCTCTGCTACCGAGACCTCAGCCGCAGCCTGTGCCTTCACCGCATTCCGGCGCTCAGCCTCTGAACGGAGGGTGGCGGCCTGTGCTATTTCTGACTGGCGGATGGCTTCCTGACTACGCTCCTCGGAGAGTGCCTGCTGACCTTGTGCGATATGCTCCATCTGTTCGCTGACACTACGGTCTAGCTCAGAATTCTCTTGCTGCCGTTGAAGAGCAACGACTTGTGCTTCCAACTCATTGATGCGCTCTTGGTCTCCCTGATGGGTATGAATGAACCACACACCCGAGACCAGCAACAAGCCTCCCAGACATCCTATGATAACATTTCTCTTCACTTTCTCTTTACCACAAGCATCGTGATATCATCGCTCTGTTCCTCATCACCTACGAATTCGGTCATGTCTGCTCTGACGAGTTCTATCATTTCCTGACAGCTCTTGCCTGTCAGTCGGCTGAGTGTATGGATGAGACGCTTCGGACCAAACACTTCTCTCGCAGGGCTCATAGCCTCTGTCACGCCGTCGGTGTAAAGCACCAGCGTATCGCCGTGATCCAGCTGCAAGGAGGCTTCCTTGAACTGGATGCCTTTAAAAGCGCCCACGAGGACATTCTCCGACACTGGCAGTTCCTCTACCATACCATCAGCATGTAACAGGTATGGCGGATTATGCCCACCGTTACAATAGGTGACGAGACCTGTCTTTATATTGAAGATGGCATAGAAAATGGTAACGAACATGTATTCTACCGAAGATGCTGCCAGCATCTGGTTGGCTTTCGTCATACACTCTGCCGCACTGTCATACTGCATAGCTACCGAGCGCATGATAGAGCGACTCACCGCCATAAACAACGCTGCGGAAATACCTTTGCCACAGACGTCGCCTATGACAAAACCAATGTGATCATCGTTGATGCGGAAGAAATCGTAGAAGTCGCCACCAATATCCCTTGCAGCCTCCATCGAGGCACAGATGTCTATCTTATCGCTGTCTTCAGGGAAAGGCGGGAATACGCGCGGCAGGATAAATTTCTGAATCTGGTTGGCCGCAGCCAGGTCTTGCTCCAAGGCCTCCAACTTTCTATGCTCCTTCTGCGACTTGCGCACAAAGTCTATCTGTCTGATGGCTTTCTCTATAGTGCGCTCAAGATCGTCCATGTCAATGGGCTTTGTGGCAAAGTCGAAGGCACCGTCATTCATCGCCCTGCGGATGTTCTCCAAGTCACCGAAGGCACTTACCATGATGACACGAAGCGCCGGGTTATGCATCTCATTCACCTTGGCAAGCATCTCCAGACCATCCATCTCAGGCATATTGATGTCGCAGAGGATAATAGCGATATCCGGATGCTCATGCAATACTTTCAGGCCCTCTACACCATTGCGAGCGAAAAAGAACTCATATTCACCACTACGGATCTTCCTCCTGAAGAACTGTTTCATCAGGAATTCGATCTGTTCCTCGTCGTCAACACTTAGAAACTTGATTGCAGCCATAATGATATAAACAGACTTACTTACAGACTATTGATTGATGCCATTCAAGCGATTCAGCTTGTCCATCTTCTGGTTACTCTGCCACCTATCATGCCCTTCCTCAATCTCCTTGATCTTGGCTTCGTAGATGTTGTCGCGCTGTTGGTTCCAGCTGTTTGTCTGCTTCTCACGAGCCTCTTTCAGCCTCTTGATGTCCTGATCGCTCTCACCTTCAATGAGCGAGGCTAACTTGGCATCGTACTTGGCTGAGACAGCCTCCATCTGAGCCTTATTCTCCTCGTAGAACGCATTCACGCCGTTCTTCAGCACGTCATAGCGGTTGTCGTCCACTTCGGGCATCGTTACCTGGATATAATGTACGTCCTGCATGTCAGGATTGTTCTCATCGGTGGAGATGTCCACCTGCATCGTCTTGAACTCCTGCTTGAACTCGGGATGCTCCTTAAAGATGGCCTGGGCCAGCGCGGGGATATCACCGTCGTAGTTGGGGTACACCTGGAAGCTGTAGTCATCTTCCTTTCCTATCTGTGAACACTGTTCCAGTTTCTGTGACTCACCCTCTATCATGGCCTCTACCGACAACAGCGATACGGGCTCTGCCTTTACGCACAGATTCATCAGGCGATAGGCAAACTGGGCATTCAGCGTACTCAGCGCATCGCCCAACATATCAAACTCCTTTATAATTTCTCTTTTCATAATCCACCGTTTTACTTGTTATGACTCTTTTGGCGCATCCTCACTCTTGAGCTTCGTACTCAGCTTGCCGCCGCCACCTCCGGAGCCGCCACCCATGCCGTCACTGATGTTTGGCGACTTGAAGGCACTCTTGGCCTCGACGCTGTCACCGACAACCTTAGGCGCCTTGAGCTCGTCCTTCACCTCTGTCTTACCATTGATCGTGGTTCCGCCATAGACCTGCGTCTTGTCGCCACCAACAGCGGCATTGCCACCGGTGAGCTGAACAGCTGCCTTGCCATCGCCCTGCTGCATCTCCAGCGTCTTGTCGGCAAAGGCACCAATCTCTTCCGAAACCGCCTGAATCTTCTTGCTCTTCACATCCTTCGACTTGGCACCCACGAACATCTTCTCACTGACAAGCGTCATCGTGCTGCCTGCGGCAAGCTTAGAGTCGGTGAGTTTCTCCTTATCGACATCCATCGACTTCACATTCACAGCCTTCGCATTGAGGTTGATGCTGCCAGTAGCCTTGCCCTCGGCATCGGCTGCGACAACAGCCGTCTTCTCGGTGCGGATATTCAGTTTGCTGTCCTTCGTCAGAGCCTTTGTCGTCAGCTTGCCGTCTTTCACCTCATAGTCGAGGCTCTCGACGGTGACAGACTTCGAGCGGATAATCACGTCGCCTTCTCCCTGATACTCACCCTTGGAGAGCTTACCTTTCTCGTCGCGCTCGATGCCCTTAGGATTAGCGGTAGATACCTCGACGGTCTTGGCACTCATGGTGATCTTACCATCCTTGGTAAGCTCTTTCTCCCAGAGCTCATTCTTGTCGTTCATCTTATAATCGATGGCCTCGAGGCTGATATCCTTCGAGTGGATCTTCACCTTGCCTTCCACCGGCCATTCCTTACCCTTATCTTTCGGGTTCACCGTATTGAGCGTGATATTCTCCGCACTGACAGAGAAAGAACCATCCTTGACGAGAGCTCCCTCGTCATCGTGCATGCTCAGTCCCATACGCGGCGTCCTGACGCTGATGCCAGCACCAGAGTTCGCATGCAGGTTACCATCGCCGTCGGTAGTAGCCACACTGATAGACTCTGCTATTACTGACATTGAGGCGCCCGTACTCTTCTTCTTGAAGTCGTCGCCGGTCTTGATGGCACCCTTCTCTTTCTCCAGCGCCTTCTTGCGGCGGTTTACCTCTGCCAGTTCAGACACCAGTTCGATGAAGGTCTGGGTGGAGTGATAAACCGACGGCAACAGGGCTTCCATCTGCTCATGAACCTCGCTAATGTCAGTGAGGTTGGTGAAGGTGCTGTGATCTTTCTCTCCGTTCAGCTTTTCCTCTTTCTCAGCCAGCTTGATCATGTCCTTCAGGACACCGTCCACAGCCTTCTTCTGAGCTTCTACATCCTTCTTCAGATTCTTGCTCTGAGCCTCCAGCCCCTTGATAGTGTCTTCAATCTGCTTCTTGCGCCGCTCAGCAGAGACTGCAGCCTCAATGTTGAACTGCTTGTCGGCATGCAGGCTGATACCGCCACGACCTGCATGAGACGGTGTCTGCGAGAACTCGTCCCTGGCATCGCTGCTATGGAGCACGATGTCGCAAGCCTGCGAAACGATCTCCGACATATCGCAGACCACATTCTCGCGCCCGTCGATACCCGGATTGACAGCTTTCTGATGGATGATGGGGGCACGGCTCACGATACGGCCTGTATCGCCGACACCCTCCAAGGCCACATCACTGCCCTTGATAATGACGGTTCCCATCTCACCACCGTTCAGGGCACCACTCTTATCCACATTACCAATCACAATCTCGGGGGCAGAGATAACGATACGCTGATCGTTACGATAATAAGCACCTCGATCCAAACGGTTAAATATATCTGTCTTGATCTGCTGCACCTCAGCTTTTTGCTGATGCATCTCCTCTACGCCCTTATCTACGCACTGCTGGAATTTCTCCAGTAACTTTTGCCAATCTTCAAATATATATGCCATAATCCTGTTAGCTTTTAATAGCGTGTTAACTCATCCTTAATTTGTTTCATAAACTTTTCTATGGCCTTACCTTCATCACCTTCTGCTTCTGCGGCAGTGAATTGCTCAATGGGTTCAAACCGCTCAATCTTTTTAACCACAAAGGCATCTCCATCTGCTGAATTTTTCTCAACCATATATGTTTTTTCGCCTACACCGAAAAGAATGCCACCGGGATTACCGTCAGCCCAGGCATACATCTCCTGATATGACTTCTTGAAGTTCACAGCTTCTTTCATATCCGTAAATTGCTTGGTGAATGCATCCTTAATGGTTTGACCAAACCTTTTAGAATCTTTTTTAAGTTTCGGCATTGTTTGGAGGCTGCTGACATAAAAATTCCAGACGTTAAGGTTCATTATATAATTATTATCATTTTTATCTAATGAAGGCTCATCAGGAAGCTTTGGAGCGGGTGGGTTACCTATCTGTAATTCCGCTCGATTATTATCCAGTTTAAGCTCCTTCAACAAGTTCAAACAGAATGCTCTACGACAGAATTTCTTATCATTATTTAATGTATACGAAGTATCCAGATTCTTAACAGTTTCTTCCAGCTTATAGAACGGAAGCAATGCACATTTTTCCTTGCTGATGGCAGTGAACATGTTCTTCTTGGAATCTTGAGGCAATGAGGTCCATCGGAAGAAGCCAAACTCTTTATCAACTTCTTCCTGGGTCATCTCAAAACTCTGGATTTTGACAATAGCCGTTCTTAATTCTTTGGCAGCATCAACAAGTTTAAGCCTGATTTTTCTTCTGTCCTCAATAATATCTGCGTCTTCCATACCAAAAACTTTCGCAAAACAAGTTGTTGCGACAATATTATTGCCATCAACCGCAACATTATCAGTGAATTCTAAATCAGCTTCTTCAACATTCTTATTAACATCTTCTGCCCAGAACATACCATTCAATTCTGCGTATAGCTTGCAGCAGGTTTTCTGGTTATCATTAGAAACAGCTGTTAATTGATTAATTAAATTGTCAAAGGTCGCTTTCTTAGTACAACAATCCTGGTAGAGTTTAGACCACTTTGAAATCATCGTATCGGCGATTGGGGCGGTCAGTCTAAACAACTCCACGATACCATCACTCAAACTAGAAGCCCCAGAAGCGACACTCTTCTTATATGCTGCTTTTAACAACGCATCCTTCTTTGTCTCATTAAAAGCCAACTTGGGATACTCACACTCATTCTTACCAGTCTCCAATTTCAAGTAGCGGTTCGACTTGACGGTCAGAGCACCCTCTACAGGACGCATCACAACTTCTACAACGGATCTGACAAGGGACAGGTCGAGTATTTTGGTCTTTTCAGCCACCTTATTAGCAATGGCTGCGGTCACAGTCAGTCCTAATGCGGCAGCAGAGAAATTGCCGAACTTCTTGTCATTGCCCAATTTCCAGCCGATATTCATACCCGACTCAAGTTTCAAGTTATTACCCGCCTCAATAGAAATATTCTTACCCTTAATCTTTACATCACCATTGGGAGCAGAAATCGTAATACCCGTGAAAGCGTCTATCTTTACATCACCCCAGGGGGAACTGATTTGGATTTGACGTTTATCAGTGGAGCCGGCAATCTTATAGATGTCATAATTATCTTTCATCGTGAAACCGCCCTCAAAGCATTTGTTTTTACTCCAGGCTTTTTCATCTTTGAACAGATCACCGAGTTTAGGAATCTTATCAACAGGAACGAATTTGAATATGGTGTCCAATATAGGCGAGAATGCCGAAGTCATGAATTTTAGCAATCCAGCGCCAGTACCGTCGTCCATCTCGATCTTGTGACCTCCCGGTGTTTTGAATTCGACAGTGGACTTCGTCTTTAGAGCACCTATCACATAGGGGCGTTCTACATTTCCGTCGACGAATCCCATCAACACCTTATCCTTCTTTTTATGTTTGCAGGCAGTCATCTTTCCATCCAGAACCCAAGGCGTTGCGGCATTAACACCCGCATCACCCTGCCAGGAGAACACCACTCTCACACGATTTTCAGACGAGGGGTCATCGGCATCTTTGACTGTTGCCATCTGCGGACCAGAATACCTGACATGACCAGTAGGAATGACGGCTGGATAATATGAATAAGTCTTTTTATTTTTATCCTCATCCACCTTCACTACATGTGCCCCACTGGCTTTCACCTGGAACGTCAATTTGGAGTTATCGTAAGATGCTGTGATATTGGTCACGATAAACCGCTCACCACTTACCTCGATGATATTTGCCAGTTTGAGTTCGGGCCAAGTGGTGTCATAGTCTATGACAACGATATTATTACCAGCTTCCTGCTCCAAGGCAAGTGTCCTGCGATATCGTTTGGCATCGTAGATTTCGTCCTTGCTGGCATAGTTATTTGATAACTCAGTAAACTCGTTGAAAGCATCCTTACTCTCCTTCACATCATCATACAAGGTAAATTCATGTTGGCCGTACTTCTGTTTTCTTGTGACCTCAGCATCAGAGACATTGGAAGGAATCTCCTGGTCGTCGATCGTTTTTCCTGAGACTTGGGGTGTCACTTTATTGAGAAGCGCCGCTGCCGCTGCCTTAGACTCTTCACTATTAGTTTCTTTCACTTTTGGGAAGTACTGGTCATTAAATTTATTATTATCCAATTTGGTACTACTTATGGCCTGAAGCACCTTTACACCATCATCGACCAGCGTATTAAAGAGCCAAGATATGATATTCTTGTCTGTATTGAAGAAAGAGGCAATTTTCTTCATGGCATACTTGTCGCCCTCACCGTTAAACTTTCCCAGCTCACCTTTCACAATATTAGGCGACTTCTGAACAGGCATATCATACATGTATTTATCAAAAGCAGCCTCTGCCTCGTAACCGCCATCGGATATTTTAGCCAGCATACTTTCACTCATATTCTGGCTGTAATATGAGATCTTATAGTAATCCTTCAGGTCTTTTTTCAGATTACTTTTTTCATCTTTATCATATCCTATCTGCAACATTCCGTCCTCATAGTACAGGAATTCGCCCCAGCGATTGGTTGTGCGGGCCAAAAGATCGTAGAAGCTCTCATTATACTGAACAAGATAAGGGAATATGTGTTCTACCTTTACCTTTTCTGCATTCTGGTACACGAGCTGTTGCACGTTATTGATTCTCTTTGCCTTGTCGAATGGTATCGACTTGGAATTATCGTAAGGCAGTTTATACTTCGGCAGTTCCTCAGCCAGAATGTCGCCTACAAGTTTCTTTCCTACAAACGAGCGACTGGTCTGTTGAATTGTCAGCAGCTTATCAAGGCTATAGATTTTAAGCTTCATAGCCATGTTATCGCGCTTATATTCAGGAATCACCTCATGAACATAGAAATCATCTCCGATCAGATCATGATCTGCATAGATTGAGATTCTCCGATATCTGAACATAGCTCCTAAATCGCTTCTGTCGATAGGCGCCCAGCCCTTTCCTTTTTCCTTGTTAATACTGATATCAGCGACAATCGATGTCGGCTGATACATCTGCTTGTTCATACTAAAACCTACAAGTGAGTAGAGATAATCGCCTGACATTGCGGGGGTTGTTCCCGTCACCAGGGTCATGGTATCCGTGTCAGATCTCTTTGCGGACTTGAGAAAACCATGAATTGTCAACTTTATTTCTGCCATTTCACTAAATTTTCAAAAATAATTAATCTTCGTTCTGCCCCATCTTCATCTGATACATTACCACATCATTATGGGCGGCAAAGTTATCGAGTTGCTTCTGTCGGGCTTCGTAGTATTCCTGCTGCCATTTACTATCTTCAACTTCACCACCACCTGTCTTATTAATCTTGCTCTTGTTTTCTACAAAACTGAAGAAATTAATGAGACCTGTCATCTTGAAGGTATTATAGATTTCCTCGGCACAATTCTCAAATATGACTTTCGTATCTTTGCCTAATTCCTTTGCGGCAAAAATAATGACACGGACACCACTACTGGAGAGAAACACCAAGTCGGTAGCATCAAACACAATCCTATTAATGTCCTGCCCCCGATAGGCTTCAAACATTTCTCGCAATGCGGTAGAATTGGATACTGACAGTTCAAAACCTAAGTAGACATATAATGTTGCCCCCTCTTTTCTAAACACAAAATCGTTTCCTTCCATGTAGTAATTAAAATTTATACCGGCTATACTTGTTTTTAATGCCTAGTTTGTGTAAATGAGAAATGAGAAGCTCGCTATTAGCGGGCTTCTCATTGCATAGTTCATTGCTTACTCTGCAGCCTTTGGCTCCTCTGCCTTCGGCTCTGCTACCTTTTTCGCAGCAGCTTTCTTTGGCGCTGCCTTTTTCTTAGGTGCAGGTTTCTTCTCTGCTGGTTCTAGCTTTTCAAGACGAGCCTTCAGACGAGTAATCTCCTTGTCCTTCATCTCTATCTCATCACCCTGGTTCTTGATGGTGGTGAGCAGACCCTCCAGCTCATCGTTGTCGATATCAAGCGGATAAAGGGCATTCACTCTGTTGATGAAGTCACCAAGAATGTTCATATAATTGGTAAAGGCATCAAACGGACCGCTATAGATACCACGATCGAGTCCAACGTTAGAAGGCTTGGTGGTCATAAAGCGGAAGTTGTTGGAAGCCTGGAGATAGTCCCAATCCTGGTTGATGCGCGGATCATTAGCGATACGCAGACGATCGGCTACGCTATAGAGCTTATTGAAAGCCTCGCGCTGCATCGCATTACCAAGCCAGCAGCTGACATCGCGCTCCTCATCAACCCATGACAGTGTGTCGGGAACATCAAGCTGACCAACGCTCTTGCAAGCCTTGCAGATTTCTGTAGGTGTCATGAAGTTGATGCCCTTCTCCTTGGCGCATGCAGGCAGTGCCTTGATGAAGTCGAGGATGTTACTGCTCAATGGCTGGGCAATACCCAGAGCTGAGAGCTCCATGAAGATATTGATGATCTGCTCCTCTTCGGGGAAGCGGGCGATACGGTCAATATAAGCATCAGCAAACAGTGGATAACCTTCCCAATCGGCATTGTTGAAACGCAGAGAGATATCATCCGACAGCTCCACATCACGAAGCAGGAGCTTCAGGTTGGGTGCGATGTTGCAGTTATAGACATAGTGCGGACTCTTCCAGCCGAGCACATGCTTGGCACCCTCGGTAAGCATACCCTTAAAGCCCATAGATGCAGCCTGTGCACCGATATCGTCACTATAGACAAGTGAAGAGTTACGCAATACGGTTGGCTTCTTGCCGAAGAGCTCTTCAATCTTCTTGGCCTGTTTCTTCACATCGAGTGCAAAGGTCTCTTCATTAGCCAATGATGACAGACCGTGGCTGTAAGGCTCTGCGAGGAACTCCACGCAACCTGTCTCATTCATCTCCTGCAGTTTCTCCAGTACCTGGGGAGCGTGCATCTCCAACTGCTCAATACCTGTACCAGAAAGAGAGAAAGCCACCTTGAAGAACTTGCCGTTCTCTTTAATCATGTCGTGAAGGGTGTTCAGTGCAGGCATATAGCTGCGCTCTGCAATGTCAGTGATGCTACGCTCGTTCTCGTAGTCATCATAATAATAATGATCGGTACCGATATCAAAGAAACGGTAACGCTTCAGATGAATAATCTGATGTATCTCGAAATATAAACAAATTGTTTTCATAACTTTTACTTTTTTACTTTTTTACCTTTTTACTCTTTTATTGATCCCAGCCGAGTGTACGGCGATAAAGTGTGCGAATCCAGCGTCCGACCTTCTCCCAGGTAATCTGATCCACCTCGCGCTTACCCTCATCCTTCAGATACTGGAAGAGCGACTCGTTGTGACAGATAGAATAGATGGCATCAGCCAGCGCATGAATATCCCAATAGTCAACCTTGATACAGTTGTCGAGAATCTCAGCACAGCCAGACTGCTTCGAGATAATCGAAGGCGTGCCGCACTGCATAGCCTCCAGCGGAGAGATACCAAACGGTTCAGATACTGAAGGCATGACATATACATCAGAAGCCTTAAGGCATTCATACACCTGTTTTCCTCGCATGAATCCAGGGAAGTGGAAGCGGTCAGCGATGCCACGCTCGGCAGCGAGGTGGATCATCGCATCCATCATATCACCAGATCCAGCCATGCAGAAACGGACGTTACGCGTACGGTGGAGCACCATCGTAGCTGCCTCAACGAAGTACTCAGGCCCCTTCTGCATCGTGATACGGCCGAGGAAGGTAACGACCTTCTCCTTACCAGTGTGGTCAGGACGCGGAATGTCCTGATACTCCTGTGGCAGAGGATAAACGGCATTATGTACTGTGAAACACTTGCGTGGATCCTGGTGATACTGGTTGATCACCGTCTGACGGGTCAGCTCTGATACACACATGATGCAGTCGGCCCAGTCCATACCGTTTTTCTCGATAGAGTAAACAGTAGGATTAACCTTACCGCGAGAACGGTCGAAATCGGTAGCATGCACATGGATGCAGAGTGGCTTGCCAGATACCTGCTTGGCATGGATACCAGCAGGGAAGGTGAGCCAGTCATGAGCATGGATGATATCGAACTCCTCAGTGCGGGCCACCTGACCTGCGATGATAGAGTAGTTGTTGATCTCCTCGTGCAGGTTGCCAGGATAGCCTCCAGCAAACTCCATTGCACCAAGATCGTTCACGTTCATATAGTTAAAGTCGGCATAGATATGGTCACGGAGTCTGAAATAGTAGTCAGGATCCATGATGTTACCAACACGCTGCTTAACGTAGTCGTAATCTACATCTCGCCAGGCGATAGGCACAGCGTTCATGGCAACGATACGACAGGCATGCTGACTCTCATCGCCAAACGGATGAGGCAGACACAAGGTGATGTCCAAGTCGCCCTGAGCCTTCAAGCCCTCAGAGATACCATAGTTAGCAGTGGCGAGTCCACCGAATACATGAGGGGGGTACTCCCATCCAAACATTAATACTTTCATAGTCGTCCCTCCTTATTTTTGATATGAATATTTATCAATGAGCTTGAGCGTGCGCAGGATCTCTGCTACGTTCATTGCAAACGACATGGC
>JAEEGG010009606.1_pt1 | contig 21639 bp, 18 predicted proteins | sample 9134161 | NCBI WGS metagenome assembly JAEEGG01 (sample SAMN16246543, study PRJNA631951) | gut metagenome | biome: gut microbiome; feature: rumen; material: CR-attached | host: Bos | place: Iran: Karaj | collected 2018-10
ACCAATGGGTGACCTCCTACCCGATTTCTGCGCCGGATGAAGGGAAGGCGCTCAGGTGGTGCGCCGGAAGTTCTTGTCCAGCTGGCTGCGGGTAAGGCGCATGGAAACGGGCCTGCCGTGGGGGCAGTACTTCACCCGGCCGGAGAGCACGGCCTCCGTCACGGGCTTCAGCTCCATGGGGTCGCTCACCATGCCCGCCTTCACCGCGGCCTTGCAGGCCACCGCGGCCAGGACCTCGTCCCGCTGCCCCAGGCCGCCGGGCTTCTGCCCGAGACGCAGGGCTTCGGCGGTCTCCGCCAGCAGGGCCTCCGCGTCCCCGGGGCCGATCCCCTCGGGCAGACGGCGCAGCAGCAGGGCTCCGCCGCCGAAATCCTCAGCCTCCAGCCCCAGGTCCTCCAGCAGGGGCAGCTGCTCCAGCAGCAGGGCGGCGTCCTCCGGCGCCGGCTTCAGCACCAGGGGCTCCAGCAGCACCTGGCTCATGCGCTCCGGCTCCCCGGCCTTGAGCTTGTCGAACAGCATGCGCTCATGGGCCGCGTGCTTGTCGATGAGCAGCAGGCTGTCCTCCGTCTCCACCAGGATATACTCCCGGAAGGCCTCCCCCAGGATCCGGTAGGGGGGCAGGGAAGGGGCCTCCGGCTCGGGCAGGGGAGGGGCGTCCGGTTCAGGCAGGGTCTCCTGCGCCGGTTCCGCCGCCGGTCCGGCAGCGGGGAACGGGGCCTCCGGCTCCTCCGGAAGGGGAAGCTTGTGGACGGGCAGGTCCTCTCCGGGCGGGGCGGGGCGGTTGTACACCGGCGTCTGCTGCCGGAAAACGAGCTGATCCACGATCTTCGGCATGGGGACGGCGGGGGCGGAGTCCCGGGAATAGACCCGGCCGGAGAACGGCGGAGCCGGAACGGCGCTCCGGGGGGAAGCCGGGGCGTCCCGCCGGGGGGCTTCCGTTTCCCGGGGAAGCTCCAGCTCCGGGCGGAGGGTCTCCCCGCTGAGCGCGGCCAGGACGCTGCGGTACACGGCGTCGAACACCTGCCGCTCCTGCAAAAAGCGAACCTCCGTCTTTGCGGGGTGGACGTTCACGTCCACGGCGCTGCGGCGCATGCTCAGAAACAGCACGCAGGCGGGATACCGCCCGGTGAACAGCTGGTTTTTATAGGCCTGCTCCAGAGCCGTCTGGAGCAGGATGGATCTCACCCAGCGCCCGTTCACGAAGAAATACTGCTGCCGCCGGTTGCCTCTGGCGGCGGCGGGGGGACAGACGAAGCCCTCCACCTGCAGGCCGTCTCCCGAGCCCTGGGCGGGGAGCATGCCCTTGGCGAAATCCCTGCCCAGCAGGGCGTAGATGGCCGCGTCCAGCTTGCCGCTGCCGGGGCTGTGGAATTCCTCCCGCCCCTCCCGGATATACCGCACGGAGACCTGCGGATGGCTCAGGGCGCAGCTCACGGCGACAGCCGTGACCCCCGCCCCCTCGGCAGAGTCCTTTTTCATGAATTTCAGCCTGGCGGGGGTGTTGTAAAACAGGTCCCGCACCAGGATGGTGGTGCCCTCGGGACAGCCCGCCGGGGCGCGGGAAAGCACCTCTCCCGCCTCCAGCGTCAGGACGACTCCATCGTTCCCGCCCTTTTCCCGGGTCATGAGCTGGATGCGGGAGACGGCGGCGATGGCGGCCAGAGCCTCCCCCCGGAAGCCCAGGGTGCCGATGGCCTCCAGACCCTGGGCGTCCCGGAGCTTGCTGGTGGCATGGCGGAGGAAGGCTGTGCCCGCGTCCTCCGGGGACATGCCGCAGCCGTTGTCCGTGACCCGGATGAGCCCCATGCCGCCCCGCTGGATCTCCACCGTGACCTGGGTGGCCCCGGCGTCGAAGCTGTTTTCCAGCAGCTCCTTCACCACGGAGGCGGGGCGCTCCACCACCTCCCCCGCGGCGATCAGGTCCGCCACGTGGGGGTCAAGCTTGCGGATAACGTTCATTCGTGCATTCTCACCGTGATGCCCCGGATGCTCCGGGGGTCCACCTCCAGCAGGGCCCGGTCCCCGGGCTCGCACTTGCAGCGGGTCACATCCAGCACCAGGTTGGTCATGCCCACCTGGCCCAGGACCCTCGCCTTTTTGCCGTTCACCCGGAACAGGGGACTCAGGGCGCTGCGCCTGGCGGCGCCGGCCTTCAGCCTGCTCAGCAGGAGGGATTCCACCCGCTCGGAGCTGCGGAGCTGGCCGATGCCGTTATACCAGCCCACGTCCAGCACCGCAACACGGGTGGGCTTTTTCAGAACGACGCCCTTGCCCATGCCGATATGGGCGCCCTTGTCCAGCCAGATCATCTCCTCCAGGGTGGCCTCCAGCACGCCCACCTTCGTGAGGCCGCTGGACTTCAGCGGCACCCGCCCGATGAGGGCGGAGCCGGCGAGCACGCAGTTCTGGGGCCCGAAATCCGCCCGGAACAGGGCGGTGGCGTCCAGGGCCTGGAGGACGCCGGTGTTGATCCCCTGGGCCTGGAGATCCCGGGCGGTGGCCATGAAGGCCTCATACTGCTCCTGGGAGGCGGAGAGGATATTGGAGGCGGAGGGAAGGGTATACAGGCCGGTGATGGCCACCCCGGGCAGATGGCGGTACAGGTTCAGGATCTTGTCCGTCTCCCCGGGCAGGAAGCCGTACTGCCCCAGGCCGGAATCGATGCGCACCCGGGCCTCCGCCACGCTGCGCCGCTCCCCGGCAATGCCGTTCAGGGCCATGCCGGCCTCATAGGAACCGATGGTGAAGATCACGCCGCAGTCCATGAGCTCCCGCAGCTCCTGGGGCTCCGTGATGCTCCGGAGCATAAGGATGCGTTCCTCGGAAAAGCCGCTGCGCCGCAGGAGCACCGCGTCCTGGGTCTCCGTCACGGCAAAGCTGCCCAGACCCTCCTCCTGCAGGAAGCGGGCCATGCGCAGGAGCCCGACGCCCTGCCCGTCGCCGCTCAGATCCGCAATGATGTCCGCAGAGCCTGCCCGCGCCCGGATCTCGTTCAGGTTGAGGCGCAGGGCGTTTGTGTCGATATTCAGGATACGCATGCGATCACCCCTTGTCTGTTCGCTTTTTTCCAGTATACGCCCTTTTCCCCCGGCAGTCAATGAAGGCGGCCGGAAAGGAGCGGGAGAAATCCGCAAAAAAACCGCGTCCGCCCTCATGGAGCGGACGCGGCGGGAATGCACAAAAGGACCTTACTGCATATCCATCTTCTCAAAGAGCAGGCGGGAGACCGCCACGCAGACCGCCAGGAGAACGACGCCCGCGACGGTCATGAGCGTGGGGAAGGTCCCCTGGCCCCAGACGGTCATGTCCGCCTTCAGGGCGGCGGGCCAGATCACCGAGGTGTACCGGATGAGGACGCAGTACAGCAGGGTGAAGCAGCCGATGAGGATCGTTTTCCGCAGCAGGAAGGCCAGCAGGAAGGGCACCGCCATCAGGCAGGCGTCCATGAGGGCGTGGATGAGCATGCGGCTCCAGACATATCCCCCGGGGAGCAGCCGGAACACGCCGCCGGCATAGACGATGGTCAGAAGCAGGATGCCCGCCAGAGAGACCAGGAAGGCCAGCAGGAAGTAGAACAGGGTCTTGCCCCAGAATATGTCCCTGCGCCGTTTGCCCACGTACAGGGAATCGCAGAATACCCGGTTGGGGAAGTCCCTGGCCAGGAACACCAGCACGAAGATGAGCGGGATGGCCAGCAGTCCCTTGTTGCTTGCCAGGACCCAGCGGAAATAGTAGGGGCAGCAGGCCCAGTATACGTCGATCATGTTTTCGTATACGGCGCCGGGCTCATCCTGCAGCACAGCCGTTTCCGGACGGCCCTTCACCCTGGGCAGGCGCATCTGGGCGGCGGCGCCGGAGGGGCTGGTGTTTTTATCCATGAAGAAGTTCACAAAGGTGCCGGAGCCGGGAAGCTCCGAAAGATCGTACATATGGGCTTCGTCCACCGTGCTCCTGGAGCTGACGAACAGGTCGCAGACGATCAGCACCGCCAGGGCCAGGATCAGAACGGCGCTCCGGCTCAGATGGAACAGTTCACCGCGAAAAACCGTTTTCATGCTTCGCTCCCCTCCTTACGCAGCTGCTGGAAGAAATTCTCCAGATCCTGCGCCCGCTGCACGTCCTCCGGGATCCGGGCCTGAAGCTCCTCCCGGGTATAGCTGCGGAGGATCCTTCCCCCCTCCAGGAGCAGATAGTCCGTGGCGAAGGGGTACAGCTCGCTGAAAAACTGCCCGGTGACGAGCACGCCCATCTCCCGGTCCTGCATTTCCGCCTGGATCAGATCCCGGAACAGGGCGGAGTCGTCCGTATCCAGGCCGCCGAATACCTCATCCACCAGAACGAGCTCCGGGAAATTCAGCATGGCCATGGCAATGGCGCATTTCAGCTTCAGCGCGTTGGGGCAGCCGCCCACGGACCGGTTGCCCGTATCCCTGGGGGTGATGTGCAGGGCCTTCATCAGGGCGCCGATCCGCCCCTTGGGCAGACCGCCCAGGATGCGGCTCTGGAGCTTCAGGTTGTTGCGGATGCTCAGATCCCTGTACACGGCGGGGCCTTCCACCAGCATGCCGGTCTTGCGCCGGGCCCGGAACAGGCCGTCCCCCGTTTCCCCCAGCAGCTCGATCTCGCCCCCGTCCGGCCTGGCAAGACCGGCAACGCAGCGGAGCAGGGTGGTGCGGCCGCTGCCCGGCTGGCCCAGCAGAGCATAGATATGCCCGCTTTCCAGCTTCAGGTCCAGGCCGTTCAGGGCGGTGGAGGCGCCGTACTTCTTGCTGAGGCCGCTGATGCGCAGCAGTGTTTTCATCCTATCCTCTCCCTAAGTCTGCCCGCCGCGCTGAACAGCAGCAGGGCAGCCAGATTCGCGCAGATCACGCTGGGGCCGGTGGGGATGGCCAGCAGGTATGACGCCGCCGTCCCCGCGAAGAAACAGATAACCGATAAAACCGATGCAGCAAGTATAACACTCCGGAAGCGTTTGCACAAGCGCATCGCGCTGAGAGCAGGAAAAATCAGGAGACCGGAGATGAGCATGGAGCCCATCATGCGCATGCCCACCACGATGGTCAGGGCGGTGAGCAGAGCGATCAGGGCGTTGTAGGCCCCCACCCGCACGCCGGTGGCCCGGGAGAAGGTCTCATCGAAGGTCACGGCGAAGATGCGGTTATAGAACAGAATGAAGAGAACGAGCACCGCCAGGGCGATGGATACGCTGAGGATCACGTCCTGCCGGGTCATGGACAGGATGCTGCCGAACAGGTAGTTGTTCACCTCCGTGTTCATCCCCGTGGACAGGCTGATGAGGATCACGCCGATGGCCAGGGCGCAGGTGGAGATGAGGCCGATGGCGGCGTCCCCCTTGATCCGCCCGGAGGAGCTGACGTGCAGCAGCAGGAAGGCCGCCGCCACCACCACGGGGATCGCCACCGCCAGGGGCGCGGCGTGGAGCACGGTGGCCACCGCCAGCGCGCCGAAGCCCACGTGGCTCAGTCCGTCCCCGATCATGCTGTACCGCTTCAGCACCAGGCTCACCCCCAGCAGGGCGGCGCAGAGGCTCACCAGGCAGCCCACCAGAAGGGCCCGGGTGAGAAAGGTATAGGAGAGCATCTCCCGGATGGTTTCCAGCATGGCAGTTCCCCCTCTTACTCCCGGCCTTCCATGAAGGCCCGGCCCACGTCGCTTTTGGCGTAATCCTCCGCCCTGCCGTAAAACAGGGGGGAGGTCTGCAGGTGCAGGATGGTCCTGCCCCGCTCGATGGCGCAGTCCATATCGTGGGTGACCATGATGATGGTCACGCCCTCCCGGTTCAGCTCCTGGATGAGCCGGTACAGCTCCGCGGAGATCATGGGGTCCAGCCCCGTCACCGGTTCGTCCAGCAGCAGCAGCTTCCGGGTGGCGCACAGGGCCCGGGCCAGCAGCACGCGCTGCTGCTGGCCGCCGCTCAGCTCCCGGTAACAGGCGCCGCGCAGGGGAGTGAGGCCCAGCTTTTCCATGTTCTCCCGGGCCCGCCGCCGCTCGGCCCTGCCGTAAAAGGGGGCTGCCCGGCAGCCGGAAAGGACAACCTCCTCCACGCTGGCGGGAAAGTCCTTCTGGGCGGGGGTCTGCTGGGGCAGATACCCCAGCTCGGTGCGCTTCAGCCCGTCTCCGTAGACGATACTGCCGCTTTTGGGTTTCTTCAGCCCCAGCAGCGCCTTGATGAGGGTGCTCTTGCCGGAGCCGTTTTCCCCCACGATGCACAGGTAGTCCCCGTTTTCCACGGTGAAGCTCAGATCCCGCACCGCCGCCTTGCCCTCATAGGCCAGGCACAGGTCTCTGCATGCGATGAGCGACATCAGTTCAGCGCCTCCTTCAGCGCGGCCAGATCCTTTTCCAGCAGGTCAAGGCAGGTGATCCCGGCCTTGAAGTCCTCCGGGGAGACGGTATGCCCGGACCACAGGGTCAGCACCTTCGCGCCCGTGGCCTCAGCGATGGTATCCGCCAGCTTCCCCGCGCTCAGGTCGCAGCGGAACACCACGGGTATCTCCTCCTCCCGCACCAGGTCGATGAGGTGCATGAGGGTGCTGGGGTCCGCGTCCGTGGCGCTGGAGCAGCCGGGGAAGGCCGCGGCATAGTCCAGGCCGTACTCCCGCACGAAGTACAGGAAGGGGAACCGGTCCCCGAACACCAGGAGCCGCCGCTTCGCCCCGGCGGCAAGCTCCCGGAAGGCGGCGTCCAGGTCCTCCAGCCTGTCCAGGTACGCCCGGGCGTTTGCCGCATAGTCCGCCCGGTGCGCCGGGTCCGCCCCGGAAAGGGCTTCCTCCACCGCCCGGACGATGCGCATGGCGTTCACCGGGGAGGTCCAGACGTGTTCGTCGTATTCCGTTTCCTCCTCCGCTTCCTCCGCGCCGCTCATGAACTCCTGGGTCTCCTCCGGACGGAGCTGGGCGCAGTCCATCAGGGAGAGCACGGTCTTTCCCTCCAGGCTGTCCGCCTCCAGCAGCCGGTCCAGCCAAACGTCGCTCTCCCCGCCGCCGTACACGAAGACCCGGCAGGACTGGAGCTTCACCATGTCCTGGGGGCTGGGCTCATAGGAATGGGGCTCCGCCCCGGGGGGCAGGAGCAGGCTGATCTGCACGAGGCTGCCGCCCACGGCCCGGACGAAATCGTATTCCGGAAAGGCGGAGACCGTGACCTGCAGCAGGTCCCCGTTCTTCTCCGGCCTCCCGCCGCAGGCGGGGGCCAGGAGCAGGAGCAGAGCCAGCGCCGCGGCGAGCATGCGCCGTCCCATCAGGCCTCCGCTCCCTTCTCCGCCGCCAGGCAGTCCCGGCAGGTCCCGTAGATGACGCTGCGCAGCGGGTCCGTGCGGAAGCCGTGCTCCTCCAGCAGATGGGCCGCCAGCCTGTCGAATTCATCGCACTCGATATGGATGAGCCTGCCGCATTCGGAGCATTTCAGGTGCAGATGCCCGCCGCAGCCGGCGTCCCTGTCCTCCGCGTACTGATAACAGGCGCTCTCTCCGTCCGTGATATACTTCCGCACCAGGCCCCGGGCCTCCAGCCGCTCCAGCTGGCGGTAAATGGTGGAAACGCCCACCTTCTCCGGCAGCTGCGCCGCGATCTCCTGCACGCTCACGTGCTTTCCCCCCAGGGTGCGCAGATATTCCAGCAGAAGCCGGCCCTGCTTTGTCTCATAGGCCATGGCTGCGTCTCCTCTCCAAAATCAAAAATGAAAATCATTTTCAAATGTGCCGACATTATATGACGCGGGAAAAAAACTGTCAAGGCATATTGACAAGAAAACCCGGCTTGCTTATACTGACGGCAGAAAATTGAATCCCCTTATCGAGAGTGGCGGAGGGAACGGCCCTGTGAAGCCACGACAACCTGCATGCCTCCGGGCAAGCAAGGTGCCAATTCCGACGGATGACGAGAGATAAGGCGGCCGGAAAGTATGCATGCGCTCCGTCGGAAGGACGGAGCGTTTTTGTGGTTCCGCGAAAGGAGAAATGACAGAAATGAGCGTCATCAAGGACCCCGGCCTGGCGGAGGCCGGACGGCTGAAGATCCGCTGGGTGCGGGACTTCATGCCCGCCCTGTCGGGGATCGAGGAACGGTTCCGGCGGGAAAAGCCCTTTGCGGGCAAGCGCATCGCCGTCTCCGTGCATCTGGAGGCCAAAACGGCGAACCTCGCCCTGGTGCTGCAGCGGGGCGGGGCGGAGGTGTACCTCACCGGCTCCAACCCCCTTTCCACCCAGGACGACGTGGCGGCGGGGATCGCCTCCCTGGGCGTGGAGACCTTCGGCATCCACGGCGTGGACGCGGAGGGGTACGACCGGCTCCTGCGGGAGACCCTGAAATGCCGGCCCCACGTCATCATCGACGACGGGGGAGACCTCATCAATCTCATCGGCGGGGACTGCGCCGAATACGGGGACTGCCTCCTGGGGGGCTGCGAGGAGACCACCACCGGCATCCTGCGGCTGAAGGCCCGGGAGCGGGAGGGCTGCCTGCCCTGTCCCATGGTGGCGGTGAACGATGCCAAGGCCAAGCACTATTATGACAACAAGTACGGCACCGGCCAGTCCGTCTGGGACGGCATCCTCCATACCACCAACCTGATCGTGGCGGGCAAGACCGTCGTGGTGGCGGGCTACGGCTGGTGCGGCAAGGGCGTGGCCATGCGGGCAGCGGGCCTGGGGGCGGACGTGATCGTCACGGAGGTGGACCCCTTCAAGGCGCTGGACGCCACCATGCAGGGCTTCCGGGTCATGCCCATGGCCCAGGCCGCCGCCCTGGGGGATATCTTCATCACCGTCACCGGCTGCCGGGACGTGATCACCCCGGCGCATTTTGCCGTGATGAAGCACAACGCCATCCTGTGCAACGCGGGCCACTTCGACGTGGAGGTGGACGTGGCCGGCCTCCGGGCCATGGCGGTGAAGGCCGAGGAGCGCCGGGAGAACATACAGGGCTACACCCTGCCGGACGGCCGGGTGCTGAACGTGCTGGGGGAGGGCCGGCTGGTGAACCTGGCCTGCGGAAACGGCCACCCGGCGGAGATCATGGACATGTCCTTCGCCGTGCAGGCCCTTACGGCGGAGTGGATCGTGAAGCAGGGCAGGCTGGAGAAGAAGCTGTACAGCGTGCCGGAGGAGATCGACGAGGAGATCGGACGGGTGAAGCTGGCGGCCATGGGCCTGCGCATCGATACCCTGAGCCCGGAGCAGGACGCCTATCTCCACAGCTGGCAGGTTTGAAAATACACACCGGAGAGGAGAAATACATAGAATGAGCAAGAGACTGTTTACATCGGAATCCGTGACGGAGGGACATCCCGATAAGCTTTGCGACCAGATCTCCGACGCCGTTCTGGACGCCATCCTGGCCCAGGACCCCACCGGCAGAGTGGCCTGCGAATGCACCGTCACCACCGGGATCGTGTATATCATGGGGGAAATATCCACCAAGTGCTATGTGGACATCAGCAAGGTGGCCAGGGACGTGATCCGGGAGGTGGGCTATACCGACGCCGCCTACGGCTTCGACGCCGGGACCTGCGCCGTGCTCACCAGCATCGACGAGCAGTCGGCGGATATCGCCATGGGCGTGGACAAGGCCCTGGAGGTCCGGGGCGAGGATACGGACGAGCTGATGAACGGCGCCGGAGACCAGGGCATGATGTTCGGCTATGCCTGCACCGAGACCCCGGAGCTCATGCCCCTGCCCATCTCCCTGGCCCACCGGCTGGCCCTGCGCCTGAGCCAGGTGCGGAAGGACGGCACCCTGACCTACCTGCGTCCCGACGGCAAGACCCAGGTGACCGTGGAGTACGGGGAGGACGGGAAGCCCTGCCGCGTGGACACCATCGTGGTCTCCACCCAGCACGATCCGGATGCGGAGCTGGACAGGATCCGCCGGGACATGATCGAGCACGTGATCCGGCCCGTGGTCCCCGCCGCGCTCCTGGATGAGAACACGAAATATTATGTAAACCCCACCGGCCGCTTCGTCATCGGCGGACCCCACGGGGACAGCGGCCTCACCGGCCGGAAGATCATCGTGGATACCTACGGCGGCTACGCCCCCCACGGCGGCGGCGCCTTTTCCGGCAAGGACCCCACCAAGGTGGACCGGAGCGGGGCGTACGCGGCCCGGTGGGTGGCAAAGAACGTGGTGGCCGCGGGTCTTGCGGAAAAGTGCCAGGTGGAGCTGGCTTACGCCATCGGCGTGGCCCAGCCCGTGAGCATCCTGGTGGAGACCTTCGGCACCGGCAAGGTGGACGACGGCGCCCTGGAGGAGGCCGTCCGGAAGGTCTTTGACCTGCGGCCCACCGCCATCATCCGCAGCCTGGACCTGCAGAAGCCCATGTACCGGAAGCTGGCGGCCTACGGACACATGGGACGCACCGACCTGGACGTGCCCTGGGAGCGCACGGACCGCACCGAGGCCCTGCGGAAGGCGCTGAGCCTGTGAGCCGCGTGCTGTTTCGGAATATCCGGGCCCTGCTGCCCGAGGGCGTAAGGGAGACCTGCGTCTGCGTGGAGGGGGACCGGATCCTGGCGGTGGGGGAGGTCCCCGCCGGCTTCGCGCCGGACACGGTGGTGGAGGGGAAGGACAGGCTCCTGATCCCGGGGCTGGTGAACGCCCATACCCACGCCTACATGACCATGTTCCGGAGCTGCGCGGACGATCTGAGCTTTACGGACTGGCTCTTCGGCCATATCGACCCCCTGGAGAGCAAAATGACCCGGGAGGACTGCTACTGGGCGACCCTCCTGGGCTATATGGAAATGCTGTCCACCGGCACCACCGCCTGCCTGGATATGTACGTCTTTACGGAGACCGCCCTGCGGGCGGCGGAGGAGAGCGGCTTCCGGACGGCCCTGAGCCGGGGCCTCACCGGCGGCGCCGGGGATCCGGAGGGGGGCAAGCGCCGCATCCGGGAGGCCCTGGAGGAGATGGAGGACTGGAAGGGGAGCACGGACCGGATCCGCTTCTTCCTGGGTCCCCACGCCCCCTATACCTGCGATCCGGATTATCTTCGGGAGATCGCGGATCTGGCGGAGGAGCGGAAGCTTCCCCTGCATCTGCATCTGTCGGAGAGCGTCAGCGAGCAGGAAGGCATCCGGGAGAAGTACGGCTGCACCCCGGCGGAATATTTCGACCGGGCGGGGATCCTGCGTCCGGGGACCGTGGCCGCCCACTGCGTATACGTCAGCGAGAGCGATATGCGCCTGCTGGCGGAGCGGGGGGTCACGGCGGTGACCAATCCCGCCAGCAACCTGAAGTTGGGCAACGGGGTGGCCCCCGTGCCGGATCTGCTCCGGGCCGGGGTGAACGTGGCCCTGGGGACCGACGGCGCCGCCAGCAACAACGCCCTGAACCTGTTCCGGGAGCTGAACCTGGTGACCCTGCTGCACAAGGGCCTCCGGGGGGATCCCACGGAGCTGCCCGCGTCCCAGGGGCTGCGCATGGCCACGGAGAACGGAGCCAGGGCCCTGGGCTGGGAGAAGCTGGGGCGGATCGAAGCCGGGTGGACCGCGGACCTGGCGGTGCTGGATCTGGACCGGGTGAACCTGCGCCCCTGGAACGATATCCTCTCCTCCCTGGCCTACGCGTCGAACGGCAGCGAGGTGGAGAGCGTCATGGTGGAGGGAAAGTTCCTCATGAAGGACCGGGAGTTCCTCACCATCGACCGGGAGCGGGTGCAGTTCGAGGTGGACAGGACCTGCAAAAGACTGGGACTGATCACGTGATCGATCGGATGGATTGACGCTTTGCGTCGTGAAATGCGCTGCGGCGCATGGGAGAAGAGGGAAACGCACCTCATTCAAGCCCATGCGCCGCAGCGCATTTCATGTGCCGCCAGGCACAATTCATGGCGGAACGCCAATTCACGACGCCGCAGGCGTCAATTCATCACTGCCTCCCCCAGCATCCCCGCCTGATACCAGGCGATGAGCAGGTCCACCACGGCCCCGTAGCTCCTTACCCCCAGCTCCTGGCCGTAGCTCTTGAGCATGGTATCGTATACCTTTTCGGAAACCTTGGCGGCCCTGGTCTCGAACTGGGCCCAGTATTCGTTGTTGGCCCACAGGTCCGCCTTGACGGACTCGGGCAGGGAGGCTGCCAGCTCATAGTACCGGTCGGCGTCCGCCTTGTACAGGGCGTTGCAGAGATGGACGTAGCCGAAAAGCCAGCCGGAGTAGATATACAGGGGATCGCCGCTCTCCAGGCAGGCCAGGACCGCCACAAAGTTGGCCTCCTGCTCCGAGGCCACGCCCCGCTGGTGGGCCATCTCGTGGGCGAGGGTGGCGGGGATCAGACAGGGGGGCGGATCGACGTTGATATTGGCCTCCCCGGTAAAGGGAAAGTAGAAGCCCGTGTAGTTGAAGCGGCTCATGAGACGGGAGAAAAAGGCCCGTTTGGGCTGCCGGTCCTCCAGCAGGAGGAAGGGGAAGATGGCCTCCGCGCCCCGGTAGATTTCCGGCGACCGGGAGAAGATCTCCCCCATGGAGGCGGCAAACCGCCCCTCCCCGTCCCGGGGTACCAGGTTCGCCGTCTCCCGCAGCCCCTCCGCAAAGCGAGCGGTGGCAGCATACAGGCTGTCGATATCCGTGGGACGGCCCCAGAGGCCGCTTTTCTCCCGGAAGCCGTCCGCCCGGTAGGAGGCGCCCAGGAAGAGGCAGAGAAGGAGATACAGGGTGAGGAGCACCGCCAGCAGCAGGGAGACCCGCCGCCACAGGAGGAACAGCCGCCGGGACCCGGCGCGGCAGACGCTTGCGACGGTCCAGACCATCCAGGCCAGCAGGATCAGGATCCCCAGACAGCAGAGGGCTTCGGCCAGGGAGAAGGGGAACAGGGCGGCGGCCTTTCCCAGGCCCTGCCGCAGCACCAGCGTGCCCCCGGCAACGGCATTCATCACCGGACGCACCCCCGCCAGGGCATGGAATACCCCGATCAGGACAAGCATAATGATAAGGTAGATATGTCGCTTCTTCAGGCTGACCATGGCTTCCCCCTCCTGACCCCATTATAGCCCCCGGCAGCGGGTACCGCAAGCCGGGAAAATCCTCCGGATGGGAACAAAAAATCCGTCAAACGGGTGACGAAATCGTTACGACACCCGATGAAAAGAAACAAAATGTTGACAAAAGAAACAAGATGGTGTATGATGTGCGAGCCTTTCCCCTCGACATAATTCGACAAACAAGGCAGGTGCAGCGTTTTGAAACGCTTTGGATATCTTTTGACCCGTGTGGTCTGCGTCGTTCTGGTCATGACGCTGATGCTCGTTCCGGTATCCGCGGTGGATCCGGAAATGAAAGTCATGATCAAAGGCGTACATATCAACGAGGACCCCGGCGCGATCCTGCAGGACAGCGTGACCTACGTTTCCCTGCGCAGCTTTATGGATTCCCTGGGGGTCGAGTACAGCATCACCTGGAATGAAGAGCGGCACAGAGCTACCGTTACCGCTCCCAACCTGTACCTCACCGTGAAGGAAGGCGCCCGGTACCTTACCGCCAACGACCGCTGCCTGTACCTGAACGGCACCAGCTTCCTGTATCGGGACCGACTCATGGTTCCGCTCCGGCCCCTGGCCAAGGCCTGCGGCCTGGAGGTGAACTGGGACGAGTATACCGGCGAAGTCCAGGTGGAGGGAGACTATTCTCCCATCCTCTGCGCGGACTATTTCTATGATGAGACCGAGCTGTACTGGCTCAGCCATATCATCTATGCCGAGGCCGGGATCGAGGAACTGGAAGGCATGATCGGCGTGGGGAACGTGGTGCTGAACCGGAAGGCCCGGAAGGCCTGGCCGAACACGGTCTACGGCGTGGTCTTTGACGACCGCTGCGGGGTCCAGTTCACCCCCGCCGCCACCGGTACCATCTACCAGGAGCCCAGCGCCCTGGCGGTGGTTGCCGCCAAGATCGCCCTGGAGGGCGTCACCGTGGTGGAGGACAGCCTCTATTTCGTGAACGCCTCCATTGCGGATAACGGCTGGTTCCGCCGGAACTGCACCTACGTGACCACCCTGGGGAGGCACACCTTCTACACCAGCGATACGCAGTAAACAAACATCGAGAGGAAATCAAACGCCGCACACGACGTGTGCGGCGCTTTTCTTTGTTTTCTTCCTTGTCATGTGCAGGCACGTCACAAGGAAAGAAAGAACCTCTCCCCCCAGTGAGCGCACCGGAACCTCTCCCCTTTCAGGGGAGTCAGGACCCCCTCCCGCCGCAGCGGCTGCCTTCCCTTGGGGGAAGGTGTCGTCCGGCATCTCACGCAAGCCGGATGACGGATGAGGGGCGATCTCTGTCAGGCTCTCTTTCAAGACGATGACAAATCAGGGGGGCGTCTGTAAATGCTTGAGAAGCTGCCTCGGCAGCTCAGTTTCCGATCCGGTGGTGGGCGGTGGGACTGTCGTGGTCCAGGGGGAGGAGCGCATAGTTGTTTTCCAGGCACCAGATCAGGATCCGCTCCACCGTGTCCACGGTATAGCTCCGGCTGTCGTGCATGAGGACGACGGAGTACTCGTGCTTCTGGATCCCTTCGATGACGTTCCGGTAGATCTCGTCCGGGTCGTTGGTGGACCCGGCGTCGCCGCTGTTCACGTTCCAGTCGAAGTAGGCGTAGCCCCGTGCCTCCACCGCGCCGGCCAGCCGGGTCATGATGCCGGGATTGAAGCGGCTGACGGTATTGGAGCTGCCCCCGGGGAAGCGGATGATATTGCTGTAGGCGCCGGTCTGGGCGTATATGATGGCGTTCATCTTGTCCAGGTCCGCGAAGTAGGCTTCTTCGCTGGCGTAGATGCTGTAGTAATCGTGGGTGGCGCTGTGTACGCCGACGCTGTGGCCTGCGGCGGCTTCCTTGCCGATCATGTCATTCAGACCGTAGTTCACCACGAAGAAGGTGACCTTCACGCCGTACTGGTCCAGAATGTCCAGCAGCCGCTGGGTGTGCTTGCTGGGGCCGTCGTCGAAGGTGAGGTAGACGTAGCCCCTGGGCTCCGGCTTGGGCTCGACGGTGACGGTGCGCCGGGCGCAGACCCCGTTATGCCAGCTGTCCTCCACGGTATACCGCAGGGTATAGGTTCCCGGGGTCAGGGGATCCACCTCCCCGGCTGCCTCCACCCGGGCGGTCAGGTCGCCGTCCAGGTTGTCCCGGGCCAGGTAACCCGGTTCCTCATAAGCCGTACCGTAGGGGAGGGTGAGTTCGCGCTCTCCCAGAAGGGCGATCTCCGGAGGGCAGGGATCGTTGTACCGGACCGTCCGTTCCGCCCGGGCGCTGTTGCCGGAGCTGTCCGTTACGGTGTAGGTGACCACGCCGTTTTCTTCCCGGCGTTCCACCCGATCCGTCAGATCCCCGTCCGCGTTATCCGCCGCGGCAAATCCCTCCTCCTGATAGGGGGAGCCGGGCAGGGTGAAGCTTCCCGGGATCTCGGCCAGGGTGATCACCGGAGGAAAGGTATCCCGCACGTGCACCCGGCGGATGCGCTCCGCGGTGAACCAGAGGCATTGGGCGGTGTATTCCAGGGTATAGTCCCCCGTCGCCCCGGTGTCCACCGTTCCCCGGATCCGGACCTCCGGAGAGAACAGGGCAGGGAGGAGGGGGGCGCTGCCGAAAACGGCCTCCGCGCCGGGCTCCCGATAGGGTTCCCCGTATTCCAGGGTGCAGTCCTCCTCCCCCAGAAGCTCCAGCCGGAGCTGCCAGCGATTGAGCAGCAGAAAAGCCGCCGCTGCGGCCAGCAGCAGCCCGAGGATCCAAAGGCAGACCTTCCTTTTTTTCAATGACGCAGCCTTCTCTCTTTCTCTGAAAACGGCGCGGAAGACCGGCGGAAACCGCATGTCAGGCCGGGATGCTTCCATTGTGCGGCAAGAGCGCCCTCTGTGTCAAGCGGCGGAGAGGTTCCCCGCAGTGTCAAGGGGCAAAACTTGACAAAAACTGAGCAGCGTGTAAAATATAAAAGGTTAGGCATTTAATGCGGCCGACCGCCTGACCCGGCGGCCCGGCTGTAACCAGCGGTTCCATCATTTTCCGCTTTCCGGGGGATCGCTCAGCACGTCCCGGTAAACGGAGGCGAGCAGATCGTTGGTGATGACGTTGTAGTAGGTGGGATACAGGGTCGTGAAGTAGATCCCGCAGGGTCCGGCGCTCAGCTCCGTGTCGATGGGAGCGGCGTATTCCCGGATCTGTCCCGCCAGGACCTCCGGCAGCGGGAGGACTCCCTGCCCGTCCCGCAGGAGGGAACAGAGATACTCCAGATCGCTGCAGGCCTGATCCGCGCTTCTCGGCTCCTCCTGCCACCAGAGGCAGCGGTCCCAGCCCCCGGTGTACAGCAGCAGAGGCTGCTCCAGCAGCTGGGCGGCTCCGATTTTTCCCGACGTCAGGAGGCTGTCCCGCCGGGCGTAAAAGCGCACGGGGGACTCCAGCAGAAGGGTCTGGTCCGAGGCCCTGCTGTCCTGGGAAGTGAAGGAGAGCACGGCGTCCGCCCGCCGATCCGTGAGCATGGCGATGCAGTCCGCGTCCAGACAGCCGCGGAACTGGAGGTCCATCTCCAGCCGGTGCTTCGCCGCGTAAGCGGTGAGCTTCCGGGCATAGAGGCTGAAGATCCCCAGGGAAAGGCACAGCTGGATCTTGGGCCGGTAGGTGTGATCCATTTTCCGCATCTCCGAAAGGACCTTGTCGAACTCGGCCACCAGGGAGACCGCCCGGGGATAGAAGAAGATCCCGGCCGGAGTCATCATGGCGCCGTTCTGGTTGCGGACGAAAAGCTCGATCCCCAGCTCGTCTTCCAGCTGCGTGATGGTCTTGCTCACCGCCTGCCGGGAGATATATAAAGCGTTCGCGGCGCCCAGAAAGCTTCTGGCGTTTGCTACCGCTAAAAATGTGCGAAGCTGCTTGATTTCCACGGCGAAACTCCCTCACTTTCGGCCAATTTACACAAAGCATAGCATAAGCGGGCTAAGTGTGCAACTAAAAGTTGCATCGGTGGAAAGAAATACTGCTTTTCTTTACGCCGCGGGAGTAGTAATTTAATAGGGCAGAAATGCGCATATGGGAGAACTGCGCCCATATGCACCGGATATCAGTATCCTGTCAACGGTGAAGAGATATAGAGATAACTTTTCAGGAGGAGGAAAACCAATGCCATTCACAGACAAGCCCCAGGTATTCAACGCGGCGATCAACGCCCTGTCCTTCGGAGAGGCCGGCCGTGAGATTACCCTCGGCGGAAGCAACGTCTATCCCCTTTATGCCTTCGATGCGCCTTTGGCCAATGCGCCCCGGGTGGGCGTTGAGGTGTCCGACCTGGGCTACGAGAAGGCCATCCCCGGTCTCGCCGCTTTTTATGCCGGCGCGGAGACCATCCCTGAGCAGGCTGCCCGGGCCGCCGCAATGCCCGGTGCGGAATTTGTCTGCCTGAAGCTGGACAGCGCCGATCCCAACGGGGACAACGCTTCCGCCGAGGACTGCGTCGCCACCGTAAAGGCCGTTTACGAGGCCATTGACAAGCCCCTGGTAGTCATGGGCTGCAAGAACGTGGAAAAGGACACCGAGCTCCTGGTGAAGGTGGCCGAGGCCATGCAGGGCAAGAACATTCTGCTCATGTCCGCCCGGGAAGAGGACTACAAGACCCTGGGAGCCTCCGCCGTTCTGGCTTACGGTCAGAAGCTCTGCGGCGAGAGCGCCGTGGATATCAACCTGGCCAAGCAGCTGAACGTGCTCATGAGCCAGCTGGGCGTGCCCGCCGCCAGCACCGTGATGAACCTGGGCTCCGCCGCCGCCGGCTACGGCTTCGAGTACGTCGCCTCCACCATGGACCGGGTCAAGAGCGCGGCTCTCACCCAGAACGACGCCATGCTCCAGATGCCCGTGATCACCCCCGTGGGCAGCGAAGCCTGGACCGTGAAGGAAGCCCTGCTGGAAGAAGCCGACGAGCCGGAGTGGGGCGCCCGTGAGGAGCGCGGCATCCAGATGGAGATCATCACCGCCGCCGCCTGCCTGGCCAGCGGAAGCGACGCCGTTATCCTGCGTCACCCCGAGTCCGTGAAAACCATCTCCGAGATGATCTCGGCGCTGCTGTAAGGAGGGATCGACCATGGCACTGAAAGGTCTTGATATTTTCAAGCTCACCCCGAAAAAGAACTGCAAGGAATGCGGCAGCCCCACCTGCATGGCCTTCTCCATGAAGGTCGCCCAGGGCTCCGTGAGCATCGATAAATGCCCCTACATGTCTCAGGACGCCATCGACAAGCTCTCCGAGCAGACCGCGCCTCCCATGAAGACCATCAAGGTCGGGGATTATTCCCTGGGCGGCGAGACCGTCATGTTCCGGCATGACAAGACTTTCGTTTCCCGCTGCCTCTACGCTGTTGCGGTGTGCGACGGGATGGAGGACGCCGAAGCCCGCCTCGCCAAGGTCCCCCAGGTGGACTATGAGCGCATCGGCGAGCGGATGCATGTGGAAATGGTCGCGGTGGACCACTGCGGCGAGCAGCCTGCGGACAAGTACCTCGCTCTGGTGGAGAAGGCGAAGGCCCTGGGCCGTCCCCTGATCCTGGGCGTGGAGGATGCGGATCTGGCCGCCAGGGCCGTGGCCGCCGCCAAGGAGCTGCCCCTGGTGCTGAACGGCGCCAACGAGACGAACTATGAGGCTATGAACAAGGTCGCGACGGATGCCGGCATCGTGCTGGGCGTCTCCGCCGCCTCTCTGGACGCCCTCTATGATACCGTGGCCAAGCTGGAAGGCCTGGGCAACAAGAACCTGATCCTGGACGTGGGCGCCGCCTCCATCAAGGACGCCTTCGCCGGCGCCGTGAAGATCCGCCGGGCCGCCCTGAAGAACAACGACCGCACCTTCGGCTATCCCACCTACGTGAACGTGGCCGAGCTCGCCCCCGGCAACAGCCATCTGCAGGGCGCTCTGGCCTCCCTGTTCACCACCCGGTACGGCTCCGTCATCGCCATGGACGAGATGGACTACGCCAAGGCCCTGCCCCTGTACGGCCTGCGGCAGAACCTGTTCACCGATCCTCAGAAGCCCATGCGGGTCACCCCGGGCATCTACCCCCTGAACGGGGCGGACGAGAACGCCATCTGCGCCACCACCGTGGACTTCGCCCTGACCTACTTCGTGGTCTCCGGCGAGCTGGAGCGCAGCGGCGTGCCCGTGAACCTGCTCATCAGCGACGCGGGCGGCTACTCCGTCCTCACCTCCTGGGCCGCGGGCAAGTTCTCCGCCAACACCATCGCGAACTTCATCAAGGAGAACGACATCGAGGGCAAGATCAAGAACCGCACCCTTCTCATCCCCGGCAAGGTGGCCGTCCTGAAGGGCGAGCTGGAAGCGAACCTCCCCGGCTGGGAGATCGTGGTGGCCCCCAAGGAGGCCGTCCAGCTGGTGAAGTTCCTGAAGGACCTGGTCGCCTCCAAGTAAGTGTTCCCATGGGGACGCCGGCCCTGTGGATCGGCGTCCCCTTTTCACACGAGCGATACTCTTTGAAATACAGCGGAAGGATGACACAGAAACATGAGTGAAGTTTTCCAGAGCACGACTGTGGAACAGATGGAGGCGGATACCGCCCGTCTGAAGGAAACAGCCGTCAAGGTCGGCATCGACGTATGGCAGGATCGGGTCAAGGCTCAGACGCCCCACTGCGGCTTCGGCGATAAGGGCATCTGCTGCAAGATCTGCTCCATGGGTCCCTGCCGCATCACCCCCAAATCCCCCAAGGGCATCTGCGGCGCAACGGCGGACACCATCGCCGGCCGCAACTACCTGCGTATGGCCGCGGGCGGCGCCGCCACCCACTCCGACCATGGCCGCGAGTGCGTCTGGAAGCTTTACGATTCCAGCGCCGATGGCAACTACCACGTGACGGACGCCACCAAGCTCCTGAATCTGGCGAAGGAGTGGGGCGTTCCCACCGAGGATCGGGATATCTACGATGTCGCCCATGAGGTAGCGGAGATCGGCCTGAACGAGTACGGCAAGATCAAGGGCTACCAGCGCTGGACCGACCGGGCCACCGAGGAGCGGCGGAAGGTCTGGATGGAGCAGGAGATCATGCCCCGGGCTGTGGACCGGGAAGTGGTCACCGCCATGCACATGACCCACATGGGCTGCACCGCGGACGCGGAGGCCCTGGTGCGCCAGTCCCTGCGCTGCGGCATGGCCGACGGCTGGGGCGGCTCCATGGCGGGCACCGAGATGTCCGACATCCTCTACGGCACCCCCATGCCCAAGGAGACCGAGGGCAACCTGGGCGTGCTGGAGAAGGACATGGTCAACATCATCTGCCACGGCCATGATCCCGCGGTGAGCGAGATGATCGTGCTGGTGGCGGAGAGTAAGGAGATGCAGGATTACGCCCGGAGCTTCGGCGCCCGGGGCATCAACATCGTGGGTCTCTGCTGCACCGCGAACGAGATCGCCATGCGCCACGGCGTCAGAATGGCGGGCAACTTCCTGCAGCAGGAGAACGCGCTGCTCACCGGCGTGGTGGAAGCCATCGTGGTGGACGTGCAGTGCATCTTCCCCAATATCGGACCCCTGTCCGAGTGCTTCCATACGAAGTTCTACACCACCTCTCCCATCGCCCGCATCCCCTTCAGCACCTACCTGCAGCTCACCAGCGAGAACGCGAAGGAAGTCGCCACCACCATCGTGAAGACGGCCTGCGAGAACTTCCCCAATCGGGACGAGAGCAAGATCTTCATCCCGGATCACAAGCACAAGGCCTCCGTGGGCTACTCCTGCGAGGGCATCAAGTCCCGGCTGGACACCGTCACCAACAGCCACCTGGACGAGCTGGACACCTATAAGCCCCTCATCCAGTGCGTCACCTCCGGCGTGCTCCGGGGCGCTGTGGCCATGGTGGGCTGCAACAACCCGAAGGTCCGTCCGGACTACTCCCATATCGAGATCATGAAGCGCCTCATCGAGAACGACGTGGTCATCGTCGCCACCGGCTGCGCCGCCCAGGCCGCCTCCAAGGCGGGCCTGCTGGACAAGGCCGCCAAGGTCCTCTGCGGCGAGGGCCTGCGCAGGGTCTGCACCCTTGCGGATATCCCTCCTGTGCTGCACATGGGTTCCTGCGTGGATATCAGCCGCATGATGCTCCTGGTCACCGGCATCGCCAAGGACTGGGGCATCGACGTGACCCAGCTCCCCGTGGTGGGCTGCGCCCCGGAATGGATGAGCGAGAAGGCCGTGAGCATCGCAAACTATGTGGTCGCCACGGGCATCGATACTTACCTGGGCATCGATCCCCAGGTCTCCGGCTCCGCCAAGATGATGGACCTGATCACCAACGGCACCACCCAGTGGGTGGGGGCGGGCTACCACATCAACACCGATCCCGACGCCCTGGTGCGGGATATCCTGGACGGCATCGAGGCCAAGCGCGCCGCCCTGGGCATCTGACATGAAGATCGCGGTCACCGGCAAGGGCGGGGTGGGGAAGACCACCTTCGCCGCGGTCCTGGCCCGGCTCTATGCCGACGAGGGGCGGAAGGTGCTTTGCGCCGACGTGGACCCGGACGCCAATCTGGGTCTGGCCCTGGGCTTTTCCGAGGAGGAGCTGGCGAAGATCACCCCCATCTCCGAGATGAAGGAGATGATCCAGGAGCGCACCCAGGCGGACGCCTTCGGGAA
>JAEEGG010009607.1_pt1 | contig 21638 bp, 17 predicted proteins | sample 9134161 | NCBI WGS metagenome assembly JAEEGG01 (sample SAMN16246543, study PRJNA631951) | gut metagenome | biome: gut microbiome; feature: rumen; material: CR-attached | host: Bos | place: Iran: Karaj | collected 2018-10
GAGATTATCGGCCCGATTCAGATGGGACTGAACAAGGCCATCCACTTCATCGACTTCGGTGCCTCCGTCCGCGACGTGGTGAACATCGTGGCCGTTGCCACCATCGACGCCTATGTCGACAAGGTGAAGAGCCGCATCAACGCGAATAACAAATAAGAAGGAATGAGCCATAAAGTCGTTATCTCGTTGGCTTCAAACCGTTTTCAAGTGAAGAATCTCTCCCGGGCACGCCGATGCCTGGAAGAGATTCTTTCGGATTTACACTATACAGGCGAGCTGTGGACAGAACCGATGGGCAAGAGCAGCCGTCGCGACGCTTACCTGAACCAGTTGGTTTCAGGAACAACAGAGCTGAGCGAGGACGAACTGAATGCGCGGTTGAAGCAAATGGAAAACAGCTTTGGCCGTAACGACCAGAAACGCCTGTTGGGCATAGTTCCCATTGACCTCGACATCCTTTTGTTTGATGACGGGAAACGGCACCTGCGCGACTGGGAGCGACCCTATGTCAAGGAATTGGTGGGGGAGCTTTAGACACAAAGAGCGGGATACGGGAATCGAACCCGCCTCCCAGGCTTGGGAAGCCCGTGCACTACCGATGTGCTAATCCCGCTTCAACAAAATTTCTTGATTTTTGGAGCCGATACCCGGACTCGAACCGGGGACCCACGCATTACGAATGCGTTGCTCTACCAACTGAGCCATATCGGCAACACATGTACACCCGCAGGGGCTCGAACCCTGGACACCCTGATTAAGAGTCAGGTGCTCTACCAACTGAGCTACGGGTGCATCCGCTTGTTTTGTGTCTCAAAAAGAAAGAGGGTTTAACCTCTTTTTACTGTTGTACACCCGCAGGGGCTCGAACCCTGGACACCCTGATTAAGAGTCAGGTGCTCTACCAACTGAGCTACGGGTGCAACTGCTTTTTTCATTTGCGGGTGCAAAGGTACACATTTTATTTCAAGTAACCAAACTTTTTGACGCTTTTCTTAAAAAAAAGTTTTTATGCCTTCTGTTGCTCGGGATTGTTACCCTCTGTGTATGCCTTTTTTCACCCCAGCACTGCGCATTACAGACTGCCAAAAACAAGAAAAAGTTCTTGGCTGCGTAAAATCACACTAAAAAGCTTGCGGGAAAGAAATATTCTTTGTACTTTTGCAGCGTAAATATTACGCAGTATATAACAAAAAGGTTATTGTAGCTGGAGTTTTGAAATTCCGTTTTTAATTTACAAGAATGAGAGCACTGTTATTACACAATTCAAGCGTCGTATATGAAGCGGCCGCCGAAGTGCCTGCGCTGACAAGTATTCGCAATGTGCTTGTCAGAGTTCATTATGCAGGAATATGCCGAACCGATCTGGGCATAGCCAAGGGTGTCGTGCCTGCTAAGGACGGCATCATTCTGGGGCATGAATTTTGTGGCACGATAGCTGGATTCCTGAATGGTGAGGAACAGATGGACGGCTGGAGGCTCGGCGACGCAGTCAGTGCCAACCCGATGGCTTTTGGCTGCGATGACGATACGATGTGTGGCAAAGACTGCGATGGCGCTTTTGCCGAATATATTGCAGTTCCTTGCAACGCATTGGTAAAGTTGCCGCCCCGCCTGCTTACGCCTTCAGGCGCCTTCCTCGAACCTGTTGCTGCCGCACTTGCTCCTCTGAAGTATATCAGCGGCAGGACCTGCATATTCGGCTCGACCCGGATTGCAGAGCTGGTGCTGCAGGTGGCGAAAGTCATGGGGCACGACAACATTGAGCGAATAACCCATGTAAGCGACTTTCAGAGCAGTGCTTATGACTGCATTGTAGAGACGGAGCCAGACAACATCGATGCTTACACAGACGCCTTGAAGCCGGGCGGCCTGCTGGTGCTGAAGTCCAGGTCGTTTTCCCCCAGTGCGTTCACAGCCAACACCATCGCCATGAAAGAGTTGCGCATACAAGGAGCACGGTATGGCGATTTCAGTTTGGCAGGTCATCTCTTGTCGAGGAATGACGCTAACCTTAACGCTAACCTTGATACGGCCACCCTGTTTGGGAATGTATATGACCTTGCAGAGTTTGAGACAGCCTTTGCAGAAGCCGGTCAGCCTGACAGCAAAAAGACATTCTTCAAGATATGTGCGGAATAGTAGGAATGATTCATCGTGGGGCACCGCCCGACCTCAACAGTCTTGCGGCAGCTCTCGACGCGTTGAGGCTTCGCGGACCTGATGATTGCGGAATGTGGCACGACGAGCATGTAGCCTTGGGCCACAGGCGTCTGTCGATTGTTGGCGTGAAGCGTGGTCACCAGCCAGTCTGTTCGCCCGATGGAATGATCGTCATCGTGGTCAACGGAGAGTTCTATGACTACAAGCGGCTCCGTCATGAACTTTCTGATGCCTATTGCTTCCAGACGGATTCCGACAGCGAACTGCTGATACCCCTTTACCTGAAATATGGTTATATGGAGATGATGAAGCATCTCAGGGGCGAGTTTTCGTTCATACTCTATGACAAGCGGCACCACCTTGTCGTAGCAGGAAGAGACCGCTTTGGCATCAAGCCCTTATGCTGGTATGATGATGGTGAGAAACTGATTCTCGCCTCTAAGGCCAAGGCCGTTCATGCCTGTGGCATCAAGGCCGAGTGGGACGATTACAGCCTGATGCAGGCATTGTCGATACAGTATCAGCCCGTCAATCGTACATTCTTCAAAGGCATCCGGCAGTTGGAGCCGGGCCACTTGCTTGTGTGGCAATCCGACTCAGGGGTGAAAGACTTTGAGTATTGGGACATGCGATATCCTGTTGACGCTAACGCTAAGTTCGATGCGACGTGTCGGGAGAAGCAATATGTCGATGAGTTCCGTGAACTGCTGTTCGAGTCAGTTCGCCTTCGCCTTCAGGGCGATGTGCCAGTATGCTGTCATCTCAGTGGCGGCCTTGACTCCAGTTCCGTAGTGGGCATCATGTCGCACCTGACCGACGAGCCCGTTCACTGTTTCTCGATAGTCTTTCCTCAGGCCGACACCGAGTACGACGAAGACGCATACGCCACCGAGACCGTCAGACGATGCGGCGCAGTGATGCACCGGGTTGAGGTCAGTCAGCACGATATACTGCAGTATCTGCCCGAAGCCGTATTCCATAGCGAAGGACTGGCGGTGAACGGACATCTCGCCTGCAAGTATCTTCTCAACAGGGCAATCCGCAAGGCCGGCTTCAAGGTTGCGCTGACTGGCGAAGGAGCCGACGAATGTCTGGCGGGCTATCCGCATCTGCGCAAAGACCTTTTTGCCATGTTGCCGACGGCGGAGAAAGAGATGCTTACCCAAAAACTCTACAGCACCAACCTTGCCATTACCGGAACAGAAATTGCCGTCGGCGACACCATTGACTGTCGCGGCCTTACAGAGAAGCTGGGCTTCCTCCCGTCCTTTCTTGCAGCCAAAGCCAGCATAGGTTACAAGATGTACCGTCTTCTCAGCAACGATATGCTTCAGCGTTGCAGCAGCCACGACTTCCTGTCTGAGATGGCAGACCGCCATCATGCCGACGTAAGGCTTCGCGGCGTGCATTCCGTCAACAAGTCGCTGTACCTGTGGAACAAACATGCGCTCTGCAATTACATCTTAGGTACGCTTGGCGACGGATGCGAGATGTCGGCCTCAGTGGAAGGGCGACTGCCGTTTCTCGACCACCGGCTTTTTGAATATGCCGCAAATCTGCCTATGCAGCTGAAGATAAAAGATAATGTCAACGAGAAATACATTCTGAAAGAGGCTGCGCGGCCCTACATCACCAACCGCGTTTACCAGAGACAAAAGCATCCCTTTCAGGCTCCGCCGCTGACGCGATTCTTCACCCAGTCGGAGTATTCGCAAATCTGCGACGAGTTGACTTCCTGCGACATGATGAGAATGGGCATTTTCAATAACGCTGCGGTCGCTGCACTGCTCGAGTCACTTCCCTCGATGAGCATAGTTGATCAGACCGCCTACGAGCCTGTGGTTATGCTGATGCTTACCATATATTATATGAACCAGACACTAATGAACGGAAACGATGGAGACAAACAGCAATAACGAGAAATGGTGGATTGACTTCTTTAAAGGCGACTTTACCGAAGTGGTACTCAATCAGCAAGCGGCCGAAACCGTGAGCTTCATGAAAGAGGTCGGGCAGGTGCTGCCCGGCATGAAGGCTTTCGACCAATGTTGTGGCAAGGGCTACCTGACTCACGAACTTGACAAGGCCGGGCTGACTGTCACGGGCATTGACATCTCGGAGCCGTATATTGAATATGCCCGCTCGCAACTGTCTTCTGAGCGCACTGAATTTGTGTTGGGCGATGCTGAGACCTGTCTGAGACCTGCCGAGTTTGACATCTGCATCAACTGGAACACCAGCTTCGGCTATCATCAGACTGACGAGGAAAACGAACGGATGCTGATTCCCTTCAGCGAAAACCTGAAGAAGAACGGGCAGTTCTTCTTCTCGACAATGAACCCTCTGTTCATCAGCCGCCACTTCCAGCGCTTTATTGTCAAGCAGGTTCCTTCTGGCGACAGCACTATCATTACCATCCGCGAAAGCAGGATTGAGCAGGGCATGATGAAGTCTGACTGGCTGATTGTCTATCCTGACGGCCACCGCGAGACGGCATACGGACAGACAAAGCTGTATAGCGTTGAGCAGTTCACGACTATGTTCCTTCGCTATGGGCTCCGTGTGGAGAAAGTCTATGGCGACATTGCCCTTTCTCCCTACGATGAAGACCATCCAAGCATGATTCTATATGGACACAAGCTATAATGACATTCTTTCAGTCTTGCAGCATGTCTGCCAGACTTGCCCTGAGCAGACCGCAGTGGCTGAGGGCGACAGCGTGATGCTCTCCTACCGGCAGCTGTGGCGGCAGGCGCTACAGGTGGCCGAATATGTGAAATGCAACGCTGGCGGCAGCACGTTCGTAGGCCTGAACCTGCCTAAGTCGGCGGCTTACATCGTCGGCATGATAGGCAGCTGGATGGCAGGAAAGGCTTTCGTTCCCATCGGGACCGACTTGCCCCCGGCCCGCCAGAGATTTATCAGAGACCATGCTGACATAAAGCTCTGTCTGGACAACGACACCCTCCGCCAGGCTCTCAGCATCCCCCTCAGGGACTCAGCAGACTTCGTCGTTGCCCCGTGTGCACCACAGTCTCCGGCTTACATGATTTACAGCTCAGGCACTACGGGCACTCCCAAAGGCATACTCGTGGGTCATGCCGGACTTTGCAACTTGGCCAGATGCCAGCAAAGGGCTTTTGGCGTCGACAGCCGTTCGCGCTACTTGTTCTTTCTCTCTGTCAATTTCGACGCCTCTGTTTCCGACATACTGGTCACTCTTACATCGGGAGCCACGTTGTTGATAGAGCCTGTGACTCAAGAAGAGCTGGCCCTGACGCTGTTTGACGTGATAGAGCGGCGGGGAGCTACCCACACCGACATTCCGCCGTCGCTGCTGAAGATGCTGAATCCCCAGCGGCGTCCTGACTGCCTGCAGACGATAGTCATTGGCGGCGAGCCCGCCGACATCGCTACCGTCAGGCTTTGGAGCGCTCTCTCCCCCTTGGCGGGAGCTGGAGGGGGCTTTAGGCTCATCAATGTCTATGGTCCGACGGAGGCAACCGTCTGCACCAGTATGTGCCAGTGCGATGCTGATTGGGACGCACCGCTCTTGGGCGATGTGCTTGACGACACTCATTATCACATATATGCCGACGGCCGCTTAGATGCAGCCGATGGCGAGCTGTGGATTTCGGGCATCGGACTTGCCATTGGCTACTACAAAGATGAAGAACAGACACGAAAGAAATTTCCCGTAGTTGACGGTGTGCGTTATTACAGGACATCCGACCACGTCAGGAGAGACGACAGCCAGCGGCTTGTTTTCGTAGGACGGATGGACCGTCAGGTGAAGTATCATGGCCAGCTTATAGAACTGGAAGAAATTGAGCACAGGCTACGTGCCAACAGGAGTGTCGGCAATGTTGCTGTCGTCAAGAGAAGCATCGGTGCAGAAAATGCCAAAGAGGCCATCGTGGCCTTCGTCCAGCTCGCCGACAGCAGTCTCCCGCAAGCCGGTGTGGAACAGCAGCTGCGCCAATGCTGCAAGCACCATCTGCCCAGATGGATGATGCCCTCGTTCTTTGAGTTTGTCGGGCGTATGCCCCTTACCCCGTCGGGAAAGCCTGACCTGCAGGCTCTCTCGGTCGTCGCACTGAGCAAGAAGGCCGGCGAGGCTTGCTGCCAATACGCTTCGAAGGAGGAAGAGACGATAGCCCGTGTCATGGCCGACATCCTCAAACTTCACACTATGGCGCCCGACGACGATTTCTTTCTTTGTGGAGGCGACTCGCTCGACACCGTCATATTGATTTCCCGCCTTCAGCAGATGGGCATAGCTGTCACGTCTGAGGAACTGCACCAGTCGCCTACACCCCGGCTGCTGGCACAGACGAGCGAGCCAGACGCTTCAATGTGTATTCACTCTTCACAGCTGGAGAGTCAGTGGCAGTATACGGCTATACCAGCCAGACAAGCGTCTGCCACAGGCAATGCACGCTGCTTCCTCCTGACGGGAGCGACGGGTTTCCTGGGCTCTCATCTGCTGAACGAACTGCTTGCTCGACGTTGTCAGCGGGTACTGTGTCTCGTAAGGTGCTCGTCGGCTGCCAGTGGATTGGAGCGCGTCACCGACTCTTTCCGCAGATTCGGATTCAGCACGCAGTCATTGCAGGGAGTCGGCATCCTGGCCGGCGACGTCGCCTTGCCCCGACTCGGTCTTTCAGCAGCCGACTACAGTCGCCTGTCAGATGAGGTGACCGACGTGCTTCATTGTGCTGCGACCGTCAATATGCTGGCCGGCTACGACGCGTTGAAAGAAATCAACGTCACGGGAACCCGTCGCATCCTGGATTTCTGCATGACCGGAATCCGCAAGAAGCTGCATTATGCTTCCACTCTGTCGGTCTTCGTGTCGACCGACAGAAACAGCGGTACGGTATTTGAAAACGACGATTTAAGCGTTCCGACAAACATCTATGGCGGCTACGGACAGACCAAGTTCGTAGCAGAGAAAATGGTTCTGGGCGTCAGTCCTGCCTGTTGCGACAAATTCATCTATCGCTTCGGACTTCTGTGCGGCGACACCCTGAGGGGCTTGTCGTCGCCAAAGGATTTCCTCGGTATGTTTTTCCGTGGGGCAAAAGTGGTGGGATCACTTCCTTATGACAAAACCGATGCTATGGCAGTTGACATCACTCCCATCGACCAGGCATCACGAATCGTAGCTGATATCATCGACAGTGGCAGGCCGGGCGTTTATCATATAGCGGCAGAACGTCCCCTGTACTACAACCGGCTGTACACGCTGATGAAGGAAGAGGGCTTCATCAGCGACATCGTCGATTACGACTGCTGGCTGAAGACTGTCAGCACCTTTGCTGATAATGCCGATGTTCAGGCCTTGCGCATGGCGCTGTGCAGAATGGATGCTGCGCTGTTTCGGCAGATGAGATACATGGACCTGTTCCAGACCACTGGCATCAGCTTCGACATGACCAACACCCATGCCGCCACCCCACAGCGATGCCGTCACGACAAAGCACTCATCAAGCGCTACCTCACCCAGCCGCCCCGTCCCGTCTGTTGCTGTACCACAGCAACCAAGCAGCGCTATAAAACCGGCTTCGTCCTCGGTAAGTTCTGCCCGCTCCACAGAGGGCACATGCTGCTCATCCAGCGTGCACTCGACGAATGCGACACGGTGTACGTCGTCGTTGACAATATCATGGACGAGGTCATACCCGTCAGCCGTCGCATGCAGTGGGTCAGACAGCAGTTTCCTGCGGCAGTAGTATTGACCCAGGACCACCCGCTGCCACAAGACCCCTCGGAGACCCCGCGCTTCTGGGACATCTGGCGCGAGACGCTGCTCCGCCTGCTGCCTCAGCCCGTCGATGCTGTCTTTGCTTCTGAACAATATGGCAAGCGCTTAGCCCAGGAACTGTCGGCTGAAATCGTGATGGTCGACCCCGACAGGCAAGCTGTGCCCGTTTCAGCCACACGCATACGCGACGACCTGATGGGGCAGTGGCGCTATCTGGCACCCGTCGTCCAGCGCGAACTGCGGAAAGTTATATGCGTCTACGGCCCGGAGTCAACGGGAAAGTCAACGCTCACCAAGCAACTGGCCGACCATTACAGCGTGCCATACGTGGAAGAATATGCAAAACGCATCATCGACTCGAAACATGGCGACATTTGCTTTGAAGATATGGAGACCATCGTGAAAGGGCACCACAGAGCCATCGAAGAAGCACTGCAACAGAACACGCCCTTGCTCTTTGTCGACACAGACGCCATCATCTCCAAACTATGGTCGAACGAACTGTTCGGACAGGAATCGCCCCTCATCGAAGAATACATCGCCCGACAGCAGTTTGACCATTACCTGCTGCTCGATGTCGATCTGCCTTGGGTGAACGATGTCCATCGGTATCGCCCGAACCAGCGGGAGGCTTTCTTTAGCATGTGCGAAGAGCAGCTCGTCAAGCGAAAGAAAAGCTATACGATTATTCGTGGACTCGATGGCCGCCGGTTTGAGAATGCGCGAAAATGCGTTGACCGTCTCCTTGATTACTCGCCGGCAACGGCTTCTATCTCTACCAACGCACCCTTAGGCAGCGTCCTGACGGCAACGGCAGAACGGGCAGGATATGGCTCGGCGAAGAACTCTGCATAGACGGCGTTCATATCGGCAAAGTCGTTCATGTCGGCCATGAATACCGTGGTCTTCACCACATCGTTCATCGTCAGGCCTGCCTCTTCAAGTATGGCCTTCAGGTTGAGCAGCGACTGGCGCGTCTGCTCCTTGATTCCTCCCTCTGCAAACACGCCCGTAGCAGCGTCGATGGGAATCTGCCCCGATGTGTAAACGAGATTGCCCACTCTGATGGCCTGACTGTAAGGGCCGATGGCTGCGGGAGCCTTTGTTGTGCTGATAACTTTTTTCATCATACTATTTGTCTGTCGTGTAAGGTGAATGACCGTAAAGCGGTACAAAATTAGTGAAACTACGCCAATGCCGGTTCCGTAAACTAACTGGCCGAGTTAGTCGTCCTAACTGGCCGAGTTAGCTGCCTTAACTGGCCGAGTTAGTCGTCGCCGGGGGCGACTTCTTGTATACAGGTGCAAAAGTACGAAAAAAATCTGAATCTACCAAATTTTCCGACAAGAATACACGAATACAGCCAACTGTCACAGCCCGGTGTCTTTTCCTAATTTTGCAGATGCATTGTGGCTGCTGCCCGTAACGTAGTGACGAACGGGCGGCGTGAAAAGCTGCTTTGCAAGACATCGTGGGTGAAAAAAAGAACTCGTGTTCTCTTGTCGAATGACGTTTGAAGTATAAAGGCTCCTACCAAAGCAAATTGTACTAAAGGAAAACAAACAATTCGAGAGAGCCACGTCTGTATAGGCGTGCTCTTTCTGTGTGTTTGTTTTCCGGGCTATCTGTGGTAGGAGCGGCCTATACTTCGAATACAATGGAAAGATGTTACGCCTTCTTTTGTGCCCGGGTGTGACACTGAGAGACTGAAAACCAGATTGCTAACAGATTTAAAGCTCCTACCAAGCATGAAGAATCTAATAGACAAATCTGAACTCATCAGCAAGTTGCAGACCTTGGAGGGTCTGACCAACGACGAGCGTAGCAGCCTTATCGGGCTGTTGCGTGAGCATAAGAAGTATGGGCTGGTGTGGGAGGATAAACCAGAGGACGTTGAAGAACGGCTGCGAGAGTCACTGCCCGTTCTCCGTGAAGTGAAGGACAAGGCGATATTGAGTGACGAACCAGATGCCCCCAATCATATTCTGATTGAGGGTGACAACCTGGAGGCTCTTACTGCCCTCAGCTATACCCATGAGGGAAAGATTGATGTCATCTACATCGATCCACCGTACAATACGGGCAATAAGGACTTTGTCTATAACGACTCATTTGTGGATACAGAGGATTCGTATCGTCATAGCAAGTGGTTCTCGTTCATGAACAAGCGATTGAAGATTGCCAAAAAGTTGCTGTCGGACAAGGGCGTTATCTTTATTTCGATTGATGATAATGAGCAGGCACAGTTGAAATTGCTGTGTGATTCCATCTTGGGCGGAAGAAATTTTACAACTTTAGAAAGTGGGATTTGCTTTTTTACAGATTTAGAATGACCACGCTCCTGACTTTCCTGAAGCGGCTGACGGAGAAGGGTTTTGTGAGTACGGATAAGGAGGGCAAGCTGCTGCGCTTCACGCCGCTCAACAGCCGTGACGAGTATACGGAGCAATACCTTGATGATACCAAGGACATACTTTTTGGCGGTTCGCCCGCTTAGCTGGTTTCCTTCTTTGTTCGTCGCCAGCAGTTCAGCGACGCCGTGGCGGACATGAGCCCAACAAGGACGGCTGGATAGATTAGAATATTTACCGCTAAGTTTCGACCCGCTCACCCTGACGGGCTACTTGTTTCGGCGACTTAGATACAAAAAATCTCCGAATCGCATGGCGGTTCGGAGATTGTCTTTCTTTATTCTAAACTTCTTAAACCTCCTGGTTCTCAGGACGCAGCTTGCGGACGGTCTCGCCGGCGCGCCACATCTCCTGGTTGCGCATGGCTTCGAGCTCCTTCTCCAGGCCGGCACGGTAGTCGGGCTTCGAGTTGGCGTCGATGGTAATCTGAGCCTCGTTGCCGGTCTTCACCGAGTAGTAGAGCCACTCCATGACAGGCTTGATGGCGTCGTGGAAACGGGGAGCCCAGTCGAGGGCACCGCGCTGAGCGGTGGTCGAGCAGTTGGCGTACATCCAGTCCATACCCTTGGCACCGAAGAGCGGGCCAAGGCTCTGGGTGAGCTCCTCGACAGTCTCGTTGAAGGCCTCCGAGGGCGAGTGGCCGTTCTCGCGCAGCACTTCGTACTGGGCCAGCAGCAGGCCCTGGATGGCACCCATCAGCGAGCCGCGCTCACCGGTGAGGTCACTGGTAGCCTCGCGCTGGAACGTTGTCTCGAACATATAGCCGGCACCGATACCGATACCGAAGGCCAGCGTTTTGTCCTTGGCCTTGCCCGTAGCGTCCTGATAGATGGCGTACGAACAGTTCAGGCCGCGGCCCTCGCAGAACATCGTGCGGAGGCTGGTGCCTGAGCCCTTGGGAGCCACCATGATGACGTCGACGTCCTTCGGGGGAACAACGCCCGTGCGGTCGCTCCAGTTAATGGCGAAGCCGTGGCTGTAGTACAGCGTCTTGCCGGGCTTCAGGTATTTCTTGATGGTGGGCCACTGCTGAATCTGACCAGCGTCGGAGAGCAGCATGCAGAGGATGGTACCCTTCTCGGCAGCCTCTTCGATAGAGAAGAGCGTCTTGCCGGGCACCCAGCCGTCGGCCACAGCCTTGTCGTAGGTCTTGCCTGCGCGCTGTCCGACGATGACGTTGAAGCCGTTGTCGCGCAGGTTGCAGGCCTGTCCGGGACCCTGTACGCCGTAACCGATGACGGCAATCACTTCATCCTTCAATACTTCACGTGCTTTCTCGAGTGAGAACTCCTTGCTGGTGACCACTGTTTCAATGACGCCACCAAAATTCATTTCTGCCATAATGCAATTGTTGTTTTAAATGTTATACTTGTCCCTGTGTACCATGCCAGCCCTAACCCGAGAGCCGTCGTTTTGTCAGTCCACTCGCACCCTACACGAGGGCGCGACGAGGGGTTAACTTAGAAATCGGATGCAAAGTTACAAATAAGAGAGCAAAACGCCAAATTTTTTCGGGAATTCTTTTTTTGACTGAATTGGGCGCACTGTGATAATTTTATATCCATCATATCCATCACGACTGCGTAATTGTCAGATAATCAAGCGGATACGTGGTAATGGATGATGGTGACGGATGACGGATACATGGTGCATGCCCGTGCGCCAAGCCTCTGTGTCAAATGTTCACGGGCGGTGAATCATCGTTCACCGCCCGTGAATTTTTACTGCCGTTGGAACATTTAGCCATCCGTCACCCGTCACCATCATCCGTCACCACGTAACACACTCAGCATGAGTTGGATAGGGCGAAGGTGACGGATTGACGGATATTTATCGCAGGTCAATAACCTCAGCTGTGGGGAAATCCTTTGAATTGAAGGTGAACATGTTGTCGTTCAGGTTCTGAGCCTTCAGGTTGCTGATGTCAAAAGTGGTCCATTTGGTGCCCTGCAGCATCTTTACTTGCGTCGGGTGGTACGACTTCTTGTCGACCGAGATAAACAGTTCTTTGATCTTGGCAGAGTTTTGCGCTGTGAGGTGTATAACGAAGACCTTCCCGCTTTTGTTCATGGTCATGCCGTATCCGCTCTTGTAGAGATTAATGAAGTTGTAGGGGTTGATTTTCTGCAACTGTGCCTCGTTGGGGGTTGTTACATTGACCTCGTCGTTCTTCTTCATGTACGTCCACATGGTTTTTCCGTTAAACCAGATAGTGGCAACAGGAGTCGTAGCCTGGAACTTGCGTCCTTTGACAGATATGGTTCCGCTGGCGTCGCCCATTCCGCCGGTCATGGTGAAATTGGCCTGAATGCCCTTGGGGCTGCTGACGACGGCTGCTGCCTTGTCGAGTACATTTTTAGCGCTCTGTCCGTAGCTAACGGTACAGGCAAGCAATGATAGCATCGCAAAAACAATCTTTTTCATTTTCATTTCTTTTTTATCTTAAGTTACTAATCAGGTTGTTTAATGTTACCTCGTCTTGAATCAGCACTTCGCGCGGCTTCGAGCCGATGGCGGCGCCGACGACACCAGCTTTCTCCAGCTGGTCCATCAGACGGCCGGCGCGGTTATATCCGATGGCGAACTTGCGCTGTATGAGTGATGTAGAGCCGCTTTGGTTGCTGACGATGAGTCGTGCGGCATCCTCAAACATCGGGTCGAGGTGCGACATGTCGACTTCCCGGGCTTCGCCGCTCATTTCGCCTTCTTCCATCTTTGGCTCCGGAAGCTCGTAGGGCTCGGTATACCCCTGCTGGGCAGCAATGAAGTTGTTGATGTTGACCACCTCGGGCGTATCGACAAAGGCACACTGAACACGAATAGGGTCGTTGCCCTGCAGGTAGAGCATGTCGCCTCGGCCGATGAGCTGATTGGCCCCCATACGGTCAAGAATAGTTTTCGAGTCGATACCCTGGCTCACCTTGAAGGCAATTCGGCCAGGGAAGTTGGCCTTGATGGTGCCAGTAATGATGTTCGTCGTCGGTCGCTGCGTAGCGATAATCATGTGTATGCCGACGGCACGCGCCTTCTGTGCGATGCGGGCTATGGGCAATTCAATCTCCTTGCCGGCAGTCATGATGAGGTCGCCATACTCGTCGATGACCACCACGATATATGGCATGTAGCGATGCCCCTTTTCCGGATTCAGGCGACGCTCCTTGAACTTGCGGTTGTAGTCCTTGATGTTGCGCTCGCCGGCAGCCATCAGCAGTCCGTAGCGTGCATCCATCTCCACGCAGAGCGAGTTCAGCGTGCGTACCACCTTCGACGTGTCGGTGATAATGGGATTGTCGGCCTCCTCGGGCAGGGCTGCCAGGAAGTGGTGCTCGATGGTCTTGTAGATGCTGAACTCAACCATTTTCGGGTCGACCAACACGATTTTCATTTCTGCCGGGTGTTTCTTATATAATAAAGAGGTGAGAATGGCGTTCAGGCCAACCGACTTACCTTGTCCGGTTGCGCCTGCGACGAGCAGGTGGGGAGCCTTGGCCAGGTCGAACATGAATACTTCGTTAGTAATGGTCTTACCCATTGCGCAGGGCAGCTCCATCGTTGTCTCCTGGAACTTCTTCGAGTTCAGAATGCTTTCCATCGAGACAATCGAAGGCTTGGCATTCGGAACCTCGATACCGATGGTGCCCTTGCCGGGGATGGGCGCGATAATTCGGATGCCCAAGGCCGAGAGGCTTAGTGCGATGTCGTCTTCCAGCGAACGGACCTTTGAGATGCGCACACCGGGCGACAGTGTAATCTCATAGAGCGTGATGGTCGGGCCGACAGTGGCCTTGATGGTGGATATTTCGACACTGAACGTATGAAGCACCTCAACGATGCGGTTCTTGTTTTTCGTCTGCTCATCCATGTCGATATAGGGCTTGCCGTCGCTTTCATATTTCTTGAGGAGGTCGAGTGTCGGGTAGCGGTAGTCCTCGAGGTCGCGCTTCGGGTCGTAGGGCTCAAGCTCCTTGTCGCCCACCTGCACCAGTTCCTTGCCGTCGGCCACTTCTTCAGCCTTGGCCGTCTCTACCTCAAAGCCCGGCTCGCCTTCCGGTTTTGCCGTCTTTACGGTCTTCTCCGGCTTTGCCGTCGTTTCGTCAAGGCCGTCGTGTACCGTGGGCTTGCCGCCAACAGGAAACTCCACCACCTGCTCCATAGGGTCGTCAAACACTTTCGGGTCGTCCTCGGTCATAATCTGATTCTCATACGAGAGGACGGGCTCAGTGGGGTCGTTGTTGGTTATCTTGAACTTTACGGTATCGATGATTTTCATCGGATTCAGCACCTTGCGGATGATGAGAATAGTCTCAGCACTAAGATAGGTAAGGAATGCGATGGCTACCAGCGCCAGGACGGCAGTCAGCCCAGGCGTCCCGATGTAGCCCTCTATCAGCTGGCAGATGTGCCGGCCGTGGTCGCCTCCGGGGTTGAAGTGTGACTCGGCAAAGAGCGGTGACACGAACTTAGCCATAGTGACGGATGCCCATATCATTGTAACCATCAGAGCCAGAAACCATTTTAGCAGCTTCGCCCTGTATGCCTTGATCATATGAAGCGACGTGACGAGAATCATCAGCGGTATGAGGAAGGCCGGAATTCCGAAACAACGCTTGATGAAGAACCACGACAGGTAGGCTCCTAACGAGCCACACGAGTTGCTGAACTCTTTTTGCTGGTTGGCAAGCTCTCCCTCCCTCAGTTCCTCAATGATGCTTTGGTCAGCAGCTCCCGTCGTGAAGAACGAGACGAAGGCCATAGTGGTGTAGGCTGCCAAAACCAGAAGCAGCACGCCGATGAAAAAGTTGAGTCGTTCGTTGTCGAATATCTTGTTCAGTCCCAATGCCTCCTGGAAGGTTGTTGCGGGACTTTCTTCTTTCGTTTTTCTTGCTTTTTTCTTGCTCATGTCTTTGCTATTCTTGATTTAGAGTGCAAAAGTAGCTGATTTTTTTCACATTTTACCATCTTTATGCCGTTTTTTTTGTAATTTTGCACCTCGTAAACATTTTATGATGAAAAAACAGATATACAGCAAGTTCGACAAGAGCCTGATTCCAACACTTCCGCGCACAGTCTTCGAAGGCCGGATTCATGTCATCCTGTCGAAGACACAGGCCGAGAAGGCCGTCGACTACCTGCTGACGCAGCCCATACTCGGTGTCGATACCGAGACGAGGCCGTCGTTCTCGCGGGGCACGAGTTACCGTGTTGCCTTGTTGCAGGTTGCCACCCACGACGTTTGCTTTCTGTTCCGCCTTAACGTCATCGGTCTGACGCCGGCCATCGTCCGACTGTTAGAAGACACATCAGTTCCGAAAATCGGCCTCTCGTGGCACGACGACCTGAACGGGTTGCGAAAGCTCAAGCGGTTTGAGGCAGGCAATTTTATAGACATTCAGGACCATGTACGTGAAGTCGGGATTGAGGACCTGAGCCTGCAGAAACTCTTTGCCAACCTCTTCGGCCGCCAGATCAGCAAGGCCCAACGGCTGACCAACTGGGAGCGCGACGTGCTCGACGAGAAGCAGAAAGTCTATGCTGCTACCGATGCGTGGGCCTGTATTCAGATTTACGAGGAACTTGAGCGCCTGAAGGAAAGCGGCGACTATGAACTAATAAGACCAGATGAAAATGAAACAGATACAACTACGGCGAGGTAAGGAAGAGAGCCTGCTGCGCTTCCATCCCTGGGTCTTCTCAGGTGCCATCCAGCACATCGACGACGGTATTGACGAGGGCGACGTCGTTCGTGTGGTCACCTCGACAGGCAGTTTTATTGCTGTAGGCCATTATCAGGAGGGCTCCATTGCCGTCCGCGTGCTCTCGTTCCGCGATGTAGCCATCGACGACCTGTTCTGGGCCTCGCGCTTACAGTCGGCCCTCCAGCTGCGTCAGGCAATTGGGCTGGCCGACTCGTCCGACAACAATACCTACCGCCTTGTTCATGGCGAGGGCGACCATCTGCCGGGACTTGTCATCGATGTCTATGGCCACACCGCCGTCATGCAGGCCCACAGCATCGGGATGCATCTCTGTCGCAAGCAGATTGCCGGCCAGCTGGTCGCTGTGATGGGAAACCGCATCCAGAATGTCTATTATAAGAGTGAGACCACGCTGCCCTATATGGAGCCTGAGAATGGATTCCTCTATGGTGGTAGTACCGATAATGTCGCCATAGAGAACGGCCTGAAGTACTATGTCGACTGGCTGCGCGGTCAGAAGACCGGCTTCTTTGTTGACCAACGCGAAAACCGTTTGCTGCTCGAGCACTATGCCCGTGGCCGTCGCCTGTTGAATATGTTCTGTTATACGGGCGGTTTCTCGTTCTACGCCATGAGGGGTGGGGCATCACTGGTTCATTCCGTCGACTCCAGCGCAAAGGCCATCGAGCTGACCAACCGGAATGTGGCCCTTAACTTTCCTGGCGACGAGCGTCACAAGGCGTTCTGCGAGGATGCGTTCAAGTTTCTCGATACGGCCAGTCAGCCGTACGACCTTATCATTCTCGACCCGCCGGCCTTTGCCAAGCATCGCGGAGCCCTGCACAATGCCCTGAAAGGCTATACGCGACTTAACCAGAAAGCCTTCCAGATCATCGAGCCAGGAGGTATCTTATTTACCTTCAGCTGTTCGCAGGTCGTCACCAAGGACCATTTCCGCAACGCTGTTTTCACGGCGGCAGCTCAGGCCCGTCGAAAGGTACGCATTCTCCATCAGTTGCACCAGCCAGCTGATCATCCTGTAAACATCTACCATCCCGAAGGCGAATATCTGAAGGGATTGGTGCTTTACGTTGAATAATTCGGTGGCTGAATCTTGCGTTTTGAACATTGAAAAGGCTGTCGGCCAGTTCATTGCCGAAGAACACCTGCTGTCGCACGGCGCTCTTAACCTGGTGGCTGTCAGTGGCGGTGCCGACAGCGTGGCTCTGCTACTCATTCTAAGGCGTCTCGGCTATCAGGTCGAGGCTGTCCACTGCAACTTCCGCCTGCGCGGCGCTGAGTCCGACCGTGACGAGCAGTTCGTCGTATCGCTTTGTCGTGAACAGGGTGTTCCTCTTCATATAAGTCATTTTGATACAAATACTTATGCCGATATCCATCAAGTGAGCATTGAGATGGCTGCCCGCCAGCTGCGCTACCGTTATTTCGAGCAGCTCCGGTGCGATGTTGGTGGCAGTGAGGTCTGTGTTGCCCATCATCGTGACGATGCGGTCGAGACGCTGATAATGAATCTTGTTCGCGGCACGGGCATTCATGGTTTGACGGGCATCCGGCCGCGTAACGGTCACGTTGTTCGCCCGTTGCTCTGCGTCAGTCGTGCCGACATTCTCAGCTACCTTGATTCCTGTGGTCAGCCCTACGTGGTCGACAGCTCCAATCTTGTCCCTGATGTTGTACGCAACAAGATACGTCTTGAAGTGCTGCCGCTGTTACGACAGATTAATCCGGCTGCTTCTGAGAATATCGCACAGACTGCCCGCCGTATGGCCGATGCCGAACGCCTCTTCAATGCCACCGTACAGTCGGCTGTTGAGCAGCTCGTAGTCGGCGGGGCTATATCTATAAGCGACCTTCTGCGCCAGCCGTCGCCAGAATGCATTCTTTTCGAGCTGTTGTCACCCCATGGCTTTTCACCGGCTCAGGTTCAGCAGATAGCCGCCATTCTTCAAGCACCGCGTTCCGGCTGCCTGTTCCAGTCGCCAACCCATGAGTTGACCGTTCATTGTGGTAGCCTGATTGTAGAGGAACGTCGTCAGCCTCTGCCCGAGCTGACAATTCCAGAGCCAGGACTCTATCGCTATACAGAGGAAGTGTCACTCCGCATTTCACTTACCGACGATGTCGTTGTGAGCCGCTCCCCCCAGTGTGCCACGCTCGATGCCGCCAAAGTACGCTTTCCGCTGACGGTACGCCCAGTACGGCCGGCTGACCGTTTCAGTCCCTTCGGCATGAAAGGTTCGCGCCTGGTAAGCGATTACCTGACCGACCGCAAGCTTTCCATCTTCGAGAAGCGTCGCCAGACTGTTGTCGTAGATGCTGAAGGCTGCATAGTCTGGCTCATTGGCCAGCGTACAGACCAGCGCTTCGCCGTCGACGAGTCTACGGCATGTGTCTTACTTTGTCAGTTAGTTCCTAATGTAACTTAGTCGCAATGAGATATTTTGTAACTTTCAGCTACGACGGCACCCGCTACCACGGGTGGCAGATACAGCCCAACGACGACTCCGTGCAGGCACGCCTGCAGGGGGCCCTGTCGCTGCTGCTGCGTAGTGAAATTATCGTGACGGGAGCAGGGCGTACGGATGCCGGAGTACATGCCCGCATGATGGTGGCGCACTTCGACTTCCCCAATGAAATCGACGGCCGGCAGCTGACCTATAAGCTGAACAAGCTGCTGCCCCGCGACATCGCCGTCAGCCGGGTTGAGCGAGTGGCCGACGACCTTCACGCCCGCTTCTCGGCCACCAGCCGCATGTACTGCTACTACCTGCATACCGCGAAGAATCCGTTCCTCACCAATACTTCATGCGAACTGCATTATCCGCTGGATTTCAACAAGATGAACGAGGCGGCTCGAGTTCTGATGGAATATGAGGACTTTGGCGCCTTCTGTAAGGCTCATGCCGACGTGAAGACCACCCTCTGCCGCGTCACGACGGCCGAGTGGCACCAGACGTCGCCCACGACGTGGTACTTCGAGATACGCGCCAACCGCTTCCTGCGCAACATGGTGCGCGCTGTTGTCGGCACCCTCGTCGACGTCGGTCGCGGTCGCCTTACGTTAGATGACTTCCGCAAAATCATAGAAGGAAAAAGACGGACGGAAGCCGGCGAGTCGATGCCTGCCCACGCCCTGTTTCTCGAAGACATCACCTATTATTAAACCGTCAATAGAAAATCGAAAATCGTAAATCGTAAATTCTCCGATGTGGTTATTTCTCGCCTTTATGTCGGCAGCGCTGCTGGGCTGCTACGATTCGTTCAAGAAGCAGGCGCTGAAGGGTAATGCCGTCATTCCCGTACTGTTCCTCAACACGCTGTTCTCGTCGCTCATCTTCCTGCCGTTCATCATCCTCAGCAGTACGACCAGCGTGCTCGACGGCTCGACGTTCCACGTGGCCTCGGGTGGCTGGGAGGTCCATAAGTACGTCGTGCTGAAGGCCGTCATCGTGCTCAGCAGCTGGGTTCTGGGCTATTTCGGTATGAAGCACCTGCCGCTGACCATCGTCGGCCCCATCAACGCCACGCGGCCCGTGATGGTGCTCGTTGGCGCCCTGCTGCTCTTCGGCGAGCGTCTGAACGTGTGGCAGTGGATAGGTGTGGCGCTGGCCGTCGTGTCGTTCCTGCTGCTGAGCCGCAGCGGCAAGAAGGAGGGCATCGACTTCCGCCACGACCATTGGATCTATATGATCGTCGGCGCCGCTGCCCTGGGAGCCCTCAGCGGACTCTACGACAAGTTCCTCATGGCGCCCGCCAGCGAGGGTGGGGCAGGGCTCGACCGCATGCTCGTGCAGTCGTGGTACAACATCTATCAGTGTGGCATGATGCTCCTGATGCTCCTGCTGCTGTGGTGGCCTAAGCACAAGGAGACGACGCCCTTCCACTGGGCATGGTCCATTGTGGGCGTCAGCCTGTTCCTCTCGACGGCCGACTTCCTCTATTTCTACTCGCTGTCCTTGCCGTCGGCCATGATCAGCATCGTCTCAATGGTCCGTCGCAGTTCGGTGGTCGTCAGCTTCCTGTTTGGTGCCCTGTTCTTCCACGAGAACAACCTGCGTGCCAAGGCTTTCGACCTGGCCTTGGTGCTGCTCGGCATGGTGTTTCTTTACATTGGCTCGGTTGAGTAGGGAGTTGAGGAGTAATCTACTTTACCTCCTCAACTCCTTACTCCTCAACTCCTAAAAATAAAAATGTTGTTAAACGCTCGTCGGTTTCCTTTTTTCTTTGTACCTTTGCACTGGTTTATGAAGCTTTAAGAGATGAAAGATAGTGTAAAGGACGCTGTAGAGAGGATTCTCGACAGCTACTTGGAGATGAACAACCACCGCAAGACGCCCGAGCGTTATGCGATTCTGCGTGCTGTCTACGACACCGACGGGCACTTCACGCTCGACGAGTTGGGCGAGAAACTGGTCAAGGAATATAAGTTCCCCGTCAGTCGCGCCACGCTCTACAACACGCTCAACCTCTTCATGGAGTTGCGCCTGGTCATTCGCCACCGCTTTCAGGGCACGACGAAGTACGAGGCCTGCTACGACAACAACTCCCATTGCCACCAGATGTGTACCGTCTGTGGCAAGGTGACTGAAGTGCGCTCGCAGGAGATTTCAGAGGCCATCGACCAGCTGCACTTGAAGCGGTTCCGCAAGGATGGTTTCACCTTATATATATACGGCATCTGCTCGACGTGCCAGGCCAGGCTGACGAGGCAGAAGAACACAAAGAAACAGACAAAACAAAATAAAAGCAAGTAATGAACAAAGGAAAAGTAGACGTCCTGCTGGGACTCCAGTGGGGCGATGAAGGAAAAGGTAAGGTGGTCGATGTGCTGACCCCCAAGTATGACGTTGTAGCCCGCTTCCAGGGCGGCCCCAATGCCGGCCACACGCTGGAGTTCGAGGGCCAGAAGTATGTGCTGCGCTCCGTGCCCTCAGGCATCTTCCAGGGCGGCAAGGTCAACATCATCGGCAACGGCGTGGTGTTGGCCCCCGACCTCTTCATGGACGAGGCAAAGGCCCTCGAGGCCAGCGGCCACGAGTTGAAATCGCGCCTGCACATCTCGAAGAAGGCACACCTCATCATGCCCACCCACCGCGTGCTCGACGCCGCCTACGAGGCCCAGAAGGGCAAGAACAAGGTAGGCACCACGGGCAAGGGCATCGGTCCTACCTATACCGACAAGGTCAGCCGCAACGGCCTGCGCGTGGGCGACATCCTCGAGAACTTCCCTGAGAAGTACGCCGCCGCCAAGGCCCGCCACGAGGCCATTCTCAAGTCGCTCGGCTTCGACTACGACATCACCGAAGTCGAGAAGAAGTGGCTCGAGGGCGTCGACTACCTGCGCCAGTTCCCCATCGTCGACTCCGAGCACGAGATCAACCGCATCCTGCGCAGCGGCCAGTCGGTGCTCTGCGAGGGCGCCCAGGGCACCATGCTCGACATCGACTTCGGCTCCTATCCCTTCGTCACCTCGTCGAACACCATCTGCGCCGGAGCCTGCACCGGCCTGGGCATCGGTCCCAACAAGATTGGCGACGTCTTCGGCATCATGAAGGCCTACTGCACCCGCGTCGGAGCCGGACC
>JAEEGG010009609.1_pt1 | contig 21634 bp, 22 predicted proteins | sample 9134161 | NCBI WGS metagenome assembly JAEEGG01 (sample SAMN16246543, study PRJNA631951) | gut metagenome | biome: gut microbiome; feature: rumen; material: CR-attached | host: Bos | place: Iran: Karaj | collected 2018-10
GTAAGCCTCTGCGGGATCCTCAGACGTTGCGATAATCTTCTTCAAGGCTGCACGCTTCTCAGCATAACGGGCAACGAGCTTAGCACGCTTCACCTCACGAGCCTTCATTGATTCTTTTGCCATATCTCTTAATCGTTTTTAGCGTTCTTAAACGGCAGACCGAAAGCCTTCAGCAGAGCGTAACCCTCCTCGTCAGTCTTGGCAGACGTCACGAAAGTGATGTTCATACCCTGGATGCGGTCCACGGTGTCAATGTTAATCTCAGGGAAGATAATCTGCTCCTGAATACCGAGGGTGTAGTTGCCACGTCCGTCAAACTTGCTCTCGATACCCTTGAAGTCACGGATACGGGGCAGAGCCACGCGGACCAGTTTCTCCAGGAACTCGTACATGCGCTCACGACGCAGTGTGACCATCACGCCGATAGGCATCTTCTTACGAAGCTTGAAGTTGGCGATATCCTTTCTCGAATACGTTGCTACAGCCTTCTGACCGCAGATGGTGGTAATCTCGTTGATAGCCACGTCGATGATTTTCTTGTCCTGTGTGGCATCACCCAGACCCTGGTTGACGACAATCTTCTTCAGGACGGGCACCTGCATCTTAGAGGTGTAGTTGAACTGCTTCTCCAATGCCGGAGCAATCTGCTCGACATAGGTCTTCTTCAATTGTGCTGTATTTGCCATTACTTAATCTCCTCCCCTGACTTTTTAGCGATACGAACGACGTTCTTTCCCTCGTGCTTGATGCTGACGCGGGTAGCCTTGCCGCTCTTCGGATCGATCAAACTTAAATTAGAGATGTGGATCGGAGCTTCCTGCTTCACGATGCCACCCTGGGGGTTCTTTGCGCTGGGCTTCGTGCTCTTGGAGACCATGTTCACGCCCTCCACGAGTGCACGCTGCTTCTCAACGAGAACCTTCAGCACCTTGCCAGTCTTGCCCTTGTCCTCACCGGCCAGGACCATGACTGTATCGTTTTTTCTGATATGTAACTTAGCCATTACTTTACCTATTTATAATGTTAAAGAACCTCAGGTGCCAATGAAACGACCTTCATGTTTACTGCACGGAGCTCACGGGCTACGGGGCCGAAGATACGGCTGCCGCGAAGCTCACCGGCATTGTTGAGCAGCACACAGGCATTGTCGTCGAAACGGATGTATGAGCCATCGGCACGACGGATTTCCTTCTTTGTGCGAACAACCAGGGCCTTAGATACTGCACCTTTTTTCACGTCACTCGTGGGGATTGCGTTCTTGATAGCAACGACAATCACGTCACCTACGCTGGCATAGCGGCGGCGTGTACCACCCAGCACACGGATGCACAGGGCCTCGCGGGCACCGCTGTTGTCAGCCACGGTAAGTCTTGTTTCTGCTTGTATCATAATTACTTAGCCTTTTCTACGATTTGTACTAAACGCCATCTCTTAGTCTTTGAGAGGGGGCGGGTCTCCATAATGAGTACGGTGTCGCCGACGTTGCACTCATTCTTCTCATCGTGAGCATGGTACTTCTTTGTCTTCTGGACAAACTTACCATAAATCGGGTGCTTCTCCTTGAACTTAGCGGCAATAACAATGGTTTTATCCATTTTGTTGCTGATAACGACACCCTGTCTTGTCTTTCTTAAATTTCTTGTTTCCATCTGGACCATTATTATTTGTTAAGTTCTCTCTCTCGGAGCTCAGTCTTCATACGTGCGATATCACGACGTGCGGCCTTAATCTGCGATGGATTCTCCATGGGAGACACGGCGTGGTTCAACTTCATCTGGGTGTAGTTAGCCACTGAAGTCTCCAGCTTCTCGGCCAATTCCTTGGTCTCGAGACCTTTAATTTCATTCATCTTCATAGCTTAAGCGTTTTTATCGTAATCACGTCTAACAACAAACTTAGTCTTCACGGGCAGTTTCTGAGCACCGAGGCGCAGGGCCTCCTTGGCAATCTCGAAGGGAACGCCCTCGACTTCGAAGAGGATGCGGCCAGGAGTCACCGGAGCCACCCATCCTGCGGGATCACCCTTACCTTTACCCATTCGGACATCGGCAGGCTTGCGAGTGATGGGTTTGTCCGGGAAGATGCGGATCCATACCTGACCTTCACGGTTCATATAACGGTTGATGGCAACACGTGCTGCCTCAATCTGGCGGCTGTCAATCCACTTGGCATCAAGGGTCTTGATACCGAATGAGCCGAAAGCCAGCTGCGTGCCACGGTGGGCGTTGCCTTTGTTGCCACGTCCGTCCTGAGGCCTTCTATATCTTACTCTCTTGGGTTGTAACATGATAGCTTCTTACTTTACAATGTTAATTACTTCTTCTTGTTGCGGAAACGTCTGCCACCATTGTCACGACCACCGTTGGAACGGGCAGCGCCCTTGTCCTGTGAGAAGTTCGGAGCCAAGTCAACCTTTCCGTAAACCTCACCACGGCAGATCCAAACCTTCAGTCCCAGCAGGCCAACCTTCGTCAGGGCCTCGGCTTGGCAATAGTCAATGTCAGCACGGAAGGTGTGCAGCGGTGTGCGGCCTTCCTTGATCATTTCGCTACGTGCGATTTCAGCACCGTTCAGACGGCCTGAGATCTGCACCTTGATACCCTCTGCTCCAGCGCGCATGGTGTTAGCCACAGCCATCTTGATAGCACGACGGTAAGCAATCTTACCCTCTATCTGGCGAGCGATGTTGTTGGCTACGATGGTTGCATCGAGCTCGGGTTTCTTCACTTCAAAGATATTAATCTGAATCTCCTTGTCGTAGAGTTTCTTCAGCTCTTCCTTGAGCTTGTCGACATCCTGACCACCCTTACCAATGACCAGACCCGGACGGGCTGTGCAAATGGTGATGGTAACCAGCTTCAGCGTACGCTCGATGACAATCTTCGAGATGCTGGCCTTGGCCAGACGCTCGTTCAGATACTTACGGATTTTCTGGTCCTCGACCAGGTTGTCGCCGAAGTTCTTGCCTCCGAACCAATTTGAATCCCAACCCTTGACGATACCAAGACGGTTGCTAATAGGATTTACTTTCTGTCCCATACCTTTTACTTAATCATTAGTTTTAGCGTCAACAAACAGAGTCACGTGGTTCGAGCGCTTGCGGATGCGGTAGCCACGGCCCTGAGGTGCCGGTCTCATACGTTTCATTGTCACACCTTCGTCGACGAAGACACGGCTCACATAGAGTTCGCCGTCCTCTGCCTTGCGGTCATTCTTGGCCTCCCAGTTGGCGATAGCCGAGCGGAGAAGCTTCTCTACATTCTCTGAGGCAGCCTTCTTCGAGAAACGCAGCACACCGAGTGCGCGGTTCACCTCCATGCCGCGGATCATGTCAACGACATAACGCATCTTGCGGGGTGAAGAGGGACAGCCTTTCAGCTTTGCAAAGTACTGTGTCTTATTGGCTGCTTTTCTTTTTTCAGCCGCTAATCTTTTTCTTGCTCCCATTATAATTCTTAATTCTTAATTCTTAATTCTTAATTCTTATCCCTGGAGCTTACTTCTTGTTACCGGCATGGCCACCGAAACGACGCGTGGGAGAGAACTCGCCCAGCTTGTGTCCTACCATGTTCTCGGTGATGTACACAGGGATGAATTTGTTACCGTTATGAACTGCAACTGTATGTCCCACGAAATCCGGGGAAATCATTGAAGCTCTGGCCCATGTCTTGACGACATTCTTCTTACCGCTCTCATTCATGGCGAGAATCTTCTTCTCGAGCGATACGTTGATGTACGGGCCTTTTTTTAATGAACGACTCATAATTTACACTCTTTATATTTCGTGATTACTTCTTCTTGTTAGCTCTTTCGATGATGTACTTGTTCGACTGCTTCTTCGGAGCGCGAGTCTTGAGACCCTTAGCGTACAAGCCCTTACGTGAACGCGGATGTCCACCTGACTGACGGCCTTCACCACCACCCATCGGGTGATCGTGCGGGTTCATAACAACACCACGGTTGTGGGGGCGACGACCCATCCAGCGTGAGCGACCGGCCTTACCCGACTGCTCAAGGGCGTGGTCTGAGTTACCTACGCTACCGATAGTAGCCTTACAAGCTGAGAGCACCTGACGTGTCTCACCTGAGGGAAGCTTAATCACGCAGTAGCTGCCTTCACGAGAAGTCAGCTGAGCGAAATTACCAGCCGAACGGACGAGCAGGGCACCCTGTCCGGGACGCAACTCAATGTTGTGAATTACGGTACCCACGGGGATGTTAGCCAGGGGAAGTGCATTACCCACCTCGGGCACTGCGTCTGCACCTGACATCAAGGTTGCGCCAACCTCCAGTCCGTTAGGAGCAATGATATAACGTTTTTCACCATCAGCGTAGTAGAGCAGAGCGATGCGAGCCGAACGGTTCGGATCGTACTCAATGGTCTTTACTACAGCTGGAACACCATCTTTCTCTCGCTTGAAGTCGATGAGACGATACTTCTTCTTGTGACCACCGCCCATGTAGCGGACAGTCATCTTACCGGTGTTGTTTCGACCGCCGGTAGAACGCTTACCGTAAACGAGAGACTTCTCTGGCACGGATGCAGTAATGTCCTCGAACGTGCCAATAACCTTGTGTCTTTGACCCGGTGTAACGGGCTTTAATTTACGTACTGCCATTTCTTATTACTGAATATTGCTATAAAAATCAATGGTATCGCCCTCCTTCAGGGTGACGATTGCTTTCTTGAACGCGTTCTTATGACCTCTCACGAGTCCTGCCTTGGTGTAGCGGCTTGAGCGCTTACCGGCATAGCGAAGCGTGTTCACATTCTCAACGGTGACGTTGTACATAGCCTCAACCTCCTTGGCAATCTCAATCTTGTTTGCCTCGGGCTTAACGATGAAGCCGAACTTGGGCTGAGCCTTCTTCGTCACCTCCTCACCACGGTGCTTACCTGTCTTGGGCTTGTAGGTGCGATCGACAGAAGTCTTCTCCGTGATGTTGGTCATTTTCTCTGTAATCAGAGGCTTTATAATGAAACTCATAATCTTTTTCGTTATTACGTTATTACGTTATTTCGTGATTACGAAACCTTTATCCCAAAATTCCGTCGATAGCCTGCAGAGACTTCTCGGTAATCACCATCACGTCGGCGTTCAGCACCTTATAGGTATTCACGTTGGCAGCGATGATGCACTCAGCCTTCTTCAGGTTGCGGGCCGACAGATAGACGTTCTTGTTAGCCTCGGGCAGCACCATCAGCAGCTTCTTGCCGTCAACCTTCAGGTTCTTGGCCATGCTGATGAACTCCTTCGTTTTGGGAGCCTCGAAGTTGAAGTCCTCGACAACGATGATGGCGTTCTCCTGAGCCTTGTACGACAGAGCCGAGCGACGGGCCAGCTTCTTCACCTTCAGGTTCAGCTTGAAACCATAGTCGCGGGGCTTCGGACCGAACACGCGGCCACCGCCACGCAGCAGAGGTGAGTTGATGTCACCGTGACGAGCACCGCCGCCGCCCTTCTGGCGACCCAGCTTGCGGGTAGAACCCGTATGCTCGCTACGCTCCTTAGCCTTTGCAGTTCCCTGACGCTGGTTGGCCAGATACTGCTTCACGTCCAAATAAATCACATGGTCGTTTGGTTCAATGCCGAAGATAGCATCGTTCAACGTAACCTTACGTCCGGTCTCCTGACCGTTGATGTTCAATACATTGATTTCCATAGCTTACTTCTCGATTAAAACAGTTGAACCATTACATCCGGCGCAGCTACCCTTCACAAGGATCAGGTTGTGCTCCGGAATCACCTTTAACACTCTGAGGTTCTGCGTTGTCACGCGGTCGCCACCCATCTGGCCACCCATGCGCATACCCTTGAACACCTTAGCGGGATAAGAACATGCACCGATGGAACCCGGCTTGCGCAAACGGTCGTCCTGACCGTGAGTGCTCTGTCCGACACCACCAAAACCATGACGCTTCACAACGCCCTGGAAGCCCTTACCCTTAGAAGTACCTACGACATCGACGAACTCGGTGTCGTTGAACAGCTCTACGGTGATCACATCTCCGAGGTTGTGCTCCTCGTCAAACTTGAACTCGGCCAAGTGGGCCTTTGGTGTTGTACCTGCCTTCTTGAAGATACCCATCATAGCTTTGGTGGTGTTCTTCTCCTTCTTGTCGCCGAAAGCGAGCTGAAGAGCAGCGTAACCGTCCTTCTCGACGGTCTTCACCTGAGTAACAACACAAGGACCACATTCGATAACAGTGCACGGTACATTCTTACCGTCGGCACTGAAAACGGAAGTCATTCCGATTTTTCTTCCAATTAATCCTGGCATTTCAGTTTAAATTTTAATAATAATGTTATTTATAAATAATGTATATGTCTCACTTCGCATCAGTGTCATTTTGCCACCCTTTAGACGCCACAGCACAGCATAAAAGAAACGAACTACATCTCCCCTTTTTGAAGAGTAAGTCGCTCTATTTCAGTGCTTTGATAGCCTTTCGGCCAGCGCAATGGGCACTTTTGCGGCTGCAAAGGTACACATTATTTATAAATTACACAACACTGAAAACCCGTTTTATAACATCTTTTAAGATTATTTAAGCTTTTGCCTTTGTGGATATACAGGCCTTTGGCTGTTGGCTTACAAGATTATACACGGAGTGTCCCCGTCAATCGGGGAAACGGCTTCCGCCAAAGGGGCACTTATGACAATTTCCCGCAAACGCCCTGAAATGACCGAGTGACCAAAATGACCGATTCTTCGGAATGCCTTTATTTAGGGCTATTCCCAGAGACGACATACTAAAAAGCAAATCCACGCCATGCAATTATGACGTGGATTTGTGCTTAATTTTGCGCGTTTTTACTTTATTCTCAGTCGCCTGTCGGCGAGAAATCATTCAAATCTATTCAAAATCTTACACTATTATTATTAATCCCTGCTTTATAGCCGTCCCTTTCTAAGGGACTCAAAATGTTCGATTTGTTACGATTTGTTGGATTTCTCTGACCGAGGTCAGAGTGTGGCGTTGCAATCTGCGCGCCAGCGCACTCTCTTTGTTTTATTATTGCCGGCGAAGGTACGAAAAAAAATCGAGCCCACCAAATGATGAGCCCGAATTATTATGAATTTCCCGCGATGTTTTACTTGTTACGGTGCGGGATAAACCAGCGGGCTGGTGGCGAGATAGGTATCGCCGTCGTTCTGGAAGTTCGAGCTGTCGTAGTATTCAGTGCCGCCAATGGTCACCGTGCCGCAGGTGCTGTAATTAGCACCTGCGCCGATGCTGTAGGGAGCATACTCGCCCTTTGTGGCGGTCACGCTGGTCACGCCGCTACTGATGGTGATATCGTTGCAAAACCCATCTTCGCCACTGCCGATGCCGGCAGCTTTAGAACCGCCCGAAGCGGTGACGGTGCCGCCATTGATGTTGATGTAGCCGCACCCCCCAAAATATGCACTGCCGATGCCAGCGGCATAATAGCCGCCAGTGGCGGTGACGGTGCCGCCGCTGATAGTGATGTTACCGCATGTATATTTACGACCAGAGGTAGTTAAATAGCTACTGCCGATGCCGGCGGCATTTCCGCCGCCTGTAGCATTGATGATGCCACCAGCAATGACGATGTTGCCGCTGTCGTACAGGCTATTTGCGCCAATGCCGGCAGCATTTAGGCCGCCGAAGGCATTGAGCGTACCGGTGCCCTGGATGGTGAGCGTGTATTCATCGCCCTCGCCCGTGTCGTTGTAAGGCACGAAGATACCGGAATAATCATCTGCCATTCCCCTCACGGTATTCGTCGTGCCGCCGGTCAGGTTGATGGTGGCATTGCCCAGGCAGGTGATGCCGGCATATTCACCTGTCATTGTTCCGTCGGCATTGATGCTCACGCCGCCCAACCATACCGTAGCGTTGTTGGCAATGGAAATCTGCACTTCCGAGCCGAGTGTGCCGTAGAGGCACTCGTTGGTCTGAGCCGTGTATGCGGTTGTGACGTTTGCCAGATTGACGTGTGGATGCATCGTATAACTATGATTGCCTGAATAATACCCGGAAACAAAGATTCCATCGGTGGCAGCAGAAGCAGGAATACCTGCAGCCACGCCGTAATAAGTACCGTTTTTATCTTTGAACACATACTGCGCTCCATCGTCAGCTTCGGTCACTGTGGTGCCCGCTATATTTGCCCTTACCAGCGTGTATGGAGCATCCGAGGGGTTCAATGCCTTAGGAGTATTATTAATCTCATCAAGAATACCATTGATATTGAATTCTGTCGACAAGTCAAGCTGGTCGCCCACGTTGAGGTGTGTGCCAACGGGCAGGGTGCTGTAGGTCTTGAACGACTCCGTCATCCTCATGGCCAGCGGATAGATGTTGTTGGCTGCATAGGTGATGTTGGTCAATGACTTTGCGTAGTGCTGCCCGTCGTTATCTGTGGCAGTCATCTCAATATTGGCATCATCCACGGGCATCATGGCCACGTAGATAGGACTTATAAGATTCGAGCGACTGATGCTGTAGTTATACGTTCCGTCGCTGATGGTCAGGTTCGTGATGGTAGTGGTGATGTCCTGCGTGCCGTCGGCATTCTTGATGGTGAAAGCGCAGATGGCCAGTTTGTTGGCCAGTGTGACGGATGCAGGCAGCGCATAGCCGCTCAATGTGCCATCGAAGACCGCGAGGTCGTAATAGTCAAGCTCACCTTCGTAGCCTTGCTGTCCTGTTTGCAGCATCCCAAGGTTGATTGTGCCTGCATCGTCGATGGACGCGCTGGTGCTCATAGGAATATTAGCCATCGTGGCAGGATAAATCATGCGCAACTGACTGTCCGTTGCAGGGTCTTCTAACGCCACGTAGATAGTGGCTGTCTTGCCATCGGCACTGATGTCACTCTGGGTGAGCTTTTCACTGACTGCCAACTTTGTTTCATCGCTCGTGTTCTTATACACAAAGCTGATCTGGTCGTCCACTGCGAAGGTCTTCACGCCGGTGGAGACATCCAGTGCGCGGGTTCCGGCGCCGCCATCGAGGCTGACGGTCGTTGTCAGTGTCACCGTTCTCTTTACGCTCTCAGGCTGCTGCAGTTCGTCATTGTTCGAGCAGCCCGTCATTACTGCGCCCATCAATGCGAGGGCAGCTATGCTAAAATATCTCATTGTCTTTGTCATTGCTTCTTCGATTTAATGGGTTCATTGTTCTGTCGCAGGATTTACGTTGTAGTTCTGCAAACCACCTTGTCCTTGATTCAATGGCGTCAGTGTCCAAGTATCGTTTGTAATTGTGGTGGTTGAAATTACAAAGTGCAGGAGGCCATAGTTGTTGCCGCTATTAGGTGTCGTGGTCCATTGTGAGCCGTCGAACATAATCTCAGTTTCGAACTCCACCATGCCGCAAGAGCCGCCAGAGCCACGTCCTATACTTTCGCTAGCACCCGCCCCCTTTATCGCTGTGACGCTGGTAACTGTATTCGCGATGGTGATGTCGTTGCAGTAGCTGGAATTAGTTCCTGCGCCGATGCCGGCAGCACCTTCGCCACCCGTGGCGGTGATATTGCCGCCATTGATGGTAATGTTGCCGGTCGCACCGGAGTCAGCGCCTGCGCCGATGCCTGGGGCTAATTGGCCGCCCGTGGCGTAGATAGTACCGCCGTTGATGACGATGTCGTTGCAATAATAAATGCCACCGATGCCGGCACAGGCATTGCCGCCTGATGCGAGGAGCGTGCCCGTACCGCTGATGGTGAGTGTTGACCAGTCACTCCCGTTTTTCAAAAAGAGGCCGGCGAAGGCATCGCTTGAACCTCTCGTCAAGTCGTTCGTCGTTCCCTCTGCCAAGATGATATTCGCCGTGCCGAGACACTCGATGCTGTTGATCGATGCTCCTGCGTGGTGCGTCATACCTGCCAGAGTCACCGTAGCTCCAACAGCTATCTCCAATTCGAGATTGCTTGCGAGTGTGCCCGTCAGTATATCGCCGTCCTGAGCTGTGTAATTAGCGTTGATCTTTGAAAGATCCACTCTGTGGTTCTGCCAAGCCAGCGTGGCGGAGCCATAGTAGTATTTGCCACGGGCAAAGCCGCTGCCGGGCGCAGCTTTAGTGCAGGTATATACATTGCCGTCCTCGTCTTCTGCCGTCAGAATCAGTGCCTCGTCCTTGTTGTCATCATTGAACATCAAGGCGAAGTAAATGTCGCCATTTCCATCGATGACAGGGTTTTCTATCGAGAAAAGGCTGTAATGTGCTGGATCAGAGCTGAACGGAAAATAGCCGGTAATCACTTTATTGTTCGCCGTTGAAATGGTGAACTTAGTAAGCGTGGGTGTCACAGGGTTGCCATTCTTGTCCGTAAATGAAAGCCGCTGGCGGAATATGGAACCGAGGTTCTGGAAGCTGACGTTACTCTTGGTCGGGTCGTCATATTGGACAAGGGACATCGTAAATCCTACGTCGGTGCTGCCGCTCACATCCGTAATCTTCATCTTGGCCTGCGCATAATCACGGTAGCCGGCACCATAGTAATCTATCCCGCCAACAGAAGTTACTTGGTCCTTGCTGCCGTTTTGGAAGTCATACTCAAAGCTCGACAATGATACAAGATAAAAAGGATTAGTCATGTTATAAAGCAAATACACCACATCATCTACTGACGGTGTGAAAGCGGTAGGGGTACTTTTGAAATCATAGTAGAATTTCAACGCACCACTGAGCGTGGCGGTGGCGGGATCGGCATCCGGCGTAACGGTCATGGAGAGGTATTCAGACCCTGAGCCTTCATAGCCAATGGCATAAGTTCCGTTATGTTCAATCACCACATAAACCTTGTCGGTATTTTCAAACGTGGTGGTGGCGGTGCTTTCGCCGATGGTTACGGCACGGGACTCTGCACCATTGGCAAAGGATGCAGGAATGTTGAAATAACAGACGGGAGCCTCTTTCACGATTGTTTTCTGTGTATTGGCCACCATATCCTCACTCGAGCAGGCAGTGAAGCTGCCCAGTGTAACGGCTGCAGTTATGAATGTCGCAGCCAGACTAAAGATAAATTTGAGCGTTGCTCCAAATTGCTCACGCTCGGCATAGCTCAAGCGAGCTTGGCTCTGCTCTCTCTTAATCGCAATTTTCGTTTGCATTGTCTTTACTGTTTATAGGTTCATAACTTGGATTACCATTCTTCCGGCAGATAGTCCGGCTTGCTAGCCTGCAGCAACTGCGGCCCCTGTCTCAACTCGTACACCCGCATCTGCGGCTTCTCGTACGCTCGTTTCGTGATTGATCTTGTCTTCATCTTGTTGGTTAAGTTTGATTTTGCCGACAAAATTACAAAGAAAATTCGAGCCCACCAAATGATGAGCCCGAATTATTATGAGTTTCGTTTATTTTTTGACTAACGTTTTGAGTTTATCAACGTAATAGTCCAGTCCGAAAATCGAACCTGCAAGTAGGAACGCCTGTCCTACGTAGAACAACAAGCCGTTTGCCACGTCGTCAATCTCAATGACCTGATAGGCCACAAGGCAGATGCTCGAAAGGATGAGACATACTGCGCACGCGTATTGGATTTTCTTTGTGGCGTTCATAGCTTATAACATTGTGGTGCCTGCGCCGCCTGCGGCAAGGCTGCCGGTGTGACATCATGGGGAACTGGTGTAAGCGGCATCCCCTCTGGCTGGACGGTGAAAGACAAAGAGTGATTAAAGAATAAAACAGGGAAACGGAAGTCATTGCGGCTTCCGTTTTTCGTCCGAGACCCTCTCTTATCCCCCTGTGTAGGGGGAAGAGGGATAAAAAAGTAAGGGAAAATTTGTTTTTTTCCTCGCTTATTCGTATCTTTGCAGGCAGAAACATATAAAACAAGCGTATGAGTTACTCGGAAATGGCACAACTGGAACTGATGAATGCGGCGGCTAACGTCACCTCGCAGGCCGACCTCGACGCGCTGCGTCTTACCCTCTCGCTATTCTTCGCTGAGCGGGCACAGCAGTCTATCGACAAGATGTGGGATGAGGGAACCTTCGACCAGCGCAAGCTCGACGAGTTGCGCGGCCAGCATCTGCGCACCCCCTATAAGACCATCTGACCATGCGACTCGTAGTTCTCGACACCAACGCACTCATTCAGACCTTGCCCTCCCGCAGCCAGTACCATCAGATATGGACTGACTTTTTGGCGGGCAAGTATCGTATGTGTGTCAGCAACGAGATACTGACTGAATACGAGGAAATCCTCGCCGTGCACACATCGCCCGAAGTGGCGCACAACGTGGTCGAGGCCATTGCCCGCCATCCACAGACCTGTTACCGCGAGTCCTACTACCGTTTCCACCTGCTCAAAGATATCGACGAGGACGACGACAAGTTCGTTGACTGCGCCATCACGGCTGGAGCCGACTATATCGTCACCGAGGATAGCCACTTCGACCACTTAAAGAATATCCCTTTCCCTCGGCTCAACATCCTAACACTTGACGAGTTCAACGAAACGCTGAAACAATAACCACGACTTTATTGACTACGAGGGTCGCGTCAGCTTATAGACCTGCGCGAGCAAACGGAAAATTGCCCTTTAGGCGAATTTTGTCGCGACTCAGCAATAAAAATGCAAGCATTCATTGCGTTCGCTGCTCCAAAATTTCTTTACACCGTAAACCTCCTTTCCTCCTAAACTCCTTAGACCGGCTTTTCAGGCGCGCTACGGCCAAAATCCGCCTCCGTTGGGCAACGCATCCAAGGGAACTAAACGGGCGGTCGTTGGGAAGTAAACCGGCCTTCTACCGGTTGAGGGTTAAAATCGGGTTTTTCGGACCCATTTTTTCATCTTAAAAGTCACAGATCACAGATCACAGTTTTCTAGAGGCCGCAATACTATCCGAATGAAAATTCTTTACAATATTATATTACTATATATATAGTAAAGTTTTAACTACCTCCAAAACATTCGCTCCTGAGAAAACTGTGATCTGTGATCTGTGACCGACTTGGCCGTTTTTGCCCCGCCCCTGTTAGGACTAAAATAATTCGGGCTCATCGTTGGCAGGTGTGTATTTTGCGGAAAAATCCACACCTAAAAGTGTCAGATTACACATATTTTTCGAAAATTACACAGTGTAATTCAAAAAAAAGTTGTACCTTTGTCGGCAAAATAAATTTTAATCATTAAATAACGACAATGAAACAGACTTTTTGTTTAGCAAGAGCAACCTTGTTGTTGCTGCTGATGATGTTCACGAGTATAAGTGCGTGGGCGGATGATAGTGGCACATGTGGTGACAACCTGACATGGGTGTTTACGGAGAGCGACGGTACGCTTACCATTAGTGGTGAAGGCGATATGTATAATTATAGCAATACAAATGCGCCTTGGCAAGAGTATAAAGAACAAATCAAGAAAGTCATATTGCCTGAAGGGCTGACCACTATCGATCAATACGCATTCTCTGGTGCTGTTAATTTGGAAAAGATAACCATTCCTGCCAGTGTAGAGACAATCGCAGAGAATGCTTTTCAGAACGTGGGAAGCGGACTCAGTAATGGCTGTATTTTGACCGTTGCCCAAGGAAGTAAACTCTCTTCTATCGGAAGCTATGCATTCAAGGCCTTCAAGGGCACCATAGATTTGCATGAATGCACAAGCCTGGCCACTATCGCTCAATACACATTCTCCGATGCTGTTTATTTGGAAAAGATAACCATTCCTACCAGTGTAGTAAGATTCGAATCCTATGCTTTTAAGAACGTGGGAAGTAAACTCAGTAAAGGCTGCACTTTGACCATTGCCCAAGGAAGCCAACTCAAGTTTCCCAAAGCCAATGCATTCAAAGGCTTCAAGGGTGATATAGATTTGCGTGAATGCACAAGCCTGACTATTATCCATAAGAGTACATTTGAAGGATACCTGGCTGGCACCCTCAGGCTACCAGTCAGCCTATCAATAATCGAGGCGGATGCATTTAAAGATGCAAGATCAGTGATTAAAGTCTATGTTGCCTTCAAGAACTGCGTTCTCTATGTCAACGACAAATATAAGTCTGTTAACCCAGACACAAAATACATTGGGGCGAATATCAAGTCTTATCTTAGTATTAAAGCTAATAGCAGTAAGAGAGTCGATTTCACACGCGTTTCCTTCAATGACATTGCCATATCATTTGACGAAAATGATACAACCTACGTCATCTCGCAAAAGCAAGGATTAATTGATCTTGGTGCTAAATTGGCCGAAGAATTACAGAGTTTTAGGCTCAAAGGCCAGAAGGTAAAACTTGCGGCAGACCTTGACTTCACAAATATGCCGTTAGACTGTGAGATTACTTCAAATCAAAGAGGAAACTTCATGCCAATCGATATTTATTTATCTTCGATAAATTTCTCATTCGATGGGCAGGGACATACCATAAAGGGACTCAAATTCAGCGGTGAAGGAAATGTAGGACTATTCAGTACCATCACAACGAGTTCGATTGTCAAGAACGTAACCCTTATCGCCCCAAGCTTTAGCGGCACTAATAGTATTGGCGGCATTGCAGGCAATAACAATGGTGGTAGTATTACTAATTGTAGCGTTATTGCTCCATCTATAAGTGGCGATTCGTATCTTGGTGCCATTGCAGGCAATAACAAAGGTGGTAGAATTACTAATTGTACCGTTATTGATCCATCTATCAGTGGCACAGGTTCATTTATAGGTTGCGTCACCGGTGGTGGCAAAATCCCCGTAGGATGCGACTTCGATATCAGCACGGGACTGGATATTTACGGTGAGGACGTGGATGATTTCCCATTTCTTGATGCAAGACTCGCCGATAACAGACCTCTCCTTCATCTGAATCTCGGCTATGGCATAACATCAACCAAAGCCATTACTATCAGTAACTACACTATGGGTGAGCTGTACGATAGAATATGGCTTTATGCAAATCGTGCGGGATATGATTTGGTAAATTACAAAAGCGAGGAAGTTACTATCGAGGAAAACTGGTTCGAAATGCCGCAGAAGAACGTGAGTGTTACGGCTGTATGGGAGCCTATGAATGAGATCAGCCTTAAAGGCAGTCTGATAGAGGATATCAACTGGACAACTTTCTATTGTGGCGATGCAGGCTATCGTATTAATGAGGAAGAGAATGCCTGTGCCTATACCGCTACGGTGGGCAACGACATGATCACCCTGCACAAGCTGGGCAAGATGATTCCAAAGGGAACTGCCGTTATCATTGTAAGCGAGGACAACGACATCAACATGATTCGCGATGATGTTTCGGCTGCTGAATATAGCGTTAAAAACGACCTGCACGGTGTGGACGTGCCTACAGCTCGCACCACCCTCACCTCCGACGACACCAAGACGCTCTATATGCTGAGCAACAAGAACAGCCACTTCGGTTTCCACCAGTATGGCGGTGCCAATGTTCCGGCTCGCAAGGCCTACTTCACCGTTTCGACGTCGGCTAATGCTCCGGAATACCTCGGATTCGACGGCGAAACCACGGGAATTATTTCGAACACGGATTTCACGGATTCAACGAATATGGATGGCACGTGGTATTCGCTCGATGGTCGGAAGCTGCAAGGCATGCCGACACAGAAGGGAATATATATATATAAAGGTAAAAAAAGAGTATTATGAAAAAAGAATATATAAAACCAACGATGTGCGTGGTAAAACTGATGAATGGCTGCTCTCTGCTTGCTGGCAGTGCGAAAAATCCTAACGGTCTTGGCGACTTTCCTTTCGGGACATACTCGGATGATGAAGACATTATCGACGAAGGTGATGTGATATAATATCGTATCATTAAATCATAACTTCACAGCCTCACCTACGTCTTACGAGACGCAGGTGGCTATTTTGAGCCACTATCTGCATACCCTTGACGGTAAACACGACATACCTTCAGGTTGGAGAAGGGACTCAAAATGTTCGATTTGTTACGATTTGTTGAATTTCTCTGACCGAGGTCAGAGTGTGGCGTTGCAATCTGCCCGATAGGGCACTCCCTAAATTTAAATTCAGACGCAAAAGTACAAAGAAAATTCGAGCCCACCAAATGATGAGCCCGAATTATTATGAGTTTCGTTTATTTTTTGACTAACGTTTTGAATTTATCAACGTAATAGTCGAGGCCGAAAATCGAACCTGCGAGTAGGAACGCTTGTCCTACGTAGAACAACAAGCCGTTTGCCACGTCGTCAATCTCTATGACCTGGTATGTCACTAGTCCTATACTCGAAAGTATCAGGGCCACAGCGCAACTGTACTGAATCTTCTTTGTGGCGTTCATAGCTTATAACATTGTGGTGCCTGCGCCGCCTGCGGCTCCGCCTGCGATGGCCAAGAACAGGTAGCCAAGCCATTTGAAAATTGTTTTTACTGTTTTACTCATAGTCGTAAAGATTAAGAAGCGCGGGGTCACGCGCACGCAGCCAGTCGTCTGTAAACCCGTTGCTGCTTTCTGTGCCTTTACCCCCACGCTTCGTTCAATGTTCTAATCGTTTCTTTAGTACGCTTTGACCTAGGTCAAAGAACGTTCAATGTTCAACGTTCAACGTTCAATGTTCAATGTTCAACGTTCAACGTCTTAGTTGACTTTCAGTCGACTGATGTCGCGACTCGGCAATGCTCGAGCAAGCTCGGCATTGCGCTCGCTGCTCCATCAGTTCTGGTCCATACCACCGCCTGGGTTGGCTTGGTAAGCCGCAACGTAGATGGTGTAGCCCGGAGTTGCGACGCTGTTGTCGGACTTCTTCACCTTGATGGTGTAAGTGCCGATTGCAGCGGCTGACACTACGAAGTTAGCAGCGTTGCCGTCGATGGCGTGGTCGTTGCCGACCTGTGCACCGTCCTTGTACAGCTGAATAGCTGTTGCACTGCCGACGTTCGAGAAGACTACGCGGATGTCGAGGTCTTCGGTTTCCTCACCCTCTGCGCAACGGATGGTCTTGGGTGAGCCGACCGTCATGGTCTCACCATTCACGGTTGCTGCGCTGATAGCGAAGGCTGCTGCGGGCGTGTCGCCGCCTGAGCTGCTGCCACCGCCGCTTTCGCCGCCAGTTTCAGCTGCTGCCTGACCGCCACCTTCACCTGCGTTGTTCAGATACTGGTCTGAACCTGCATAGATTTGGTGCTGTGCGCCATTGCTGATCATGTCGAGGCAATCCTGCATGCTGTAAGAGCCTGCGGTCTCACCTGGATATGCCACGTACGTGGTCGAACGCTTCCAGGTGTCGCCCTCCTTACGGCTGACGATGACGAATGCTGCGACAGCATCTTCCTCGGTAGTGTAGAGGTCTTCGTACCAATAGCGCAGTCCACTGGCGTTGATGAGATACTTAAACTTACCCTCGTTACGTACGCTGGGCTTGTTCACGTATCCGTTCTCGTCGAGGAATGCGGTATCCAGCGTCAGAGGCAGGAACGTCTCGGGATCAGTCGGGTCAAGGATGACGCGCGCGAAGTTGAACTGGCTCTCCTGAATCGTTGCACCCTGCTTGACGGTACAGAACGTCAGCTGGTCACCACGCTTCAGATTGAGCATGTTGATGATGTCGCCATACGTGGTCTTGTTGGCAAGAGCGACAATCGTAGGATATACGATGTGGCTGGTGCCATCCTCAATCCAAGCAGTAGTCACCTGAGGCAGAGAACCCATGGCAACCAGATACTGGTTAGGAGCAAATGCATGCTTCATGCCTACGGGAACGAAAGAGTACATATTCAGGAATGCGACGCCCTGCGACTGCATCTCCTCGATGGCAGCACGGCATTTCTGAATGTTTTCACTCATGAAGAGAGACATGGTCTCCTGACCTTTCTTTGTGCCCTCGAAGGAGTGGTCACAGATGGCCTTCATGACAGAGTACGCAGCACCAACGGTGCTCATCACGATGCGCTGAATGTTCTGAGCCTGCGTCTTAGGATTCGACGGGCTGACAACTTCGCGCTGAATGGTTTCGCCATTTGCGCCCTTGTACAGGGTAGTTCCGGCGAGCTTACCAGTGGAACCTTTAAGCCAAAAACCTACTTTTGACATAGTTGTAAAAATTTAAATTGTTAAACGAATAAAAAACTTTCGGTTTTACCGCGCCCAACCCCTAAAAGCCGTCATAAACTCGGAACATCCTTGGAGCAACCCTTGAGGAGAGCGGGAGCAACCCTTGTCAGCGCTTGACGGTGCAAAAGTATGAAGAATTTTTGGAACGACAATGAAAATTCGGGACATTTTGACACTTCAAAAAAATACCGAATGTGTGCCAATGCCGAACATTTTAACGGCTTTTTTGAAATTTATCTTTTTATCTTTTTGTCTTTTGCAGGGCGTTCACCAGAGAAAGCCCTTTTATAATAATGTATGTAAATATAAATAGGTATTTAAAAATATATTTAAGTAACCCCCCTTATACATATATTGGCCCCCGTGCAAACACCCGGGAAAAGACAAAAAGATAAAAAGATAAATTCGCCTCGCGAAGTGTTAACAGGGGTAAAAAAGTATTAAGGAAAATTATGTTTTTCCGGTAATATCCTCCACCTGTCGTGAGATTCGTGGAGGTTTTTTTATGCTCGAAAATTTGACCTTTAGGCGAATTTTCTCACGACTCAGCATTGCATTGCAACGCCACACTCTCAAAGAGAGAACGCCACACTTTTCACCTTTAGGTAAAAGAATCGAAATGCAAGCATTTATTGCATTCGCTGCTCGAAAATTTAGATCATGGGGAGTTAAGAACGATGTGTAATACAGAAACTTCAAAAAGTAATCAGTAGATTGCAGCGCCACACTCTGCTTGCAGAGAACCTGTTTCACACGTGCGGCATTTTCGTACATTTGCATACATGAATCAGGGGACCCTCTGTGCACTCAAAAAAACTCCCCAGGCTTTGCAGCCCAGGGAGGTAAATAATGTTTAATTAAAATTTATCGTATCACTATTAAATCGAGAACTTAAATCCGCCCAGCATCATGTACTTATTACCCCAGTTGGTGTAAACCTCCAGCTTGTAGTACATGTACTTCCCCGGGTGCTGTATCGTGTAGTCCTTGCCCGTGTAGTTCTTTGTGGGCAGGCCGTCGCCACCGTTCTCCTCCGTGTCGCGCTCGTCAATCAGCTTGTACCGGTCTTGGGCGTTCACCTTGCCATACAGCTTCCAGCGCTTGGGGTTGCGGTCGTTATACGAGGCAATGTCGTTGGCCGTTATCAGTGTGTAGCTCTTGGCCGTGAAGGGTTCCGTGCTCTTGAACTCCGCATACCAGTACGTGTCCGTCAGCGGACCCACCTTGCTCCACAAGCTGACACACCACTTGGTGTTCTGCTTGTCGTCAAACAGACACTCGAACTTCTCGGGGTCGCTTTCTTTCAGCGGATTGGTGCCTGCCAGCGGCGTAATGACGTTGGGGTCGAAGGCGTTGCTCGTGAAGTTGCCGTCGATGAGTGCACATACCAGATTCTGCGACTGCACATGGTCGTTCATGGTAACCTTGTTCACCGCCCAATAGCCGGCCTTGAACATATTCATGCCAATGCTGGTCTTCTTCTTGCCTGCAAAGAAACCTATAATCTTGTCGGTAATGCCACCGTTAATTGAACTCGATAAAAAGACGGTAGCCACCAACTTGTATATGTTCACGCGGCATATCGTGTTGTCGCCGGCATAGTCCATCACCACCAGTCCGCGACAGCCGGGGTTGTCGCGCACGGCGTCGATGAACGACGGATAGCATGACTCGCACACCTTGGCGTAGTTGGGTATCTTGAAGCACTCAAACTCATAGCCGTTGGCAGCGTTGAACACCCAGTCTTTCTTCGTTGCGTCCTTGCTTTCTTCGAATTTCTTGCGGAAGCTCTCCTTCTTCTCCTTCACGTACTGCGAGTAGTTGCGCTTGTCGCCCACCTCCCAGTCGTTCTGCTCTTTGTACGTTGTAGTTGCACTCTTCGATGGGGTGTATAACTTGCTATCCGCCTGAATAGCCACATAGTCCTTCACATTTCCGTAGTCCACACCCTTCACGTCGTTGACAAACATCACCAGAGCCTTGCCCCTCAAATCGCCCATCGTCATGTCAGGACGGAACTTGGCCAGCAGGTTCTTGTTCAGCAGCTTCTGCTCCACCAGTCTCACAGCCTCTTCTGTAGTGCGCTTGGCGTCCAACGGCATGAAGTCGAACTTGAATATCTCAATATCGCCCGCTTTCTGCAGGAACGAACTGATGTCGGAATGGATCGTCAGCAAACCCCACTTGCCGTCAGTAATCTTTGGCAGAATCATCTTGATATCGGAGGTTTTTTCGCCCAGCCCACCAAAGTCGTTGTTCTCGGCTTTGATGCTGATGACTACGCCGTCAGACGTCTTATGCTCCTCCAGTTTGGCAATAATGTCGTCCAATGCCTGGTCCAGACTCATCTTGCAGTCCAGCATCGAGTGAAACATCATGTCCTTTCCGTCGCTGCTGCGATAGCGTGCACGCAGATCATAGTAGCGTATGCCACAGTCCCACTGCTCGCGCAGCGACTTGCGCTGCGTCATACCCAGGGTTATGTTCCAGTCCCCGCCCATGCCACATGTGGCAGCATCGTGCGTGCCAGGAATCAGCATGTCGCGTACCAACTTCGTGTTGGGCACGTCCTTCATCCAGTTCGGTCCCTGGCGCGTGTTCAGTGCACGTTTGGTAGCAGCCTGCGCAGCATACTTGTCCGTGTCCTCCAGGTCGCCGTATTCATACATCATCATCTCCACATACTCACGCGTCTTCACCTTGTTCAGCGCCTCCGTGTTCAGCACGCCCGGCTGCATCACGTTCGACACGTCCTCCGTCTCGCCGTCGCCGTCGTAGTCGTCAGACTTGCTCACCTCGTTCAGGAAAATCTTCGCCACATTGTTGTCAAACCATATCGACAACGTGTCCTTCTCCGCGGCCTCACTGCCCGTAATACCCATAGCCACCATCGACAAAGAGTCAGGCGTCAGCTCCACGCGCTTTATCGGCATTCCGTCCATCGTCGTGTCGTCCAGCATGCGTGTCGTCACCTTCACCGTCTGCTGGTCGTAGTCGTTCGTGTCGTAGTCGTACACCGTGATGCCCATCTCGCCACTGCCCGCCTTGTCGAAGTGCAGCGTCATGAAACCATAGTCAATCTCCGACTGACCGTCAAGGTCTACTATCCAGTTACCCTCCAGCGCAGCTACAACGCCGCTCTGGTCCTGGCCGTTGCCAGGAATCTCACTCACATTGTCGTCGTTGCTGCACGACGTCATTACACCTAAGACACACAGCATGCAGGCTGCGCACCAGAAAAGAAAAGTCTTTTTCATATCGTTAGTCAAAATATATTTGTTTTCTCTAATTCCGCTGCAAAAGTAAGAATTATTTTCAACCTCCCAAAGCTTTTTCTAAAGAAAAACAACGTAAACGTTTCACTACGTCGTCAGAGTATGTCCGAGGAACACGGGGACAGATACTGTTTTCACACGAAGAAGTATCGCAAAACAGAAAAGTATCTCTCGAGCCATGTGGCTTGAGAGATAAGTGAGAGAGACATTTTGCTATTTGCCCTCTGGTGTCATTTCCTGACTATGATAGCACCGGGGTATTTTGAGGTGTCAAGCATGAAGATGTTGTCGTTGACACCAAAGGTAATGCGCGTGATGGTCATCGTGATGCGTGCGCCACTCTCTTTGTAGCTC
>JAEEGG010009612.1_pt1 | contig 21629 bp, 11 predicted proteins | sample 9134161 | NCBI WGS metagenome assembly JAEEGG01 (sample SAMN16246543, study PRJNA631951) | gut metagenome | biome: gut microbiome; feature: rumen; material: CR-attached | host: Bos | place: Iran: Karaj | collected 2018-10
GTACATGAAGGCATCGGTTCTGTCTTTCTTTTGGGCCATCATCACGTTGGCGGTGAGCAGGACGGCCAGCAAAATCATTACTTTTTTCATTTTTCCAATTATTTAAAGTTTGACAATTTTTCGTTGGTTATTATCTTTCCTTACAATTATTGTTCCAAAGTGGTTTCACCTTCTTCAGTCGGCGTTTCGACTCCTTCGACAGAGCCATTGTTTTCGGTCGGCGTTTCGACAGGCTCAACGGCCTCGGTTTCTTCTTCATCCTCGTGTTCAGTCTTGGTGACAGCAGCAATCTCATCAGTGCCACGCAGGTCGATGAGTTTCACACCTTGGGTGGCACGACCCATCACACGCAACTTGCTGACCGCCATGCGAATCACGATGCCCGACTTGTTGATGATCATCAGGTCTTCGTCGTCAGTCACTGCCTTGATGGCGATGAGGTCGCCAGTCTTGTCGGTGATGTTCAAGGTCTTCACGCCCTTGGCGCCACGGTTGGTGATGCGGTAGTCCTCGATGTCGGAACGCTTGCCGAAGCCCTTCTCGGACACGACCAAGATGGTCTGTTGCGGGTCGTTGATGCACACCATGCCGATGACTTCGTCGTCGGGCGAGCCCAAGGTGATGGCTTTCACGCCCGTAGCGGTACGGCCCATCGGGCGGACGGTCTGCTCATTGAAGCGGACGGCCTTGCCCGAACGGACGGCCATCAGCACCTCGTCGTTGCCGCTGGTGAGGCATGCCTCCAGCAGTTGGTCGTCCTCGCGGATGTTGACAGCGATAATGCCATTTTGGCGCACGTTCTTATAGGCAGCCAAGTTGGTCTTCTTGATGATACCCTTCTTGGTGCAAAGGATGATGTAGTTGTTTTCAAGGTATTCCTCATCGGTCATGCTCTTCACGTTGAGGTAGGCCATCACCTTGTTGTCCTTGTCAAGCGGCAACAGGTTCTGAATGGCGCGACCCTTGCTGTTCTTGCCCTCTTCAGGGATCTCGAAGGCACGCAACTTGTAGCACTTGCCTTGCTCGGTGAAGAAGAGCAGGTGGTTGTGGTTGGTGGCCGTGAAGATGTGCTCGATGAAGTCGGTATCGCGGGTGGCGGAACCCTTCGAGCCCTTGCCGCCGCGACTCTGTACGCGGTATTCGGTCAGTGGGGTTCGCTTGATGTAACCGAGGTGCGAGATGGTGATGACCACGGCATCGTCGGCGATGATGTCTTCCATACGGAACTCACCGGCGGCGGGCACGATTTGGGTGCGGCGGGCATCGCCATATTTTTCTTTGATGACCAGCAGTTCGTCCTTGATGATCTGGAACTGCAATTCCTCATTTTGTAGAATATCGTGGAAATGCTTGATGCGTTCGTGGATTTCCTCCAACTCGTCCATGATCTTCTTGATCTCGAGGCCGGCCAACTGACCGAGGCGGTAGGCCACGATGGCGCTGGCTTGCGGGTCATCGAAACCGAACTTGTCCATGATAGCCTGCTTGGCTTCAGGCGTACCGCCCTTACAGGCACGGATGGTGGCGATGATCTCGTCGACGATGTCAATGGCGCGGGCCAGACCCTCCAAGATATGGGCACGGTCTTCGGCTTTCTTCAGCTCGAAGCGTGTGCGGCGCAGGATGATCTCGTGACGATGGGCCACAAAATGCTCAATCAACTGCTTGAGGTTCAAGGTATAGGGACGGCCGTTGACCAGCGCCACATTGTTCACGTTGAACGAACTCTGCAGCGGAGTCATCATGAACAACTTGTTCAAAACGATGTCGGGGTTGGCGTCGCGCTTCAGTTCGTACACCACGCGGATACCTTTTCTGTCTGACTCGTCGCGGATGTCGGCCAGACCTTCCAACTTCTTCTCGTTGACGAGGTCGGCGGTCTTCTTGATCATCTCGGCCTTGTTGACCTGATAAGGTATGGAGGTGGCGATGATGCGCTCATGGCCGTTATGCTCCTCAAAGTGGGTCTCGCCACGGAGGACGATGCGTCCCCTACCCGTCTCAAACGCCTCACGCACACCTTCGTAGCCGTAGATGACGCCGGCGGTCGGGAAATCAGGGGCCTTGATGTATTGCATCAGCTCTTGCGTGGTGATTTCACGGTTGTCGATATAGGCAATAATGCCGTCGACGCATTCGCTGAGGTTATGGGGAGCCATGTTAGTGGCCATACCCACGGCGATACCATTGGTACCATTTACTAATAAGGTAGGAATCTGGGTTGGCAGCACGGTAGGCTCTTGCAACGAGTCGTCGAAGTTATTCTGGAAGTCGACGGTGTCCTTGTCAAGGTCGTCGAGCATTTCTTCTGCAATTTTCTGAAGGCGTGCCTCGGTGTAACGCATGGCGGCGGGGCTGTCGCCGTCGACCGAACCGAAGTTGCCTTGACCGTCAACCAAGGGATAGCGCAGAGACCAAGCCTGGGCCATACGCACCATGGCATCGTAGACCGACGAGTCGCCATGCGGGTGGTACTTACCTAGCACCTCACCTACGATACGGGCCGATTTCTTATAGCCGCTGCGAGAGGTGACGCCAAGTTCCTTCATGCCATACAACACACGACGATGGACAGGTTTCAAGCCATCGCGCACGTCAGGCAGGGCACGCGAGATGATGACGGACATCGAATAGTCGATGTAAGCCGACTTCATCTGGTTCTCAAGATTGACTTTGATAATTTTTTCTCCTGAAAGTTCTTCAGACATTTCTTCCTGATTTTCAGGATTATTGATATTGTTATCGTCCATTTTTGGGTTCTATTTTTCGCTTTTACAAATAAGGGTGCAAAGATAGGCATTTTTAGAATAGGTTTGACAAAAAACGGGCAAAAACTTACCCTTCATCCCAGCGGATTTAATCCGTGGCGGATGCCATAATGACAACAAACCTGTCAAGACTCTTGTCATAAACCGTCCAACACGATGCACCCCACCATTCATGGCCGTCATCGAAATGGTTGGTCCAATCCGTCGACCATTCATACACTTCCAATGAGTCCGATCCATTGGGGAACAAGACTTGGTTCAGCTTTTGAAAGTCTTCCGGTTCATAATCACGCTTTTTGATGTACCGATGATTCTTTACATACCCGAAAGAAGCGCCATGCGGCGGTTCCAAGAAGGCGTACCAATAGGGTATCTTATCACCAGTGTTTTGGCATTCCCATTCGCAATCATAAAACGGAGTGCCATTGTAGTCCCGCCTCAATAGTTTCGGAACATAAAGCAGCGTTTCTGCTTCAATCCTAACTGCCTTTGCTTGATCGACATCGTATTTCAATTCATAATAATCCGCCTCACTTGCTTGGATATTCTGAATGGAGAACTCAAGCGCCCTTCTGTGGGATTCCACGCCCTGACAAGGAGTGTCACATTGCAGCAGGCAATAGTCAATGACGCAATCTTCATATACTTTCAGGATTTCGTAAAAGGGATCGTTTGCTATTTCGTGCATTTTATTCATTCTTTGGTTGGTGAACTCATCGAACTATTATCTTATTTCCTGCAAAAATAAACACTTTTTCAGCATACACATTATTTTTCCATTCTTTTCAAATATAGTGGCGCGGCGCGGTTTTTGTTCGTACCTTTGCACTCTGAACGAATCAGACAAGAGAAAAGTTGGGTATTTATTTAATTTATTGAAAACAAACGAATTATAATTCTATGGATGCAAAATTCTCTCCCCGCGTTCGTGCCATTTTGTCACTTAGCCATCAGGAGGCACAACGCCTAGGGAACGCATACGTCGGGTTGGAGCACCTGTTTTTGGGCATGTTGAAAGAAGGTGGCAGCAGCGCCATCAAGATTTTGGAGAACCTCAACCTGAACATCGAAGTCTTTTCAAAGAAACTGGAAGCATCAGTACGCACCGCCAACAGCAACTCCAGCCAAGTGCTGGCATTGCCTCTGACCAAGCAGGCCGAACGCGTGCTGAAGTTCACCTATATCATCGCAAAGGAGTTCCATTCCGACATTGTCCGCTCTGAGCACCTCATGCTGGCCATCCTGCACGAGAAGAACAACATCATCTCGCAAAACCTAGAGTTTGAAGGCATCAACTACGACAACTTCAAGCAGGAATTGCTGCGCTTCACTGCCGAAAACGCCGACCCGCAGGAATCCCCCGAAGCGCCACAAGGCTACGCCTCCAACATCTTCGACGAGGATGACGAAGAAGAGGAAGACGACTTGATGAACCAGATACGGCCACAACAGGAAAAGCCCAAGAAGACGAGCAATCTCAAGAGCAAGACTCCTGTGCTCGACAACTTTGGCCGCGACCTCACCAAGGCCGCCGAAGAGAACCGCCTCGACCCAATCGTGGGCCGTGAGCGCGAACTGGAACGCATCGCCCAGATTCTCAGCCGCCGCAAGAAGAACAACCCCATCCTCATCGGTGAACCTGGCGTAGGCAAGTCGGCCATCGCCGAAGGCCTGGCCATCCGCATCGTGCAGCATCGTGTGCCGCGCACCTTATTTAATAAGCGCGTCGTCATGCTCGACATCGGTTCCATCGTAGCCGGCACAAAATACAGGGGCCAGTTTGAGGAACGCATCAAGGCCATCCTCAACGAGTTGGAGAACAACCGCGACATCATCCTCTTTGTCGACGAGATCCACACCCTGGTGGGTGCGGGCAACGCCAACGGATCCTTGGATGCCAGCAACATGTTCAAGCCCGCATTGGCGCGTGGCGAGTTGCAGTGCATCGGCTCCACCACCTTGGACGAGTACCGCCAATACATCGAGAAAGACGGAGCCTTGGAGCGCCGTTTCCAGAAGATTCTCGTAGAACCCACCACGCCTGCCGAGACCATCGAAATCTTGAACAACATCAAGTCAAGATACGAAGACCATCACCTGGTCACCTATACGCCCGAGGCCATCGAAGCCTGCGTGAAACTCACCGACCGTTACCTCAGCGACCGTCACCTGCCCGACAAGGCCATTGACGCCTTGGACGAAGCTGGCGCGCGCGTCCACATAAGGAATATCGACGTGCCTGCCGAAATCACCGAGCTGGAGCAACGCCTTGAAGTCGTTCGCAAAGACAAAAAAGCCGCCATTGCCGAACAAAAATTTGAGGAAGCAGGCATGTACCGCAATGAAGAGGTAAAACTCATGGCACAACTAGAGGCTGCCAAGAAGGCATGGGAAGACAACGCCGTGGCGCACCGTCAACCCGTCACCGAACAGAACGTCGCCGAGGTCGTCGCCATGATGACTGGCGTGCCTGTGCAACGCATCGCCAAGAACGAAGGCGACCGCCTGATGCACATGGAGACCGAGTTGGCAGGCACCGTCATCGGCCAAGACGAAGCCATCAAGAAGGTGACGCGCGCCATCCGTCGCAACCGCGCCGGGCTGAAAGACCCGAACAAGCCCATCGGCTCGTTCATCTTCCTCGGTCCCACTGGTGTGGGCAAGACCTACCTCGCAAAGGTGCTGGCCAAGTTCTTGTTCGACAGCGAAGATGCCCTTATCCGCATCGACATGAGCGAATACATGGAGAAGTTCGCCGTGTCGCGTCTCGTGGGAGCGCCTCCCGGCTATGTGGGCTATGAAGAAGGTGGACAACTCACCGAGAAGGTGCGTCGCAAGCCCTACTCCATCGTTTTGCTTGACGAGATCGAGAAGGCACACCCCGATGTGTTCAACCTGCTGCTCCAAGTGCTGGACGACGGCCAACTGACCGATAGCCTCGGTCGCAAGGTCGACTTCAAGAACACCATCATCATCATGACCTCCAATATCGGTTCGCGCCAATTGAAGGACTTCGGTCAGGGTGTGGGCTTCGGCACGCAAGCCAAACTCAACTCGAAGAACGAGTACTCGCAAAGTGTCATCGACAACGCTTTGAAGCGCACTTTCGCTCCCGAGTTCCTCAACCGCGTCGACGACGTGGTGATGTTCAACGCCTTGGACAAGAGCGACATCCAGAAGATCATTGGCATAGAGATCCGTCAGGTGGTGAAACGCGTCGAAGAGATGGGCTACAAGATCGAAATCACCGAGAAGGCCATGGACTTCCTCGCCGAAAAGGGTTGGGACGAACAATATGGCGCCCGTCCGCTGAAACGTGCTGTCCAGAAGTATGTCGAAGACGTCTTGGCCGAGACCATCATCGGAGCCAACCTCCACATCGGTGACACTATCAGCATCGACTTGGCCGAAAATGGAGAAGAGACTATCGCCAACGTCATCCCGAACGAGAAGAAAGTACTTGAAGAAGCCCAAGTCTGATGAACTACGACTTCAAGAAGCATATTGATAGTAAGATTTTCAAGGTGATTGCCTATGCCAGCCATGAATTAGGCTACAAGAGTTATGTCATTGGCGGTTACGTGCGCGACATCCTATTGCGTCGCCCGTCTAACGATATCGACGTAGTGACGGTGGGCAGTGGCATCACTTTGGCCAAAAAAGTCGCCTCTCTCCTGCCCGGACACAAAGAAGCCAAATACTATGGCGCCTTCGGAACGGCCATGATCCATTACAATGGCATGGAAGTCGAGTTTGTGGGCGCAAGAAAGGAATCCTACGACCGCAACAGCCGCAAACCCGTGGTGGAAAACGGCACTTTGGAGGATGACATCAGCCGCCGCGACTTCACCATCAACGCAATGGCGCTCAGCCTCAACGCTGAGGATTATGGCACACTCATCGACCGCTACAACGGCATGACCGACATGGAAGAACTGCTGTTGAGGACGCCTTTAGACCCTGACATCACCTATTCCGACGACCCCTTGCGCATGATGCGCGCCGTGCGCTTCGCCTCGCAACTCAAGTTCTACATCGAGCCTGAGTCGTTCGAAGCCATCAAGCGCAACGCCCACCGCATCAAGATCGTCTCGATGGAACGCGTTACCGAGGAACTGAACAAAACCATTCTCTCGCCCAAGCCTTCCATCGGATTCAAGTTGCTGGACGAATGCGGACTGCTGAAACTCATATTCCCGCAATTGGCGCAACTGAAAGGCATAGAAATCATGCAAGGCAAAGGCCATAAGGACAACTTCCTGCACACCTTGCAGGTACTCGACCAGGTGGCAGAAAAGAGCAACGACCTCTGGTTGCGTTGGGCTGCCTTGTTACACGACATTGCCAAACCCCAAACCAAACGCTGGGAAGACGGCACAGGCTGGACCTTCCACGGACACGAATTCAAGGGGTCCAAGATGGTACCCAAGATCTTCGCTGACATGAAGCTACCGCTTAATGAGAAGATGAAATACGTCCAGAAACTCGTGCAACTCCACATGCGTCCCATCATCCTCGCTGAAGACATTGTCACCGACTCGGCTGTGCGTCGACTCCTCTTCGAGGCGGGCGACGACATCGACGACTTGATGCTGCTCTGCCATGCCGACATCACCTCGAAAAACGAGGAGAAGGTGAAGAAGTTCCACCACAACTTCGAAATCGTGCAGGAGAAACTGAAAGAGATCGAGGCCAAGGACCACCTGCGCAACTGGCAGCCGCCCATCGACGGCATCGCCATCATGGAGACCTTCGGCATCCCTGAGGGCCGCGAAGTAGGCGTCATCAAGAACGCCATCCGTGAGGCCATCCTTGACGGTGTCATAGGCAACAACTTCGACGAGGCTTATGCCTTTATGAAAGAAGAAGGCAAAAAGTTGGGACTGAACGTGGTGAAGGAGATACAAGAGCCGATTGTGGTGGCGAATAATGGGCCAGTGCCAAACAAAGTATAATGCTTATGACACGTTTTACGTCATTGCGAGGAACGAAGCAATCCAGAAGTAAAGACTATTCCTGGATTGCTTCGTCGTTCCTCCTCGCAATGACGCAAAGCGACGCGATTGTTCTACCATGAAAACCCTCATCGTCATCGCCGGCCCCACCGCTTCGGGCAAGACCGCTTTCTCTATCGAATTGGCTAAAGCCTTGGACACCGTCATCCTCTCTGCCGACAGCCGTCAGTTCTACAAAGAAATGAACATTGGCACGGCTGCGCCCAACGAAGAAGAGTTGCGCCAAGCGAAACACTATTTTGTGCACCACATCAGCATAGAGGACAAATACGACGTTGCCGACTATGAGCACGATGCCATTACGTTGCTGGACGAACTCTTCAAGACCCACGACGCCGTCATCATGACCGGAGGCTCTGGTCTCTTCATTGACGCGGTCTGCAATGGCATCGATGCCATGCCCGACGTGCAACCTGAAATCAGGGAAAAAGTCGAAAAACTATACCAAGACGAAGGCTTGTATGGCATGCAAGAGACCTTGCAGCGCCTCGACCCCGACTATTACGCCATCGTCGACCAGCAGAATCCCCGCCGCCTGCAACGTGCCTTGGAGGTTTGCTACCAAACTGGGAAGACATTCTCGTCCTTCCGCAGCGGCAACACGGCACAACGCGACTTCGACATCAAGAAATATGCGCTACTTTGGGACCGCCAGGAACTCATCAAGCGCATCGACCGCCGCGTCGACCTGATGATGGAGCAAGGTTTGTTGGAAGAAGCCAAGGCGTTGTATTCCAAGCGGCATTTGAACGCTTTAAACACCGTGGGATATAAGGAACTCTTCGCCTATTTCGACGGAAACTGCACCCTCGACGAAGCCATAGAGCAAATCAAAATCCACACGCGGCAATACGCCAAGCGGCAGATGACATGGTTGAGGAAAGACACAAGTTACCAATGGGTTACAGCGGACGATTTGGGGGAAGTCATCCGTCAAACCAAACCGTTCAAGAAGGCATAGTTCACCATTTCAGTGGTTGAATCACATCCTAATTTATTGAAGATCTTGTTTTTGTGGGACTCCACCGTGCGAGCGCTGATAAAGAGCTCGTCTGCAATTTCCTTTGAAGTCTTGCCTAAAGCACAGAGACGAATGATGTCGAGCTCACGTTGGGTGAGGCTCTCGCTTTTCTGAGCGGCGGCCTCTTCGGAGGCGTGGCCAAAGAAGTCTTTGCCTTCAAAGATGGAGGTGATGACCGTGGCGAGGCCTTGCGGGGTGACATCCTTGCTAACGAAGCCGTTGAGACCCGCATGGATCATGGCATCGAGTTCAGGATTGTTATCCTCGCCCGACACTAATAGCACCTTGATATCGGGGAACATCCGTTTGGCTTCCTTCAGCACGTCCATCCCGGTGCCGTCGGGAAGAAAATAGTCTAGAAGGATTAGGTCGACCTCATCGGAGTGTTGGTGCAGATAATCCAAGGCCTGGGCAACGTTTTCGGCTTCAGCCTTAAGCACACAGTCAAGGCCCGAATACGACAGGGCCATGCGAAGTCCGACCCGATAAAGCGGGTGGTCTTCCACCATCAGAATGCCTATTTTGGGATTATGTGTCATGGTTTAGTTTTTTTCATGTTGAATTTTATGGTGGTACCCTGCCCTTCCACGCTCTCGATGAGCAACTGTCCGCCGTTGCGCACCATCATCTGTCGACTGACGAAGAGACCAATGCCCGTTCCACGCTCGCCATAAGTGCCTTCGGTAGGTTTCACCGTGTCGTGCATGAGTTCCTGCAGGCGCTGCGGGTTGATGCCTACGCCGTGATCGGTCACTTCAACCCACACCTGACGCTCCTCCTCAACTGCTTTCACCTCGATCTCGCCGCCTTCTTTAGAGAATTTGATGGCATTGGTGAGCAGGTTTTGGAAGACGATATTGAACACATTGATTTGGTCGAAGCACTGCAAGCTAGGCGCGATGTCGTTGACCACCACCAAGTCCTTGGCTTGCAACTCCTCGGCATGAGGTTTGACCCCTTCCTCGACGGTTTGCAGCAGGTTGAAGGCGACAGGCGGTGTGACCTCCTTGCCCAACTCGCCATAGATCCAATGAAGGATGGTGTATAGTTTGTCCTTCAACTCGTCGGAGCCCGTCTTCAGCGCTGCCAACTTCTCTTTCATCTCGTCGCGATCCATGTGGTCGAAATGTTCGTTGGCGAGTTTCAGCACCATGTTCTGCGCAATCACCGAATTCTTCACGTCGTGCGAGGCCACCGAGAGGATACGGTTTTGCGTGTCGTTGAGGCGTGCGAGGGTCTCGTTCTGCTTCTTCCTGACCCGAATCAGGCGCACCAAGATGACCATGATGATAATCAGCAGTCCGGCAAAGACAATCAAGATGAGGATTTCCATGTCTTGCACCTTGTTGTTTTTTTCCTGAATCTCAATCTGGTGTTCTTTCTCGGCCAGGTCATACTTCACTTGGTAGTCGCGAACCAGGGCCTGCTGCTTCTCGCTGAAGATGGAGTCCTTCAGAACCATACTCTGCTCGTAGTATTCCAAGGCCTTGGCGGGATCGAACTGTCTTGAAGCATCGCTTGCCCCTTTGTAGGCGAAGAGCAGACACTCGTCGAAATGGCCTTCCTTTGAAAGCTCAATAGACTTCAAGAAATGGGCTTCCGAATCCTTATATCGCTTCTGGTCGAAATAAAACTTCCCGTACAACGACTCGATCTCGGCCAACAGGAAGGTGTCGTTTTCATCCTTGGCTCCCTGAAAGGCTTCCTCCATCATGGCATAGGCTTCTTCTTCCCTTTCCGCGGCATGATAAGCCTGCGAGACCACCATCCTACGCTGGGTAATCTTATTGGGCGTATCGTTATGATTGAGCGAATAGTCGAGAGCCTGCTCCGAAAGATCCACGGCTTTCTCAATTTTCTCCTTGGCACGCTGACCTTCCATTCTTTCCGCTTGGGAAAGATAGATGTCGGCAAGGTTATTCAGGTAGGTGGCCATATCCTGATAGTCACGGTCGTCCACCAACTCGCCCATCATATTGATGCACTTGGTGTTCATCTCCTCGGCTCTGTCGAGTTCGCCCATCGAACTATAGATGGCCGCCATATTATTGGTAGTATAGCGTATATTTCTCATATAGAACGGATTGGGCTCCTGTTCGTTGAGTAGAGCCATGATTTCGTTGCATTGGTTGTAGCTATCGATGGCTTCTTCCAACTGTCCCAAGCGCTGATAGGCCACACCGAGGGTGTTGTAGCATCCTGCCATGTTGAAAAGGTCGTCGCGCTGGCGGTAATGTTCGATGGCCTTTTGGGAATAGCTAATCACCTCAACCATCTCAGCACGGTCGAAGTGCCAAAAAATCAGCGTCTTGAGCAATTTGTCGTTCATATCCTCCGAAGGAGTGTCATTAGTAAAACCCGCCGAATCGCCCGCCATTTCAACAATCTCGTTGGCCAATCGTACTGCATTCTCGCCACGACTGGAAAGAAAAACGGCATACAGGCTGTCGATTTCATGCGCTTCGACAGAACCGACCATCATGATGGCACAAATGAATCCTAGCAGTTTTTTCATCGCTTCAATTATTGGACAAAAATAGGCATTATTTCCGACATCAATCCTCCGATTGGTAATATTGCACCAAACCCTCAGCCGGTGACGCCATGATTGGGCCACACCTAAGGCCAAAGCTCTCCAAAACTTCTTTCAAGATACCCTGAAAATGGCAGGCTACCGAACCTACAAATCCGATTCTCATGCTCATGCAAGCATCGAAACGGCAAACAAAAGACTCCACGAACTTCTTAAAACACACTTTTGCCAAATCATGAATAAAAGGATGCTCTTGGTTTTCGCCCGCAAACTTGGCGAAAGAGGCCAAATAGCGTGACGGTTGGTCGCCATGATACAGGTTCTTGACGAACTCACTCTGCTCCAAATGATACATCGCATCGAACTTCTGGCGTAAGTCTTCTGGCATAAAACCATAGAAATAGGATCTCACCACTTCCCTGCCAATATGCATTCCACTGCCTTCGTCACCAACCAGATAACCTAAGGAGACCGCTTTTTCAGTGATGCTTTCTCCATCGAAAGCGCAAGCATTGGAACCCGTGCCCAAGATACAAGCGATGCCTTTCTCGTGACCAAACAGCGCGTGGCACGCTGCCATCAAGTCATGTGTGACATGGATCTCCGCAATGGGGAAACGGTTTTGGAACACCTCTTTGATCATTTGACAATTCTGGGGGTTGCCGCAACCTGTGCCATAATAATGTATCGAATGGATTTCGTTGGGTAGAGACGCGCCATGGCACGTCTCTACAAGGCATTGCCTGTCGGAATAATTGAGGTTGAATCCCATCGTCGTGAAACGGGATCTCACCTCGTTTCCTTCCATCAGAATCCATTCCATTTTGGTCGATCCAGCGTCGATAATGAGCCTCATAAGCGTTTAATTTTGCGCAAAAATAGGGAAAACTGCAATAAAACGAATATTTTTAATAGTTTTGCAGCCCATTTGATAATGAATACGGCCCTTCGACTCCTTCGACAAGCTCAGGAACCGAGGGCTCAGGGACCTCAACTTGTTGAACAAACCAATTAGAAAAAACAAAGCGAAATGAGAAAATGGCGCATCGAAGACTCCGAGGACCTGTTTAACGTAAAAGGTTGGGGAGGCAGTTATTTTTCCATCAATGAAAAGGGCCACATGGTCGTGACACCCAAAGAAGGTTGTGCTTCTGTCGACCTGCCTGAACTGGTTGACGAATTGTCGCTCCGCGACGTATCAGCCCCCATGTTGTTGCGTTTCCCTGACATCTTGGACGACCGCATCAACAAAATCGACTCCTGCTTCAAGGAGGCCGCCAAGGAATACGAATTCCATGGGCAGAACTTCGTGGTAATGCCTATCAAGGTGAACCAGATGCGCCCCGTGGTCGAAGAGATCGTCAGCCACGGCAAGAAGTGCAACATCGGCCTGGAGGCCGGTTCCAAACCCGAACTCCACGCCATCATCGCCCTCGGCACCGACTCTGACTCACTCATCGTCTGCAATGGCTATAAGGACGAGGAATTCATCGAACTCGCCTTGCTGGCACAGAAGATGGGCCGTAAGATCATCATCGTCATCGAGAAACTCAACGAACTGAAGATTACGGCCAAGATTGCCCGCCGCCTAAAGGTCACGCCCAACCTGGGTGTACGCATCAAGTTGGCCAGCTCAGGCGCAGGCAAATGGGAAGAATCAGGCGGCGATGGCAGCAAGTTCGGCCTCACCTCTTCGGAACTGCTTGAGGCCCTTGACTTCCTCGAGGAACACGACATGAAAGACTGCCTGAAATTGGTGCACTACCACATCGGCAGCCAAGTCAGCAAAATCAAGAAAATCAACGTGGCCTTGCGTGAGGCGGCACAGTTCTATGTGCAACTCTACAAGATGGGTTACCATATCGAATATGTCGACATGGGCGGCGGTCTCGGCGTCGACTACGACGGCACCAGCTCAAGCAGTGCCAGCTCGGTCAACTACAGCATCCAGGAATACGCCAATAATGCCATCTACACCATTGTGGATGCCTGCGACAAGAACGAACTCCCCCACCCCAATGTCATCTGCGAGTCGGGTCGTGCCTTGACGGCACACCACTCCGTCCTTATCTTCGAAGTGCTGGAGAAGACCTCACTGCCTGAATGGGACGATGACGAAGAACCTGAGGAAGACGACCACGAACTCATCAAGGAACTCTATGATTCTTGGGAAGAGCTCTCCAAGAATTCTTCTTTGGAGATCTGGCACGATGCCCAAGAGATTCGCGAAGAAGCCCTCAACCTGTTCAGCCTCGGCCTGCTCGACCTCAAGTCGCGCGCCAAAGTCGAGCGCCTATTCTGGAGCATCGCCCGCGAGGTGAACCACATCGCCAACAGCCTGAAGCGTGTGCCCGAGGACTTCACCTCCCTGCCCAAGCTGCTTGCCGACAAATACTTCTGCAACTTCTCGTTGTTCCAGTCCTTGCCCGACCTTTGGGCCATCGACCAACTCTTCCCCATCATCCCGATTCAAAGGCTTGATGAAAACCCGACACACCTCGCCACCTTGCAGGACATTACCTGCGACAGCGATGGCAAGATCACCAACTTCGTCGCCAAGTCGACGCAGCACACCATACCGCTGCACTCGTTCAGCGACAAGGAGCATTATTATATTGGTGTCTTCCTTGTGGGTGCCTATCAAGAGATTTTAGGCGACTTGCACAACCTGTTTGGCGACACCAACGCCGTGCATATCTCTGTCGACGAGAAAGGCTACTACATCGACCAAGTCATTGATGGCGAGACCGTGGCCGACGTGCTCGAATATGTGCAGTACAGCCCGAAGAAACTCGTCCGCACGGTGGAGACCTGGGTCACCAAGTGCGTGAAGGAAGGCAAGATTTCCGTTGAAGAGGGCAAGGAGTTCCTTTCCAACTACCGCTCGGGATTGTACGGGTATACCTATCTAGAATAAACTGAAAAACCAAGGATTTTAAAGGCATAGATACGCTTCGCCTAAAGGCTCGGTATGACATGCCTTCAAAATCGGAAAGCAATCTATAATGGCCTATGGCTTGTCCTCTGTAGGATAGCCATAGGCCATAGTCTTTATTCCTTCACAAAACGCATAGTAGCCGTGCCACAGCGCACAAGATAAAGCCCTTTGGCCAACTCCTCGATGTTGATTTCTCCATTGGCCTCGGCCTTCACCGTCTTGACCAGTTCGCCAAGGGCGTTGTAAATCTGCACCTCGCTGTCGGCTTCAAGACCTTCGATGCGGATGCAGTCAGAGGCGGGGTTGGGATAAACGGCGAGGCCATTGCTCCCGTTCTCATCCACGCCTGTTTTCTCCACCACCTCAATATTGTCGAGAAGCCACATAAACGCTTCGAAACCTTCGTAAGAAAAGGCGAACTGCACCGTATGGCCTGAATAAGGTGCGAGGTCAATCGTCACGGTCTCAAATTCATTGGTTTCCGTGATGAAGTTTTTTCTCCATATCTCGTTAAAATCTTCAAGATTGTTGAGGCCATTACCGTCCACCACCATCCAAACGCTGTACTCCACCGTTTTCCACGATTCACCCTTGGGCAATATCGTACGGAAGTCGAATTTCAGCTGGTACGACTTGTCTGCCGAAAGAGCGATTCTCGGTGTACACAAGCCTCCCTCTTGGCTAATGTTTACCCCACGAGGATGGATGGCTGCCTGATACATCGCATTCCATTGCCAACAGGTTCCGTCATGGTCGGCATCCAAGACATACATGCATTCGCCCAAACCCGTGTCGAAATGCTCGACATAGGGTGCGGGAACAGGTGGACATGGTTGATAATCCGAAACAATCATGATATCGTCGATGTACCAACTATGGGCGTCTAGGCCATTATATCTGAAATCGATTTCAACATCCATTCCCTGATAAGCGGAGAGGTCGATGGTGACCGTCTTCCATTCGTCCGAAGGCTCGGTTTGTGTCCAAACTTCAGCACTGGCTTTATGTCCGCCTTCAATCACCCAAACACCTTCATAACCATAATCGCTGGAATACCGTTCATAGGTCTTGAATGTCATCGTGACATTACTGCCAGCAGGAATGCTGATGAGCGGAGTGGTTAGCCAACCATCTTGATTGTAGTTGCTGTTGAATCTATGCACGGCGCAATAGTCATCTGCAGCTGGACTAACGGCGCCATCCTGACCCATCCTTTGCCAATAGGAAGCATAGCCTCCATTTTGGTGGTCGAAATCCATTTGAGCCCAACATTCCCAATCCGTTGTTCCAGTCTCGAAACTCTCATAATAAGGCAGGTTACGAGCGGTATAGTTCTTACAATCAACATCGACGAACATGGCACTGTTATATTTGCAGACATATTGGCCGTGGCCGTCTTTATATGTCGAATGGCTTGTCAAATAATAAACACCTTGACTATTGGACACAATATCAACAGGATAATCATTCAGTTCCGGATGCGAATATAAAACTTGATCGTTTTTCCACACTGTGTGAACATTGTGGTCATCCCCATAGATATAAAGATCACCCGCGTCCATGCTAAGGGCATAGGCTCCTCCATAATCCGTCAATTCGTAAAACTCGTAGGAATCGCAATACACCGATGCCTTCCAATCGTCTGATCTTTGGTTGACTATAGTATAAACACTGCCATTGTACACAGTAATGTCATCGGCGTAGTTACGTTCGCCAAAGTTAAAAAGTTCTCCATTGTCTGAATCCCACACAACGCCTTCGTAGCCATTGCCGTTAAACTTCTGCCCACAGGCGTAGACAATACCATCAACAATGAGCGCCTTCTCTATCTCGCCTTCGTTGCCTCCAGTGTCGAATAGGATGAACGGAGTAGATGAAGAGCCCTTCCAGACTGCAGGTGTTTTGACCGTGTTGACGATCTTATAACCAGCGGCGTAGACATCAGTGCCATCAGTAAACAATGCATTGATGCAAGTCCCATCTTCATTCATCAGATAAGGATTTTCATTTTTGTAGACATTGCCATGTTCTTCACCCGTATTCGTATTGTAATAATAATCCACCCAATACACATTGCCATCCAGACAAAGCACGTCATAGGAATTGTGATAAAAAGATGGGTCATCACCTTGAGAATAAAGCAGTTCTCCGTTCTTGAAGACAGAGGAGTTTTCAGTGCCTACATCGTTGTAATTAAAACTCGCAGTGTATACATCTTGAGCCAATGCCATGCCTGGGAAGGCCAGCACAATTAATAGAGTAAATAATGCTGTTTTCATGATTATTAGTTTAATTAGTTAATATGCAATTCAAGTTCTTTTTCAAGCACAATGCGCGCAATGTTTTTTTTTATCGCTACAAAGATAGGACAAAAACGACAAATTGTCAAGGGATCGGTAAAAAACACCAATGGCCGCTCCAACACTGGGTTGGGGCGGTCATTGGTGTTTCAGGCAGAGACGGTGCATGCACCGTCTCTACAATTATTATTCGAACATCTTATCGATGATGTCCTTGTATTTCGCGATGAGGATCTTACGCTTGACCTTAAGCGTCGGCGTCAACAAGCCGTTGGCAATGCTCCATTCGTCAGCGAGCAGCACTTGCTTCTTGATCTTCTCGGTCTCGCCCAAGCCCTTGTTCAGTTCGTTCACTTCCTTGGCAAAGCGCTTGAGCACCTCTGCGTTTTGAATCATCTCCTCGTTGGTGGTGTAAGGGATCTTCTCCTCATTGCACCACGCCTTGAGGTCAGCAAAACTCGGAATAATGAGGGCGCCAGCAAACTTCTGGTTCTCGCCCACCACAAGGATGTTTTCTATTAGCTTAGAGGCGCAGAACTTGGCCTCGATGACATCGGGGTTGATGTATTTGCCGCCTGAGGTCTTGAAGAGGCTCTTGATGCGGCCCGTGATGCGCAGGCGATTGTATTGGTCAATCTCGCCCATGTCGCCGGTATGGAACCAGCCCTCTTCGTCGATGACCTCCTTGGTGAGTTCGGGATGTTTGTAATAACCCATCATCACGTTATGGCCGCGGCAGCAAATCTCACCATTCTCAGCAATCTTCACCTCAGTGCCAGGCAGCGGTTGTCCGACATAGCCCACCTCGCGTCCATGCGGGTTGCGGTTGCTGACGGCGATGACAGGAGAAGTCTCAGTGAGACCATAACCCTCAAAAACAGGCATCTTGATGGCAGAAAAAAAGCCAGCAATCTTCTGCGAGATGGCGGCGGCACCCGAAACGATGATGTCGAAATTGTCGGCGCCGATGCCCTGCCGAATCTTGGCGTACACCAACTTGTCGGCTATACCCAATTTCCAATCATAGAACCAGTGGCGACTGACTGAGTCAATCTTGTAGCGCTCGCCGAGGCGCACCGCCCAGAAGAAGATGCGCTTCTTGATGCCTTTCTGCTTCTTGCCCGACTGCAAGATGGCGTCGTAGAAACGTTCAAGCACACGAGGCACAGCACACATCATCGTGGGATGCACCTCACGCATGTCGCTGGCAATAGTGCCCAAACTCTCTGCATAGTAGATAGACATGCCACGATACTGGTAGCAATAGTTGAGCGCCCGTTCATAAGCATGGCAAACGGGAAGGAAACTGAAGGCCTTATTCGACGTATCGCTGATAGTGTAGTGGAAATTCGGGAACTGGTTCATCAGATTGTGGTGCGAGAGCATCACGCCTTTGGGCGTTCCCGTAGTGCCAGAGGTGTAGATGATGGTGGCGCACTCCATCTCGTCGATGGCAGCCTTGCGGGCGGCCAGTTCCTCAGCATGAGGATGGTCCTTGCCAAGTTGGAGCAACTGGTCGAAATAAGGATATTTCTCGCGGTCAACCATGGTATAGACCAACTTCACGTTAGGCGCATCCGGCAGGATGTTGGTCACCTTGTTCATCACCGAAAGACCGTCGATGACAACCATTTTGGCATCGCAGTCGTGAAGGATGTAGCGGTAATCCTCTTCGCTGATGGTAGGATAGACAGGCACGGTGATGGCGCCCACCTGGCTGATAGCCATGTCGAGCATGTTCCATTCGGGACGGTTGGTGAGAATCATCGCCACCTTGTCGCCTTTTTCGATGCCCAACTCAATGAGAGCATAGCTCAAAGTATCGGAATGTTCCTTGTAGGACTGGGAACTGTAGTTTACCCATTGTCCGTTCTTTTTGCCAGCAAGGGCCACCTGCTGGTTGGGATACTTCTCCACATAGTTGTCGAGAAGATCAAACACTCTTTTGATTTCCATATCCAAAGTATTCTCGTTTCAATAAAGTTGCAAATATAGAAAAAATCTATTTATGCAAACTTTTTCGCAACGAAAACACTGAATTATTCAATCTTTCTTCTACGCTTACTCAAGAGATAGGCACCTCCCAAGCAGCCCAGCAGCAGCGCCCCTTCTCCAAGAGGCGCATACTGGTCTACTTGTTGGCCTTGAATAGGCACCAACAACTCAGAACTAGACTGTCCTTCACGCAACGTGCCTTCAAACTCGTCATCCAGAATAAAAACCTGTGCCCATGATGCCATCGAGAAAGACAACATCACAACAAATATCAATATTCTTTTCATCATTCTATTTTTCATTTACAATGATTTTTTGAATTTTGGTTTCTTGACCATTGGTCAGACGAATCAGATACAAACCGCTTGCCACATTGGGGATACTAACCCTGCTTTGGCCTCCATTCACTCTCATTCGACTCAAGATGCGACCTTGCAAATCGATAAGTTCCAGTTCTCCGCTACCGGTAACAACCCATTGCGAACCATCGAAGAAAGCAAAACTGTTGTCAGTGTCGTTTTCAAGTTCTTCGACATCGGTCACACTGAACGTGATATAGAATCGCGAAGGATAGTCTCCCTTGTGACCTTGGAAGGTATAGGTATCGTTCTGGATCATGTCGTAACGCACACCTGTCATGTTGTCGACAAGATACAGGCTATGGAAGTCACCGTTAACTTTCTCCCAACGGATAGTGAACACGTCGTCATCCATTGCCTCGAACCACAGCGGAACGCGCTCTGCACCGTTTTTGACGAAGAGTGCCGCATAGTGCGCATCTTCGTGTTGGGCATAGAAAATGCCATCGCCCATACGCAATTCCTTCAACTTGCGAGCGCCGCCCCATTCCGGACGTTCAAACTCGACCACAGTCACATCCGAACAACCATTCTCGCTGCTCAGATACATGTTCAAGAGAGGATACTTGGGCTTCCAATCACGGAAGTGGCCATCAAACTCTCCGTTATTCAAATCAAGGGATTGTCGGGTGACCGTCATGTCCTCATTAAACTTGAGATTGCCTTCTGACTTGGCCTGTACATAGAAGCCTTGGTGAGGATGCAGGAACTGGCCTGCATAAGCGCCACCTTCCGAACCCGTCATAGGATAGTAAACGTATGCATCACTCTCATAGTTGTCAGCATCGTAAACCACATAGAAAGCGTTGCCGTCCTTCTGGTCCAACACATCGCCATTCTCCTTGGCCAATTCATTAAAGTCGAGATAGGCATGATAGGGATTGCCCACCAAATTCCAACCGCTCAAAATCTTTGATTTCTTAGTCAGATAGATGCTTTGCTCATTATTGTTCAATTTGCCATGGCTTTGCATGAAGGTAGTATCGCTAATGGACATCATGTATCCCCTACCGGGTATCAAAATCTCCTCATTGACATTTTTAGTGAATCTACCGTCCCCCTCCACGGGCTTATAGTCGAGATGGTCATGATGGCCCGTAGCGGCGTTTGCTACACTGAACCAATGGTTAGGTCCATTACGCTTGAAATTGATCCAGTGGTAGTTCGGTTCGCTCCAAGTATAAAGGTCCATGCCATAGGGGAAGCAATTGATTTCATCAGAGTTGTAGTTGGAGTTGGTCTCATCAATCCAGCCTTGTCCAAACTCGAATCCGGTGACATTAGTGCCAGCGCTGGCCACACGGCTCGGGAAGTAGCCATCCACCCAGTTGCTTCCAGTTGCATCTGTTTCGTGACCCTGTTGGCTCAGACTGTTCTCCCAACCTTTCATCCAATAGCGCGCATTGCCATTTTGGCCTCCATTGAGCCATGAGAACTCTAGATTCATGCTCATCCATGGATTGTTGTAGTGATCTGCGTCACTATGGTCTGAATTGCTGTATGAATCGACATTATGGCCTTGATAATCGAACCCCAAAGGCGCTTCTTGCAGCGGTGAGGAGAAAATATGCCAGTCGCGAGGCAAGAGGAACGGCCCCTCGCCATACAGGGAATGGTTGATGCCAGGTGTCGAATACGCATGTCCATACGAATTGTCAAAGGTGATACCCACATACGTGTTTTCAAATCCTGACAAGGTTCCAGGGTGTTGTATCGAGGCGTCCTCATGGATGCTCACCTTGCCAATCTTGCTATCGGAAACAGCAGCAGACACTTCTTGGCTAATATCTCCATACACATATAGGTAATCCTTGATGGTTGCATTCTCATAGTTGCCTAACCTTGCCACCATAGCGTCAAGCTCACTGTCGGAATCTCGAACAGGACCGCCATATTGCAGCACAACATAGGGATTATTGTCATCGCTGACCGGGAAAGCGCCCATCTGCGGATAACCACCCTTAAGGGTTGCCATACTGCGGAAATCTCCATTGCCTGGTTTGCCTTCGCTTTCGTTGCTTAAAAGCAGCACTGGCAGGTCGCCGTTGATTTCGGCAATGGCCGGACGGCACCAGGATGAATATTTGCTCTCGCTGCTATTGGCACTCTTCACCCACTTGTTCAGCAATCTAAACATGGGCACTTTCTTATCATTAACGGTCACCACGTTATCGAAGTACATATAACCCAAGTTGTCGGCATCCATGGTTGAATTGTACTTGTAGCAATCGCTGACGTTGGGGTCGCTACCACTACCCATCACCCTTGTGAAGGGATAATCGTACGCCACATACGCATAGGAGTTCTTGATTTTTCCGCCGTTGTTAAGGCCTGCCAACAAAGCGAAATTGGAGTTGGTAAGTCCAGCATCGCCATTGTTTTGCAGATGCAAATAGCAGTTCTCCATATCTGCACCATAATTGATGCCTATCAAGCCGCCAACCGTAACAGAAGCAGTGTTCGCCACATCAAATTTGACATTAGCAAACGAGTTGTTGATCTTCGGCTTTCTGGCGCTTCCGCCTTGTCCACCACCTATGGTACGACCCACTAAGCCACCGATGGAATAATATATATTGGCATGGATGACCGGCATGGCCATGGAAGAATGGATTTCGCCATCCATCATATTACCCACCAAACCACCAGAGGCATTCTCTGAATTCTCTTTGCTGGGACTGTAGATGTCGACAGACGCTT
>JAEEGG010009613.1_pt1 | contig 21629 bp, 28 predicted proteins | sample 9134161 | NCBI WGS metagenome assembly JAEEGG01 (sample SAMN16246543, study PRJNA631951) | gut metagenome | biome: gut microbiome; feature: rumen; material: CR-attached | host: Bos | place: Iran: Karaj | collected 2018-10
CTCTTCCGTCTCACACATTCCCGCCGGGCTCACGCCCGTTCCCGTCACATACTCCCGTGTGCGGCGGTCGGCCACAGCCTCGTCGGCCAGCTCCATTCCGGCCACCTCCGCATCCACGGGGATGCCGTTCCTGCGGGCGATGGCGAACACCGCTTCCGCGCTGCCGCTGTGCTCCACGGCCATGTCGGCCACCGTCTGTCGGTCCCTGCCCGTCATAACGTCACCTCCTTGTTGATGCGGATGATGTCATTGCATTGTATCCAATCATGTCCATGCCCTGAAAAAAGCCCTTCGTCCTTCAGCCATCGGCCAATGTCCACCAACAACATTCCCCCGCTAATATAAGACCTTACAGGGTAATGTATCCCTGTGCTTATGACCTCCAAATCCGCATCCAAGCGCGTGCCGTCGGGACATTCGGCAGGCATCGGGATAGACAACACCGATGACAATGTAGCCCTTATGTTGTATGTGATAGCAAAACGCATCTGGGTGCGTTCCCGGTTCCCGCGCAGGATATTTCCCTGATCATAGAGTGACATAGGTTCCACAAATGAACCTCCGCTCACGGAGGAAGCTGACAACCCCGCCTCGAACGAAGGCAGATGGTCATACCAAAGCCCAAGCTCGAACACATGTGAAAGTCCGAGAATCGTCCACTGCGCCCCGGGCGAGGTCTCGTCCACAATGTCCGCCTCCTCCGTCAGCCACACATCAAAGTATTCATGGCCGTTGCTGTCTTTGACAGTATGGCTCACCGGCGTATGGAACACCAACTTGCACTGGCTCATCGAAGCCGCGCTCACCGCGCCCCGCTTCACCCATCGCTTCTGGAGGTTCTGACACACCAGCAGGTGGTTGCCGAATATCACCGCCTGGCGGTTTTTCAGCGGGATCTCCTTCAGCCACTGCGAGAACATCTCGCTGTTGTCGTTCAGCACCTCTAACGTATCCGCGCACATCGGGAAACCTTCGGGTCTGTTTATGTTCAATAATCTTTCCATATCTTTATTGTTATATCGTGGAGACGCAAGATTTTGCGTCTCTACCACATGTTTCAAACGTAATACTCAATCGTATGCTTTGTCCCCAACAGCTTGTATCGACGCACCAGCCGGTCAACGCGGTTCTTCACGTCCTGGTTGCCTTGCAGCGCGGCCGGGATCTTCACCACGAAGGGCGCCGCACCCCATGCGGTGCAGGAATGTATCATCTGCATCCCCACCATTACGGGCAGACGCTCGAGTTTCGAATAAACCACACACGGCAGCACCGCCGCGCCGTCTTCCACCAAGATGCGCCCGCCGTTGGCCAGCACCGCCAGCTCGTCATGCAGGTAGTAGTTCAGCATCGCTTCAAGGCGAACCGTGGTGGCGTCATACTGCAACGCCCGCAGTTTCTCGTCACGATACTGCATGAAACGGTGGTGCAGGCTCCTGAAGGGCTGGATCAGCACCAGTGCCCATTCGCGCACCGTGCCCCGCAGCATCCCCGGCAGCCATCCGCCGGCAAACTTCCTTATATCCACATCATACTCGCTCATATCTATTGTCTAACAATCAGTTTTATGTCCTGTTCAACGTCTTCGCCCAGCACCAGATAGCCCGATTCCGGCACGTAGGGATATCCGTTGTAGTATTCCACGTCTTTATAGCCATAGCCCTCGTGCTTTGCCCGCACGCCCTTCACCTCCACAATGTCGATGCCTGTCACGGACTGCAGCCGGTCAACCATGGCCATCACGGTGAACTCGCCGTTGAACTCAATGCCCTGAAGGTAGGCCGTCACGGTGTCTTTCACCTTCTGCAGCGCGGAGGCTTCCGTGAAAACCAACGGGTCGTAATAAACCGCCATGTCCAAGGCTAACAGGTCGGCACTGCGGTTCACCACCGTCACCGGCACGCCTGCGGGCTTCAGCCGGTTGATGTAGGTCTCGAAGGCGGTCAGCTCGTCCGTGTCCAAGGGCGACAGTGCTCCCGTCTCCCCTTTGGCCACCTTCAGCTTCACACCGAAACCGTTGTTAGCCTCCGCCGAGGCGTGCTTCACAATCAGTGCCTCGTTGTTTTCCTCCACCACCGTGTCATACTTGCCCGTCTCTTCGTTCAGCGGGTAGCCCATCTGGAACTTCAGGGCGGTCTTCTCATACCAGCCCTTTCGCCCGTAGCGGTCCTCGTTCACAATCTCATTCACGTCCGCCGTGAACCAGTCGAACAGGTTCTCCACCAAAGCGGCGCACGCGGCCACCACATACAGGATGCAGGTCTCCACGCTCACCAGGCTGAATTTGCTGTCATAGTACGCGGCCAACGCGGCAGCGTCGTCGTCCGGATTGTAGTCTGCCAGCCCGTACACCGTCCGCAGGTTCTCATTGCGCACAAAGTCCACCTTCATGCCGTCCGCTATCTCTCTAATCGTCCTTGCCATAATAACTACTAACTGCTAACTTCTAACTACTAACTCAATATCCCCGTCTTTCACCCGCAAGTGCTCCACCGAAATGTGGCACTGCTTCAGCTGCTCCTTCATCCGTCCCGCCCAGAAGGGGTCGTGGCCGCCGGCGATCATCCGTCTGACGTTGCCGCCCAGCATGGGGGCGTGCTTGTATTCGCCCGTCCAGGCGGTTATCAGATGCCGGGCGCACTGTTCGCGGTTGTCGCCCACCGTCACGTGGCCGCCGCTCACCATCAGGTCTCCGTTGTCGTTCACTAATATGCCTTTCATGTCAGTGGGTTATATTGTCATCCTCCAAGGTTTCACTGCTGAATCCCGATGCTTGGGGTGTTGGTGCTAAAGAGGTTCCGTTCGGCACCGAATGCGTGTGGGTGTTAAAGGTCTCCACCAATCTGTTCAACTCTTCTATCAGGACTCCGATTCTAACCAACCCTCCAAAATGGCCTCCGTTGAACACAATTTTCGCCTCCGCGTCGATGGAGATTTTCTCTACCTCGCCGCAGAGGGTCACGAACCAGTTGACCTCGCCGAGGCGGGAAACCAGCACATACGTTCCGGTCTTGGGGGTAACCACAATTCCTTTGTCCGCCGTGCTGATGGCGTTCAGGCGAACCCTGTCGATCACCATCCCGTCGCGCACACGGGAAACCTTGCACACCGCGCCGTCCACGGAGAGAACCTTCGCCACCTCCGTCTCGATCGGCGTACCACCCGCCAATTCCCGCAAACAATCCTTTATCTTGTGTATATCGTCCATAACTGCTAACTGCTAACTACTAACTTCTAACTCTTTTCCCTAACGTCACCTCCTGGCGGTAGCCGCCGGTACCGAAGCTGTATGTCACCGCATCAATGCGGAACCGTTTCCCGTCGCGCTCCGGACGGTCTTTGTCGGTCAGCCGCACCACATCGCCCTTGCGCACAAAGGGAACCCCGAACAGGGTTAGTGTGCCTTCCATTTTGTCGGTCTTGTATTCGGCCAGTTTTTTCTCTGCAGCCTCCTTCAGCGAGGCTTTATCTTTATAGTTGGGTATGTAGAAGTGCCGCTGCTCGTACTCCGATGGTTTGGCCTCCGCCTCTGCTGGAACCGTCACCTCAATCTTGGTGTTGTCATCTTGGATCGAGGTGGCCTTCACACACACCCTCACGTCCTCGGCAAGGGTGTATTTCAGCGAATCGCTGATGACGTTCCGCGTTGGGTCGAGGGAGATGACTCTCACGTCATCCAGTGCATCCGGGTCGAAGAGGGCCACAAACACGCCGTCTCGGAAAAACGCCCGGAACCAGTCGAATTTGCGGGTGAGCTCGTCCAGAAAACTCGCCAGACTCTGCCGCTCGTCCACAATCACTTCGCCGAAGTTTATCTTATCGGGTCCGGCCACCCTGATGTCCGGGGCGTAGCGGCGCATGAAGGAGCGGATGTCGAAGTTGGGGATAATCTCCGGTTCCACGGTGATCCCCTTCAGGCGGCGCATCTCGTTCTCGCAGGTGATCTCCACCGGCCGCCCGTTTTCAACGTCTTTCACATAGCCCTGAAACAGCGTTTCAAGGCCGTGTTCCGCGTAGCCTGCCCGGATGGTGATGCCGTCGTTGCGGCGCACGAAGTCGGTCAGCGGCTTCCCCCGCCAGCTCATCTTGCGGGGCAGCTTCAGCACCGCCGTGTCCGTCAGGCTGTTGCACGATGTCTTGACCTCAATGCTGTTCGCATAGTCGAACCGTACGGTTTTTTTCGTACTTTTGCTGCGTATTTCTATCTGGCATTTCAAGGTCAACATCGTAAATCTCTATATTATGAAACGTTTGATATTCTCGTTCTTAATCGTTCTGTTCGGCTCGCTTCTCTACGCTGCCGAGCCTGACAGCGTTTTTGTCAATACCAGCTCCAACCCCATCGATCGGGAGACTTGCACCCTCAACGGGAAACGGCTGTACGGTCGTGTCAAAGTCGTGGATGTTAATGCAGATTTTCGTGTTAAGGTAGTGACTGCGCATACCATAACTGATTTGAATGTGCTTGTGGTTAATGCCTGGCCCGATGAATGCGGTTTGTGGCAGTTTGTTGAAGCCAATGAGGATTTCACGGTACAGTTTGTCGATGCGTTTCCGGATTTCTCCATCATGTATGTGAACGCATATACATTAGTTGGTGTCGAGGATTGATTCTTCATTTCTCTTCTTCTAATAAAAAGTTATAGCTGTAGTCGCTCTCAAAAGTCATCGTAAACGGCAAAGTGTTGAAGTATTTTTGTTCTTTCTGTTCAAAGGTCACGGTCTTCAGCACCACCCAGTCAATACCGAACGCCTCTAACAACACACTTTTGGCTTCAAAGCTCTTCTCCTCGTTCAAAATGATTTCCAGCTTGTGCAGCGCATCGTATGGGAACTTGTTGCGCTCCCCTATAAGATTCCCTTTCACAATGACGTTATAGTCCTGTTTCTGTATCAGCTCCTTCACGGTACCAGCTCTGCCGGTCACGGGGGTGCTTTTGATGTTGTTGCTCTGGGTCACGTCGATGCGGGCGTCAATGATCTCGATCACCGTGCCCATGTCGGCGGTGCGCAGCAGCAGGTTGTTGTCATACTGGGAGCCCTCGGTGCGCAGCCGGTCGGTGTAGTAGTCGAACACAATGGGGTCGGTGCCAATGGCGGCCTGATACCAGCCGTATCGCGCCCACGACATTCCTTGCGTCCTGCTCGCCTGCTCGGCCGCGCTCAGCGCGTTGGCCGCCGCGAAACGCGCCTGCCGCTCACTCTTTCCCGGTATGTGTATCACTATCGCTCCCATATCAGTCGTAGTTTACATCGTTTACAACGAGCTGCAGGGCGTTGGCCAGACGCCACACGAAGTCCGATGCGCTCTCCGGATTGTCGTCGCTGCTGTTGAAGTAGTTCTGCACCCCGTGCACCAGCCCGTCGTTGATGGTGATGTTGATGTTCTTGATGTTCTTTCCGCCGCTCGAAATCCTGGTGGAGGCGTCCGACAGCTCGTTGTTCAGTTCGGTGTCGCCGCTGCTCTGGTCGTTCACGATGTTCGTCACCGCGCTCTGGTCGGTGATGCCAAGATCCGCCTTGATTTTGGCCACGGCATCCTTGGCTGTCACTTTCTTGTCCCACTTCAGATCCACACCCTTCCAGGAGTCGCGGGCGGCCTTCAGCTCATCCCTTATCAGTTTGCTCCCGGCGGCGATTTTCTCCTGCCGGGCTTTCACATCCTGTGCGATCTTCGCCAAAGCGGCGTCGTTCTCGCTTTCGTCGCCGATGCCCACCGCCTTGCGGAACTTGTACCACGCCTCCTTGATTTTGTCGAGGCCGATCATCAGTCCGTTGGTCATCACGTTCCACTTCTGCTGCACAAGGTAGGTGAACGCCGTGAACGTGTGTTTGGCGAAGTTCACTACCGCCTCCCACAGCGTGCCCCAGCCCTTCACCTTGATGGCGAGGAATGTGATCACACCCGCCAGGGCGACAATCCCCGCAATAACCCAGTACACCGGAGTGGCGGCCATCAAGACGTTCACAAACGAGATGATTCCGGCCAACAGTTTGCCGATGCCCACGCCCAGCAAGGTTGCGCCGTTCAGGATGCTCTGCTCGATGGCCTGCGCCTTGGTGGCCAATGTCAGGATTCCGTAAGCCCCCGCGAAGCCCAGCACAATCGGTGCCGCTCCGCTCAGGAAGTTCACAAACCCCGTCACCAGTCCCGACACCCATGCCAGTACGTTGCCCACAGTGCGTATCGCCAAGCCGATGGCACCCACTATGCCGCGTATCAGCGTGATGTTGTTGCGCACGATGCCTGCGATGGAGTTCACGATGTTGCCCACAATGGTCCTCAGCGAGGTCCACAGGCTCGACACCGTGTTCATCACCGGCTCCTTGATGCCGTTCCACACGTCGGAAAGCCACGCCACCGCCCCGGCAATCCATTCCTTCGCCGCCCCGATTTTCTCCTCGATCACATCGATGAGGCCGTCGGCGCGTTGGATCAGACCGTCGAACACCGGGAAGAGCGAATCCTTGAGATTCGCCCACAGCCCGCCAAGGCGTTCCTGTAGGTCGCCGTAGGCGTTGTTGAGCTGCGCCACGCGCCCCTCCGGGGTGTTGGCCAAAGCCTCGTTCACACCGCCCACTTTCTGCAACAGGACCTCCGCCAGCACGGCGGCCTTCTGCGCTTCGTCGCCGGTCTTCATCACCCGCTTCTGCGCCTCGGTGAACTGGTAGCCGCTTCGTTCCAGCAGCATGATGTTGCCCTGCAGGGCGCGTCCCAGCATCCGGGCGTTGCCCACGGCACCCTCTTGGGTGGCGTTGTAGCCCTGCTGCTGCGCCGTCAGGTCGTTCATCACCGGGATGAGTTTCTCCAGTGTGGAGAGCTGCGTCACGTTTCTGGCCAGTTCCTGCGCCCCGGCAATCTGAATCTCATCGCCAATCACGCCCTTGCGCTGCTGGTCGGCGGTCAGTTTGCGGATGCGCTCCATGGCCGTCTCGAAAGCGTTCGCGCCCACCACCGCCGGCTGAATCTCCACGGGAACTTTCACGTCCACCGGCTTGCCGAGGCTGCGGATCCTGTCCATGGCATTCACCACCTCCTCCTCGCCGCGGACCACAGGACGCAGGTCGAAACCCATGTCAACGCCCTTGGGGGCTTTGTCGGTCAGCCCGCGCACGCGGTCGAACGTTTTCAGCATCTCCTTCTCTCCCACCACGGTGGTCTTCAGCTTAACGCCCACATCCACAGTGCGGCCGGTGGCCATCGTTCTCTCTCGGATGCCGTCAAAGGCTTCGGTCACGTCCTTCATGCCGGTGACTTCGGGTCTCATGTTAAGGCCTATCCTCACCTCGCGGTCTCCCGGGACGGGAAGCTGCCGTATGCGGTCGAAGGCGTTGGCCACCTCCTTCTCGCCGGTCACTTCGGGCTTCAGTTGGATGCCTACATTCACGTTGCGGCTGGCGGCCGTCGCTTTCTCTCGGATGCCGTCAAAGGCCTTGGAGAGGCTTTCCGTGACGGTCACTTCGGGCTTCAGCCCTACAGGAACCTTCAACGGTCCAATGGCCTCGGCGTCCATCTTGGGAACTTCCACCCTGCTGGGCAGCTCCTTGAACGACAGCGACAGGTTTTCAACGGCCTTTCGCTGGCGGTTCAACGCCGCTTCAACATTGCCGTAGCGGCGCACAATGTCGTCGCCCATGGTGTTGCGCATCACCTGCGCCAGCTTCGTCTCCGCCTCCGCCTGGGCGCGGCCTGCCTGCTCAAACTCCGACAGCTTGCCCACAACCCTGCCGACGGTGCGGCCTATAACGTTGAAAATAGCATCAAGTTTCATACAGGCCGTGCCAATTTTGCCGAAGAGGGATTGTGACACCTCCAAGGCAGGATTCAACTGACCCGCAACGGCATTACTCAACTGCACAACACCGTTGTAGGCGTTGCCGTTGAAATTGATGGTGAAATTTACCGTGTTGTTGGTTGCCATTGTATTTGAAACTTTTGTATTTTTGCCACGATGAATACCGCAGAAGTCATATTGGTTTTGGTTGCTCTGGCATTCGCTTTCGGATGCTTCGTGGCCGCTGTGGTGCGCTCACGCACCGACGGGGCCACTGTTGAGCGTTGGAAAAGGAGCGCTCAACTATGGAACGCGCACAAGGCGGAAAAAAGGGCTGAAAAGAAACGCCGCAAGTCTGAAAAAGCCTATGTCCACGCGATCAGAGAACAGATGTTCTGGAAGTCCATTTTCGGAGCATAATTACTAATTACAAATTACTAATTGCTAACTCCTTTTCCCCGCCTCCTCTTTCCTTATTTTGTTGAGCGCGGCCACCGCCTCCGCCCATTGAGTGTCGGTCAGCGTGTCCGGGTCGATGTGGTAGTGGTAGCGCAGCTGCCAGTCCATCATCGCAAGGCCGTCGCGCTTCACCCTGTCGCGGGCGGCCCTTAGAGCTTTTTTAGCTCGGCCTCCTTGACAGTCACCAGCTCGGCCAGCTTCGCGCTCACCCCGAAGAACTTCTCGTCGTCGGTTTTCACGCTCTCGTCGCCGCCAAGCCAACAGTTCTCAAGCAGCACCTCGTTGGCCCGCACCGGGTCGCTGCCGCCCACTGCCGCCACCATCTTCAGCGTGGTGCGGTCGGGTTTCTTCAGGTAGCACGCGGATCCGCCCACGGTCACCTGATAGACATCTCCGTGCTCGCGTTTCCACACGGCAATCTCGGCCGCCGTCGCCTGTCCTTTCAATTCGGTTTTTTCCATAATCGTTTCGGTTTTTTGGGGTTATGTAGAGACGTTGCGCGCAACGTCTCTACAATGAGGTTAATTGTATCGGATTTCGTATTGTAGAGACGCACCATGGCACGTCTCTACAATGGGGTTAATTGTATCGGATGTCGCTCACGAGCAATTCATACTCGTTGTAGTCGCTGGTGTCACCCTCGTTCAGTTCGCCGCCGTCGTTGGTGAACTCCGCGCCAAGGATGCGGTGCGTGACCTTTTTCTGGCCGTTCACAGGCAAGTACTGCACAATGATGTTGAAGGGGGCAAGGTCGGCCAGTCTTCCGGTGGGGGAGGCGGCACGCATGGCCTCCACCTCTTCGCGGAGGAGTCCGATGGTGCAGCTGTTCTCAATCTTGCCATAGCCTTTGCCCACGGGGTTCTGACCGGCACCGTAGATGGCCTCCTTGGTCTGCTTGCTGTCATAGTCGATCTTGTTGATGCCAGTCACCGGCACACCGCCCATGATCACCTGCACGCTGCTCCAGGAGTGAACCACCCCGTTGATCATCGAATTATATCTGATTCCGTTCATAATTCTTGGATTTTAGGTTATAGATTACAGCGAAGTCGTGTAGCCGATCTTCACCGTCACTTTGCGCATCACGCCCACGGGAACCTTCTTGATCACAATCTCCAGGGCGGAGGTGGCCAGCACGTTCTGCGCCGGGTCAATCTCCACTTTGTAGCCGCTCAGCTCGCCGGCTTTCTCCATCTCCTCCAAGGCTTCCCCGGCGGTGGTCTCCAAGAACGACACCATGCCGCTCTCCAATTGACCGTTGCTCGGATCCACACGCAAGGGCGAGTTCAGCCACGGCAGCAGCTTGCCGCGGATGCCGCGACAGGCCTTGTCAATCGTGCGCACGTTCTCAATGTAGGCATAGTCAGAAGAATCGACATCCAGCGTGTGGCTGTCGTTGAAGTAGTTGTCCGCATCGCCAGCGTGGGTGATCACAAACAGGTAGCGGTTGCCGTTCAGCTTTTTAAGGTCATAGGTGGAGGTGTCGCGGATCAGTTTTCCATTGAACAAGGCGGGAGCTTTCAAGCCTAACGGGAAATTGCCCACCCAGGCAATGCTCTCATGCACATGAGCCTTACTGACCGCGCCGATACAGAGGCCTATGCAGCCGTAGAAGGCAAAATTGTCCAAGGCTGCAGCTAAGTCGGTGTCCATGTCGCATCCGATCAGCAGCGACACGTTGCATGGGGCGGGATCGTTGCTTCCCGGAGCATATCCCGTCAGAGTACTAATATCCACAGGATTACTGGCTGTTCCGCCGCTGTAGGTCAGCACCACACTGAGAGGCTGGTGTTTGTCTTCCAGCGTTTTGCAATCAACCTGCATTCCGTTTATGAAGGTTGATGTGCAAGTGCTGTTAAACACGCCAATCTGTCGGATATTGCCGCCTGCGAAAGTTTGCAGTTTGATAATATCGCCATCGGTTGTGACATCGTTGGATGTGGTGGTGGTTGCAACCGCAGTGCTGTTGTTCTTCACCATAACATACAGCACGCCTTCGGGATTCATACGGAAGAACTCCGTAATGTGGTAGTACAGCACATTCACGGCTTTTTGCGTGGCTGTTAACTCACCGTTTTTGGGTTTAGGGGTGAACACAATGCCGCAGTCAGCCAGTTCCTCAGGGTAGGTGAACTTGCGGACGTAGGAGATATTGTCATCCACCGCCACAAACCCCGACACATCGGGTTCTGTGGTCTCTTCGTTCACAGTGGTCGCATTCATCGTCAGGCTGAGGCCGCCGAAAATGAGACCGCTGATCACATCGTCGGAACCTGTGTATCTGCCAAGACCGCCGTTTGTTTTCTGAAATGAAATGTCATTTAATGCTCTTGGTGCTCCCATAATCACTGTTTTTTAAGTTTTTTCTCGTGTTGTCCGGCAACGTAGGCGTCCGGGGTTCTGAACCCGTCCGAACACTCCCACCAGCCGTTTTTCAATACCGGAAACCGCACGGCGCTTGCCGCCACAGTCTCCGTCTTCTTGTTGTTACTTTTATTATCGGTACCCATAATTCATAATTTTTATTCAGCATTCATAATTCATAATTCATCATTCTCAATTCCTAACCCGCATATTCACACTATCGACTTCCAGAATGTACCGCCGCTCCTGCGGCATCGAGATCCAGCCCTTGTTGTAGCGTCCGTAGATGGTGTTTTTGGATTTGTCGGTCACATACAGCTTCACGTCCAACAGCGGCTGGTCGCGGCTCAGAAGGCTGTCGATCACCACCGACTGCTCTTTCACCTGTTTTTCAAGTGACCGCCGGTGGTTCCCCTCGAGGGCCGCCGCCGTGGATGCCACCGCCGTTGCCGCCAGCAGCACAATCCACACAATCCATTTCCACATTTTTATCATCATCTTGTCATTTCCCTCCGGCTTGTAGAGACGCGCCATGGCACGTCTCTACACCGTCAGGGTTGCATAAAACATTTGAAAAAACTATTCCCGACTCTCATCGGTTTTTGTATCATCCAGTTCGTCTTTCACCGGGCAGTCTGCGGAATGGGGGCACGACGGAATCTTCTCAATGGCCCGCGTCAGGCGTGACACCTGCCGGCGAAGCGAGGTGATGTCCTTTTTCAAAGGCTCCACGAAATACTCGTTCACCAGCTCTGTCACTTTCCGATCGTTGTCGATGGCAAGGCTCTTAGCCTCCTCCTCGGCTTTAGCTTTCAGGCTGCGAATTGTGACCAGCGTCACGATAAGCCCGCCGCCCAGCACCAAATTGAGCGCCAGCGAAACAATCCCTAAAATGCCTGTCGTTTCCATTCTAACTACTAACTGCTAACTACTAACTGCTAACTACTAACTGCTAATTTCTAATTTTGCTCTGCATCCGGAACCCCGCTTCCACGTCGGCCATATTAGCCGGGATGCCGTTCTCGCAGTGGCTCATGGCGGCCACTATCTTGCGGTAGTCGCCGCCCGATTCCGCCGTGAGCACCTTGTTGCGTCCCACGCCACTGCGTTGCACCACGTGGGCGATGTAGCCCTCGGTGTTGTTCTCTGTGGGAGGCGCCCACGCACGGATAATCTTCTCCACCGTGTTGCGCCCGTGGGCCAGGTAGGTGGCCAATGTCACGAACGCGGCGCGGTAGCCGTAAGCCATGCTGCTGAACTGCTTGAACGCCCCGTCACGGCTCGGGACCACTTCGCCTTGGAAGCGGTCCCGGCTGTGCCGGATGTTCAGCGGGTTGTTGTTCCGTATTCCTCTCGGTGTCGGCATGATATGCTTGTTTATCGGATGTTAGCTTGCGTGGTATTCTTGGATTAGTCCCAGCACACCCTTGCCGTCGCCTCTGCGGGCACGGCCGCCCAGGCGCTGCAGGAAGCTGTAAATGTCCCCGTAATAGGTGGGGTCGCCCTCCTTGCTGAACATCTGCGTGGAACCCATGGCGCGGGCCACACACGACGGATGCCAGAACAGGCCGTAGCAACAGTCGGTCGTACCCTCCTGCTTCTCACCTCGCTCAATGGCCTCGTAGTCCTCCACGGTATAGGTGAGGTCGTTGCCGGTCCATCTGAAATACTTGTTGCCGGTCACGGCGGTCAGGGTGGAGTTGGAAGCCAGCAATGCGGTGGCGCGTTGTTCGATGGTGAACCCTTCGAGCTTGCGCAGTTCGCCGGTCACGTTGTCGTAGATCGCGCTCAGATTCTCGTTCTGCGAGTTGCGGATGTCAGAGCAGAGCTGCTCGTACATCTCGGTGTTCAGAAGCACATACCTGCTGTCCTTGGGGATGCCCCATTTGTTGAAGATAACCTTGGCCTTGGCGAAATCCTCCACCGTCACGCCGGTTCTCAAGTTGGAGCCGTGGATGGTGTTTTTGGCATCCTTGGTGCCGGTGGCCTTGATGAAGAAGGTGGGTCGCCAGTTGTAGAGCATGGCTTCGGCGGTCAGCTGGTGCAGGTATGTCATATCCTCGGTCATGCAGCTGTCCATCTTGTCATAGCTCAACTCCACTTTGTCGGCATACGGGATAAAGCGCGGGTCGGTGGTGAACTCATCCAATGCGTAAGTGATGTCCACGTCCTTTCTGCGCGTGATGGTGGCCGGGAGAGAGGTTCTGTTGCGCTGCACACCGCTGGGCGAGCCTGCCTGCGGAATATGCACCACCGTTCCCCCGATCACATACTGCGACTCATCGACGGAGTGCAGAAGGAACTCGTTGGTCTTGAAAAGATTCCCGATGATATAGTCAGTCCAGATTTCCGGAGTGACGGCCATTCCCAGGGAACCGGAGGGAACATGCACCAGGTTGGCGGCCACAAAGGTGGCGGCGCCCACGGCGGGAGCGGTGGCCGCCCCCACAAAGCACGACACCATCAGTGCCATGCACAAACTCATAATGATTCTCAATCTTTTTTTCATTTCTTTCGGTTTTGGTTGTTAACTGATAGCAATCCATGCGGAGCCGGTCCACATATACAGTTTCGCCTTGGTGGTGTTGGCGGTGCCGCTGATGGTGTCCACCGTGGTGGATGCGTCCTGTTTCACGGTCACAGCGCGGGCGGTGCCGTCGCTGGCGGCCTTCACCACCACTTTTGCACCGATGTTCAGGCTTTTGCCGGGGGTGAGGGTCAGGGTGGCCGCCGCTTCAAGCGTGCCAAGGTCAACAATGGTGGTGTCGCGTTCCACTTTCACCTCTGCGGCGTTGGAGCTGAGGGTGGGTTCCACTAACTCTGCGGTGGGGAATACTACCTCCACCTTTTTGTCGGCGTCCTTTTTAATGTCGGGCGCCACAAAGTTGTAACTTGCGTTGGTCTCTTTTCTGATATACGACATGATGCTTAGTTTTTGGGGTCGCATCCGAACTTCGCCTTGTAAAGCTCGGCATAGCGGCCGGGGTTGTTCTTTTTGAGGTTTTCCAACTTACCGGAGCGGTGGTACTTGTCCCAGTCCCATCCTTCCTCCTCTTTCGGGGTCGCGCCTGTCTCCAGACTGTCCTTCACGCGCGTCACCGGTTTCATCCTGTTCAGGATTTTCTCGGTGTTCTCGTAGTCCTGTTCGGCCAACTTGGTGTAGGCCTCGCGGTCGTCCTCGCCGATGCGCTTGTCCGCAATGGCCGAGTCGATGAGATTCTTCACCTTGCCGCGCTCAAACTCCTGAAGGCGGTTCTCCAAATTGGAAACCTTGTCCTTCTCGGTTTGCAGCTGCTGGCGGAGGGTGTTTCTCTCATTCACCACACCGCGCACACTATTCAGCATTTCGGCCTCCGTGGAGGTCTCGCTGATGTTCAGTGCGGCGGCAAATGCTTTTTCATCCATCTTTTGCTGTTTTAAGTTAATAATTTGGTTATTGTAGTAGTTGAAGGCGCTGCGGGCATCCGTAACGTTCTCCAACTCCTTTATGTTCATATTGGTCTGTATGATCTCGTCGCACAAATGGGCTTGCACCGCCTCCTCCGCGCTCAGCCAGTGGTCCACGCCGTCAAAATAGAGATTGCGAATCTCTTCGGCACTCTTACAGGTGCGGAGAGCTATCATCTCGATGAGCGTCTTTTCGAAGCTGTCCATCATATCGGCGGCGGCTCTGGTCTCGTCGCTGTTGCCATACACGTAGCCGCTCACGCGGTGGTACATGAACTTGGCGTGGCGGGCGGCCTTCACATGGTGTTTCGGGTTGGTGATCAGCACGGCCATCATCGAGGCCGCTATGCCGTCCACCACCCAGGTGATGTCCACGTCCGTGCGGTCCAAGTAGTTGAACAGGGCTGCGCCCTGCGCCACTTCCCCGCCGTCGCTGTTCACGTAAAATGTGAACGAGCGCACACCCTCTTTCCGCTTCGCCTCGATGGTGGCGATCAGCCCGTTGGTGTCGATGTCCAGCCCGCGTCCGATGATGCCGTAAAGATACATCTCGAAACCCTCGTTCTTCTTTGCTGTTTTACTCTGCTTTGCCATTCCTTTTTTACTTTTTCATGTCAAATCTTTTTTGGGTTTACATTGAATCAGGCGGCAAAAATACAGCCCTCCCGCGACATATTTTTATTTTGTATTTATCAATGATATAGCCATATACACCATTACCACATTCACAACTTCCATTGTGTTTACACGCTATTTTTGCCGTGATTTTTCAAGATGGAATTATGGCAGAACTGACAAGAGAACAGAAAAAAGACTATGCCCGCCAGTTATACTTGAACGATTCAAGTATAACCCAGGCCGAGATTGCCGAGCGTGTGGGAGTGAGCAAGGTGACCGTATGCAAATGGGTGAAAGAGGGCAAGTGGGAGGAGTTGCAGACCTCGCTGCTGGTTGGCAAGGATGTGCAGCTCGCACGGCTCTACGGGCAGCTCAAGCGCCTCAACGACGCCATCGAGGGGCGCGAGGAGGGTGAGAATTTCGCCGGATCCAAGGAGGCGGACACCATTGTCAAGATCACCACCGCCATCAAGAATCTTGAAACCGAAACCAACATCGCCGAGAAGATGGCCACCGGCAAGGAGTTTCTCTCCTTCGTGCGCAAGACCTCCGGGTTCGACACCAGCAAGGAGGTGGCGCGCCTCTTCAACGCCTACATCAAATCCTGTCTCTGATATGGCCAAGATACGCAAACCAACGGACAAGCAGCTGATCAAGGACTGGGAGGAATACTACAGCCAGTTCATCTCCGACGTGGAGGTTGACAGCTCCGAGAGCGAGATAGAGCGACAGAAACGCATCGCGCATCTTGAAGCCAATCCGGAGGAGTGGTTCAAATACTATTTCCCGAAATACTGCACCGCCGAACCCGCGCCGTTCCACATTGCGGCCACCAAACGCCTGTTCGCGCACCGACGCTGGTACGAGGTGCGGGCGTGGAGCCGCGAGTTGGCCAAGTCGGCGCGTTCCATGTTCGAGGTGCTCCACCTGGCCCTCACTGGCAGGATCCGCAACTTCCTGCTGGTGTCCAACAGCTACGACAACGCCTGCCGCCTGATGCTGCCGTTCAGGATGCAGTTGGAGAAGAACCTGCGCATCATCAACGACTACGGCGAGCAGAAGGTGGAAGGGCACTGGGAGGACGGCGAGTTCATCGCCAAATGCGGCTGCTCGTTCCGTGCCTTGGGCGCGGGACAGTCGCCCCGTGGCACCCGTAACGAGGCCGCCCGCCCCGACTTCATCCTCATCGACGATATTGACACCGACGAGGAGTGCCGCAACCCCGACCGCATAAAGCAGAAGTGGGACTGGATTGAACAGGCGCTCATCCCCACCGTCTCCGTGTCCGGCGATGTCCGGATCCTGTTCAACGGCAACATCATCGCCAAAGACTGCTGCATCGCCCGCGCCGGCAAGGCCGCCGACAAATTCGACATCGTGAACATCCGCGACAAAAACGGGAAGTCATCCTGGAGCAAGAACAGCGAGGAGGACATCGACTTCATCCTCTCCAAGATCAGCACCCGCGCCAAACAGCAGGAATACTACAACAACCCGCTGTCAGAGGGTGACGTGTTCAAGGAGCTCACGTGGGGAAAGGTTCCCAAGACCAACCGTTTCCGGTACATCATCATCTACGGCGACCCCTCGCCCTCCAATTCCAAAAACAAGGCCGGCTCCATGAAGGCAATCAGCGCCGTGGGGCTGCTCGACGGCACCTATTACATTCTGGACTGCCGCCTCGACCACGCCACCAACGCCGAGTTCGTGGACTGGTTCTACGACATCAACGAGGGTTTCGGCAACACCACCGCGCAGCTCTACAACTATGTGGAGAACAACACCCTTCAGGATCCTTTCTACGAGCAGGTTTTCAAACCCTTGTTCGCAACCAAGGCGAAGGAGAAGGGCTACTATCTGAACATGGTGCCCGACACCCGCAGCAAGCCGGACAAATATGACCGCATAGAAGGCAACCTGGAACCCCTCAACCGGGAATGCCGCCTTGTGTTCAACGAGGCGAAGCGGGGCAATCCGCACATGGAGCGGCTGGCCGAACAGTTCCTGCTTGTGAGCCCGCAGCTCAAAGCCCCAGCCGACGGACCCGACAGCGTGGAGGGCGCAGTGTTCGTGGCCGGGCAGAAAGCGCTGGAGCGGTCTGGAGAAATGCTGACTATGGGCAGACGCCCACGCAATAAACGACGTGTTTAACCTTAAATGTTTCACCAAAAAATGATTGAATTATGCAAACGACTTATCAGGTATCTTCAGGTACGCAACGCCATCCGTCATGCAGACAGGATGCAAAAATTGACCGGCAAGCGCCACTATGTTATACAAGTGTTCGGAAAGATCAGGGTGTACGACCGCTTTCGTATCAACCTGCTTATCAGGGAGGGCATTCTGCACAAAAGGCTTAGGGACAGCGTGGAGCTGACCCGTGTGTGCCTCTATTACACGAAACCCAAAAACGATTAGCGACATGTATCTGCAACCCGAAGACCTCGAAAGAGGCGCACGCGGCGAACATATCGCCGTGGTGGCTCGCACTGTTGAAAATATGAACCAGGCCATCACCGAGGCGCAAGCCGAAGTGGAAAGCTATCTCACCGCCCGCTATGACATCCGGGCGGAGTTCGCCAAGACCGGCGATAGCCGCCTGCCCATGGTGGTGAAGCTCGTGAGGGACATCGCCCTCTACAACTGCTTCTGCATCGCCAGTCCTGTGTCGATGCCCGAAAGCCGCGTCACGGCCTATAACAACGCCATCCGCTACCTCAAGGAGGTGCAGGCCGAGCGGGCTTCCATCGACGGGCTCACCCGTCTCACCGGACCCACAGGAACTTCCTCCTACGTCTCCTTCGGAGGCAACCGCAAACGCAAAAACCAATACTGACCCATGGCTGTAAAGAGAAAACAGGGGAAGACCCCCGACAACATCATAGTGCAGAACATTCAGATCCACAACGCCCCGCACAACACGCAGGATATTGAGAACTGGAAGAACGCCATCCGGGCGTTCGAGAACATCACCAATCCCAACCGCACCTACCTCTATGACCTCTACGACGACATCCTGCTCGACGGGCAGATCGAGGCCACCTGGGGCAAACGCCAGGACGCGGTGCTCAACAAAGAGCTGGTGTTCGTGCGCGACGGCGTGGAGGACGAGGAAATCTCCTCCCTGCTCAACTCGCCCGATATGCGCCTGCTTATCCGCGACCTGCACAACAGCATCGCCTGGGGCTACACGCTCATCCAGGTGAACAATGTGTGGTACGACGAGGACGAGGAGACCTACAAGATCGACTACGACCTCATACCCCGCAAGCACGTGCATCCGGAGGAGGGATTCGAGTGCGTGAGCCGCCAGCAGTCATTGGTGTCGAAAGACTGGCTGTACAGGGAACTCCCCTTGGCCAACTATATGCTGTGGGCGGGCGACTCCACCGACAAAGGGCTGTTTGTGAAGGCGGCGCAGTACGTCATCTACAAACGCGGCGGTTTCGGCGACTGGAGCCAGTTTGCAGAGATGTTCGGGATGCCCTTCCGCGAGCTCATCTACGACGACTATGACGAGGCCACCCGCGCCAAACTGGAACAGGGGCTTCAGGAGTGGGGCAGTTCCGGCTACAGCATCCACCCGCGCAGCACCGAGCTGAAAATCCACGAGACCGGCGGCAGCACCGGCAGCAACGAGGTGTATGACCGCCTCATCCAGGCCTGCGACGCCTCCATCTCCAAGATCATCCTCGGCAACACCCTCACCACCGAGCAGGGCGACCGTGGCGCACGCTCCTTGGGCGAAATCCACAAAGAGGTGGAAGACGAGAAGACCGAGAGCGACAAACGTTTCCTGCTCGCCGTGCTCAACACCCGGTTCCGCGCCATCCTCAAGCGCTTCGGCATCAACGTCACCGGCGGCGTCATCTGGTACCAGTCTCCGGACAAAGACTGGAACGAGCTGAAGACCAAATGGGACGTGCTCAACTCCATCAGCGACAAGCTGCCCATCGCCGACGACTACATCTACGAGGAGTTTGACATCCCCAAGCCCGACAACTACGAGGAACTGAAGGAAGAACTGCGCATGGCGCACAGTTTCACCCCCTTTGAAACACCGTTGCAAAACCCGTTAAAGGAGGATGAAACCGGCAGACCCCGGCGCGGATCCAACAACCTGCTCAACCGCCTGAAGAATTTTTTCTTCTGAGGACAGGCCGCGACCTGTCCGTCCGAAACGCCCTGGCTGAGCTCGACAACCTCTACTTCCACGGCAGCACCGCCGAGGCCATCGACGCGCTGCTCTCCTTCCCCACGCTCTACAACCTATCCAAGCGGGAGCTGTACGAGAAGATTATCCGGGATGTGATGGAAGGCAATGCCGGGAACATACACCCGGATATCTATCAGGCCTACTCCGACAACCTGCGCAAGGCCGTGGCCGGCGTGTTCCGCTCCGATGACTACGGTGACCGATACTTCGACCTCCAGGCACAGCTTCAGAGCAACGTGACCCGCTTTGCCGCATACAAGGCCTACCATCTCACCGAGCAGCTGAAAAAACAGCGGGAAAAATGGACCGACGATGACGAATACAAGAAAGTGGCCAAGTCGGTGCTCAACACCTTCAACCGCTACCAGGCGGCGGAATACAACACCGCCACCGCCCGTGCCCGCACCGCCAAGCAGTGGACCGACTTCACCTCCGACCCCATCGCCAACGAGCTGTACCCGAACCTGAAATGGCTGCCATCCCGCAGCGCAAACCCACGAGAGGAACACATGGTGTTCTACAACCGGGTATGGGCGAAGTCCGACCCGTTCTGGAGCGAAAACCAACCTGGGAATTTATGGAATTGCAAGTGCGACTGGGAGGAGACCGACGACCCCGTCACCGACAGCAACCCCACAGATGCACACCACGCCAAAGGCCTCGAAGGCAATCCCGCCGAAACCGGGGAAATCTTCGGCGAGAACTGCACGTACTTCCAACAGGCGGGAAACAATACGGGAACAGCGGTGATAAGAACTGTGCGCGAAATCAACAGGGAAAAATACAGCGATATTGATTTACATTTTAATACTTCAATCGGTAATGTCTTGGTAGATAATATTACTATCCAAGAGATAACAAAAGGAGCAAAAACAGATAAGTCTTATTTCTACAAACAGGAAATCGCGCTGAATTTTGACAAATACATTTCTCTGTTTACACAACTACCAGATGAAGAGATTGATTTGTCACACAACAATCACCGTAGTATCTTCTATCAACGCAAAAAATTATTCAGCACCATGAAAGTGTATAAAATAAGTATTCATGGCTATGAGTTTCAGGTAAAGATAGGTGAATTTAAGACAGGAGGTCTAAACCTTTATACAATTACGGAACCCTACTAAAAAAAAAGAAAACCGCAGAAGAACAAGGGGTTCTTTCACACTCGGCTTTCCAGCGGCAAAAATACAAAAATTTCAATATACAAACACCTAAAACGAAAAATTATGAAAGAAAAAATCATAACAAGCGTAAAAACATGTATGCGCATAAAGCGAGTAAAGCCAACACGAAACAAATGTATCCGCAAACTTCGGAGATTGAGAATATGGCTCGGGGTTGAACCTTTACCGATTGCGCCCGACGACGCTCTTGAATCGCTTTTTTGGCTTCTTCTTCGAACAACACAATTCCCCGGCTTTTATAGTGTATTCCTGAATAAAGGCAAACTGATAGAAACAGAATACCCAGCGTCAGTAGAAACACTCCAATTACAAAGCAAATCCCAATATGGAGTGGAGATTTATAATCGGGTCCCACAGAAATCAGAATGCCGAGAACGATTGACATTGTCGTTACAAGGAAACGAAGCCACTTTGTCTTTTCTTTCCAAAATTCTTTCTGAAGATCAGAATGCTGCTGCTTCAGCACCTCATTCTGCTCCAGCAGTTGATTGTCGTCCATAATGCCATTCAAGCTAAACAGGCCGCAAAAATACAAAATCCAATATACAAACACCTTAAACAAAAAATTATGAGTACGTTTTTTGAAATAGCAGGGATTATCTTGTTGGTGATTGCCATTCCCACAATCATTGTAGCGTTTTTGCTTTTGTCCTCCAGTCTATGGCTTGATTGGAGAATTGCCCAAAACGTGAAACGATTCTCAAAAGAACGCGAAAAAGAAGAAGAAGAGCATTTCAACCAAAAACTTGCAGAAGAATTGGTAAAGCTTAAAGATGATGCGGAAGCCCAGGTGTGTAGTGAGGGGAATATTGGCAACAACCCTCACCTTGTGGTTGTCTTTGACATCATCGACAAAGACAGGAAACCCATAATCAAAAATAGTCACAATACTGTAGAAGTGAAGCTGGCAGAAGACCGGATTGATTCTTTTGATTATTATGCTGTTCTTTGCGAACTAACCAAAGCGGTTGACCGGATGGCCTCTAAAGGCCTTGCAACACGTCTTTTTTATCAACGCCCGGTAACAGCACCACAGGACGAGCCTTGTATTCCGAATCGCAAAGGGCTTGTGCGTAATTTTGAATTTCTGTCTTATCACAGTCAAACTCCAATATCTCTTCAAGACAGCCGTACCACTCCTTCAACCGTACCGTCACATTGATGACAGTCTGTGGATTTCTGTCGGACAATTCCTGTAATTTACACCAAAAACCGGCATTATCCGCATCTGCTGTGTTTCTCGACAATTCTGTCAGCAGTCCCCGGTTGAACGCATATTTAATCTGAAGCATAACATCAATTATTAGGTTAAACAATGCCGCAAAAATACAAAAAATCGGTATGGCTATACCGATAATCCGAGCAAACGGCAGCTGAAGTCCCCACAAATAGTATTTTCGCGCAAAAATTCAATCATTATGACACCAGAACAATTCGGAAAGGAAATCGGCCGGCTGAAAAACGAGTTCAAAGACCTCTTTGACGAGTACGGCCCCACCATTGCCGGCAAGACCGCCGTCAGCTACTTCAAGAAGAACTTCCAGAACGAGGCGTGGGGTCGGG
>JAEEGG010009615.1_pt1 | contig 21627 bp, 13 predicted proteins | sample 9134161 | NCBI WGS metagenome assembly JAEEGG01 (sample SAMN16246543, study PRJNA631951) | gut metagenome | biome: gut microbiome; feature: rumen; material: CR-attached | host: Bos | place: Iran: Karaj | collected 2018-10
TGATAGCCTTCTACTTTCGCAATGCTGCCCTGCTGTCGCCACGCCTGCGTATCATCGTGCGCATTGTAATGACGATTGGGTTGTTTGTGCTGGTACTGACCCGCCAACCCTATCTCTCGGCGGCGGCTTTCTGTACGTTGTTAATAGTCATTTCCCCACGCCCCATGCCATTGGCCTTCTATGCGCTGGCATGCGCCTATCTGTTCCCCTTTGGCAGCGACACGAGCATACCCGGTGTGCTCCATTGGTGTGGCGGACTCCTGATTATTCCCGCAGCCACCTGTTTCCGCCAGTTTAGTAGCCATTGGCAGCGTCTGGTAACACGTGTGGTGATTGTCTGTATCGCCTTGAATATGATCTACAAGATGGGCATCAGGGCTTATGGCGAGAGTGACTATCGTACGGAAACGACCACGATGGCCCTGCCGCATACGCTCAATGTGATGACCAGTGCTGAACGGGCCGCGAATTACCGTCGCGAGGTGGCGCTCATCAAAGAGTATGCCGGCGAGAACAAACTGCTGCTCCTTGCCAATCAGGCGTCGGAACTCTACTACGCCACGGCCATGATTCCCTTCACCGGGCATACCAGTATGACAGCCTATACCGAGAGCGACCTGATAGAACGCCTTAATGAGCAGTACGACCACTACCGCCAACTGCCGCTGATAGTCTACCTCAGCGGTTACGACGAGACCGGCCGTACCGAAGCCTTCCGCGAGACGTTAAGCACGTGGATGCGGCAGCAGGGCTATCGCAAGGTGTACAGCGGCGACGGTACTGAGATCTGGCGTAGCGACAAACAGTATGAAAACAATCATTAACCCACTACAATATGCTGAAACAATTCCTTTCCATTATGGCGCGTTACCTGAGGCCATACCGCAAGTATCTGGCCTGGTCGGTGGTGCTGAACTTCCTGTCGCAATGGATGAATGTCTTCTCCTTTATGGTGCTCATACCCATCCTGAACATCCTCTTCAAGATAGACACTGCCGTCTACACCTATAAGCCGTGGACGTGGGAAACGCTTGACAAGGATCTCGTGCTGAACAATGCCTACGCCTGGGTTCAGGAACTGATTAATATCAACGGGGCATTCCTGACGCTTGTATATATGGGTCTGGCACTCATTATCATGACAGGTCTGAAGACGCTGGGCTATTTCGCCTCGTCAGCGGTGATGATTCCCTTGCGGACGGGCGTCGTTCGCGATATCCGTGTCGAGGTCTACGACAAGGTGTTGCGCCTGCCGTTGAGTTTCTTCTCTGACGAGCGCAAGGGCGACATCATTGCCCGTATGTCTTCCGACGTGGGAGCGGTAGAGAACTGTATTACCAGCAGTATCGATATGCTTATCCGCCAGCCTATAGCCATCGTCGTCTGCTTCGCCACCATGCTCACCGTCAGCTGGCAGCTCACGGTCTTTGTCGTCGTCGTGGCACCCCTGGCCGGCTGGATCATGGGTACGGTCAGCCGTAAGCTGAAGAGTCAGTCGGCCAAGGTGCAGGGTCAGTGGGGCGACATCCTGGCTCAGCTCGACGAGACGTTGGGCGGTCTGCGTATCATCAAGGCGTTCATTGCCGAGCAGAAGATGCTGCAGCGCTTCGTGGGCATCAATGACGAGTTCCGCAAGAATGTCAACGCGATGGCCATCCGCCAGAGTGCTGCTCACCCCATGTCAGAGTTCCTGGGCACCATCATCATCGTGGTCGTACTCTGGTTTGGCGGCTATCTTATCCTCAGCGAGTCGCACCTGATAGATGCTTCCACCTTCATCTTCTTCATGGTCATACTCTACAGCGTCATCAACCCCATCAAAGAGCTGTCGAAGGCTACTTACCAGATACCCGTCGGACTGGCGTCGATGGATCGCATCGACTTTATCCTGAAGTCGGAGAACCCCATCCGCGAACCGGCACGTCCGGAGCCGATGCCGGCCTTTGAGCGTGAGATAGAGCTGCGCGACGTCTCCTTCAGCTATCACGACGACCGTCAGGTGCTGAAGCATATCAGCCTGAAGGTGCCCAAGGGCAAGACCATCGCCCTGGTAGGCCAGTCGGGCTCGGGCAAGTCGACGCTTGTCGACCTCATTCCCCGCTACCATGACGTGGGCAGCGGCGAGGTGCTGATTGACGGTAAGAATATCAAGAACGTCAAAATCTCTGAGTTGCGTGCGCTCATCGGTAATGTCAACCAGGAGGCCATTCTCTTCAACGATACCTTCTACAACAATATCACCTTCGGCGTGGAGAATGCCACGATGGAGCAGGTCATAGAGGCCGCTAAGATTGCCAATGCCCACGAGTTTATCATGGAGTCGGAGCATGGCTACGACACGATGATTGGCGACCGTGGCGGCCGTCTGTCAGGCGGTCAGCGCCAGCGTGTCAGCATTGCCCGTGCCATCTTGAAGAATCCGCCGATACTCATTCTCGACGAGGCTACGTCGGCCCTCGATACCGAGTCGGAACGCTTGGTGCAGGAGGCTCTCGAGCGCCTGATGAAGTCGCGTACCACCATTGCCATTGCCCACCGCCTGTCGACGATCAAGAATGCTGATGAGATCTACGTCCTCTATGAAGGCGAGATTGTGGAGCGTGGCCAGCATGAGGAACTGATTGCGAAGAACGGCTACTACAAGCGCCTCTATGATATGCAGCAGCTGTAGGTTGTAGTCATGGAAAAGGCAATAGGAGAAGCCCTATTCGAACAGGTCGTTAGGCTGGTCTTTATCTGCTTTCTTCAACGAGAAGAATTGGGAGAGATAGAGCTGCCAGGCAAAGCGTACAGGATGTCGGGCCAAGAGCAGTATGCGCCGGCGTGTCCGTCTTTTCATGTCCTTCGTATCGACAGGCATGATTTCCTGTAGCATCTCGCTGGCCATTCGGGCTATGTCGTTACGACGGGCGGCCGAAGGGCACTGCCTGACGAACTGCTGCGTGATGTACGTGTAGGCTTCGGCATCGTAGGCATCGGCTTCCTGTTGCTGTAGGAGACTGTGCTGTTTGATAAACTTGTTGCGCAGCTGAAAGGCTTTCAGATTAGCCTTGGCGCGTTCCGTTTCCTTTTCGATGTGCATGATGCTGCCTTGACGCATACGATAGTGGTAGAGGGGCTCGTCGGTAATCTCGACGATGCCGGCTTGGCTGATCCATTGCAGAATGACGGCGGTGTCTTCGCAATAGCGCAACTGGGGAATCTGGACTTTTAGGAGTGCCCGGCTGAAGAGTATGCCCCAAATCATGTATGTCGTCTGGTTCTTACACTTGTAGTAGATGTCGATGGCTTCTTGGCGCGAGAACACGCCACTGAAATCGTTGTGGATGTGGACGTGCGTGTCGGGGCGTTCTTTGTAGTAGCTGCAGACGACGGCGTCGGCCCTGCTTTGCGCCTGACAGTCAAGGAGATATTCAAGGGTGTTGGGGGCTATCCAGTCGTCGCTGTCGACAAAAAACACATATTCGCCCCGTGCCATGCCGATGGCGACATTCCGGCTGTCGGCCTGTCCGCTGTTGGGCTTATGGACAACGACGATGCGCTGATCCTGACGTCCCATGTCGTCGCAGATGTCTTTCGACTGGTCGGTTGAGCCATCGTCAATAACGATGAGCTCCCAGTTGTCAAAAGTCTGTCCGACTACCGACAGGATGCTCTCCCTGAGATAGCGTTCGGTGTTGTAGACGGCCATGATGACCGACACCTTCGGCTGATTTATTGGTTGCTTCCCTTCTTCCATTTGACGTAGTTTACCATGCGCTTGGCCGTCTTCCTCAAGATGTGATAGCTCCTCATACTGTGCTTTTCTAAGAACAGCACATACTGAATGAGAATGTTGTGGGTCATCTTGTGGTGCTCGTGGATGAGGCTGATGACGGGGGCTGCAAATCCCTGTGGCAGGAACTGGGCGAGTATGGCGTCGCGCTCCTTTTTGTTAAGATCGAGTTGGCTGTAGGTGATGCCGTTCACATCCATGGCTGCAACGACGCGGTCGACGAACTGGTAAGTGCAGGCGTGGCAGAGGAGTGTCTGTAACCAGAATTTCCAGTCAGAAGCTATCTTGTAGGTCTCGTCGTAAGGAAACCGCTCAAGCAGTTCGCGGCGGATAAACGTACTCTGGTGGCACAGACAGTCAGTCAGCAGCGTCCTCCCTAAGTCGGAGTCGTGCTGCCTGATGAGTTCCTGAGTGCCTTTCTTGACGGCCAGAGCCTCTATGACGTCGGCATGAAGCCCGGTCTGCACCATATCGTGAAGGACGGTGCTGTCGTAAAAACTGTCACCGCCGTTCATGAAGATGACATAGTCGCCCGTGGCGTGCCTGACGCCTTTGTTCATGGCGTTATAGATGCCCTTGTCGCGCTCGGAGCACCACCACGTGATATGGTTGGCATACTGCTTAATGACGTCTTTGGTGCCGTCAGTCGATTCCCCGTCGACGACGATGAGCTCGTAGTCGTTGCAGCTTTGGCTGACGATGCTGTCGAGGGTGTCCTTGATATGGCCCGCCTCGTTGAAGCAGACGGTGATGACGGAGAATGTGGGCATAGACGGTTATTTGTAAAATGTTCTGTCGTTTTCCTGGTGATTGGTGACGAACAGTTGGTCGAGACGCACAGCCCCCTTGAAACCGACGATGGAGTGGCGCAGTAGCCAGACGCGCCACCGCAGTTTGAGGTCGCTCTTGAGGTAGGTGATAGGACTGAGACGGTTCAGCGTCTCCCGGATGTCGTAGAGGCGTACGGTGTTCTTCTTGCCGTGCGCATTACGGGCAATGTCCTTGGCAATACGCATGCAGTTCTTGACGGCTAACGCTTTGTTCTGCCGTTCGGGCAGCACGTGGTTTTCCTTGATGAAATGGTAGACTTCCTCCAAGAGTTTGATGAATCCGAACATGCGGTCGTCCATGCTGTTCATGATACTGCTCTGGCGCTGGCGGTAGTGGTAGAGGTTGCGCGGGCAGAGTGTCAGGCCGTTGCCGTGCGACAGCCACTTGTAGATGACGGCGAAATCCTCGTAGCGCCGTAACTGCGGCACAGGTTCCACGAGGAGCTCGCGGCGGAATAGCCGTCCGTGCATGTAGCCGTAGAGCCGACGGTCGTAGAGCATGGCTATTACCTCGTTATGGGTGAGCGCCGTCTGCTGACGGCACAAGGGGTCGTAGGTGGTCTCGCCTACAAATTCGTTCATATAGCCACAGGCGACAGCATCTTTACCGGTGGCGAGAACGACGGTGAGCAGCGACTGCAGCATGTCGGGTTCCACCCAGTCGTCGCTGTCAACAAATCCGATATACTCGCCCTTCGCCATCTTGATAGCCATATTGCAGGCGTCGGCCTTGCCTGAGTTCTTCTTGTGGACAACGTTGATTCTCGAGTCTTTGGCCGCATACTCGTCACAGATTTGTCCTGAGCCGTCAGTAGAGCCGTCGTCGACAAGCAGTAGTTCCCAGTTGTCGTAGGTCTGGGCCACCACGGAGTCGATGCACTCCCGCAGATAGTCGGCTGTGTTGTAGACGGCTGTAATTAGCGTTATCAGCGGACGCCGTTCGGCTACTTCCGCCGTTGTCAGGGCGTTGTTCTCCGTATAGTAGTTGTCGAAGTGACGGGCCTGATAGTCGAATGTGTGGAAGTCTTCAAGGCGCAGCTCGTGTCTGCCGTCGGCCATCCAGTATAGCGGCGCGTCGCGATACATCGATGCCACCAGCGTAAAGGTGCTGGGCGGTCCCACGATATAGTCACACTCCGACAACAGACACAGGTCTTCGGCTGGCGTGCCGTCGGGGAAGACGACGCGGGCCTCACTGAGTTCGCGCCGGTACTCGTCGCGGTCTACTAACGGGTCGTTGGTGCAGATATAGATGGCGGTCGGACGGCCCTCATGCAGGCGCATGAACTGTCGGGCCACGCTGATATACTCACGGTCGTCGAAGTAGTAACGGCCGTCGCACCAGCAGCGGTAGTCGCCGCGACGTATGTGTATGCCGAGCGTCACCGTTCCACGCTCGTTGCCGCTCATCGTGGCGGCAACATGACGGCGCACGCGGGGCTTGAAGTCGAAGAGGCTGACAATCTCGTCGCGATATTTCTCAAACAGGTCGGGAAACCTCACGCACCAGCCCGTCACCAGCACATGGCGGTTCGTGAGCATCGCCTGCTGCTGTCGCTCCACATCCTCGCCAAGCTGGTTGAAGGCTACCGTGGGCATGAGGCCTAACTTCGCCGCCATCTTCGCTATCAGGTAGACGGCAAAGTTGTGGCGCGGCTCATTAGTAATGCGGAAGTCGGGGTATTTATGGGCGAAACGCATCGACAGCGTACGGCGGCCGTGCTCCCGCCCCCAGGCGTAGAGTTGTCCGTACTGGAAGATGTTGTTGGCCATCCGGCCCTTGTCTGTGACGAATATCATGCTTTGCGCTCCATCAATAGTCTATGTTCTTTCCGCAAAAATACGCTTTTTTTTTAAGATGCGACTTGTTTTGTAGATGTTTTTTTGATTTATTAATAAATGATTGTTTGCGCGTTCCTCTTTTTTTTCCTACCTTTGCAGAATGACACCGTGGTTCTATATCAAAGTGAAGGTCGGCAAGTTCGTAGCAAACCTCGCCGCCGTTTTCGTCACCGACAGAAATCGGCGCCACCAGTTGCGCAGCAAACTCGACCCCCTGAACCCTCAGCGTTGTGTCGCCTACCTCGAGCAGCATTACACCCAGGTCGACGCGCTCCCACCGTCCCCGCCGTCCTCACCATGCCTCGACGCACCCGTCTGGGTCTGTTGGCTTCAGGGACGGGAGCAGGCACCGCAGCTCGTTCAAGACTGCATCCGCTCTATCGAGCAGCATACCGAGGGTCGTCCGTTCGTCGTCCTGACAGCCGCGAACTTTGCCCAGTATGTCGACCTGCCGCCCTACGTCGTCGAGAAGTGGCAGAAGAGCAAGATCACCAATACCCATTTCTCCGACATCCTCCGTATTCACGCCTTGGCGCGTCATGGTGGCTGCTGGATAGACGCCACCTGTCTGCTGACGGCTCCCATCCCCGCCGAGATTCTCGACAGCCCGTTCTTCCTCTACCGTACGCATGGCGAGTTCTCCTACACCTTCATCCAAAGCTGCTTCATCGTCAGCAAGCCCGCCCAGTACATCGTGCGCAAGTGGTGTGCGGCCATCGATGCCTATTGGCAGCACGAGAACATGATGATCAACTACTTCACGCTCCATCTCCTGTTCATCGCCCTTCTCCATCGCGACGAGCAGTTCGCTGCGGCTTTCGCCAAGGTGACCGTCGCTACCGACGAGCCGATGCACGCCCTCTTCTATGCCCTGAAAGCTGGCCAAAAAACCTCCGCCGAACTGATGGACCAGGTCAGTCGCGACTCCTTTATCCATAAGCTCACTTATAAGATACCGTTAAGCCTGAATGGATAATTCTTGCTCTGGCAAGCGTCCCTGCGGGCCGAGCGGAAAATGGATAATTATGAATTGTGAATTATGAATTCTGAATTGCTAACCATCATCATTCCCGTTTACAATGGCGAGCGTTTCCTGCGTCCGTGCCTCGATGCTGTCCTCGGACAGAGCTACCGCAACTGGGAACTGCTGCTTATCGACGACGGTAGCACCGATGGTTCGGGAACTATCTGTGACGAATATGCTGCTGACCCCCGCGTGACCGTTATCCACCAGGAGAATGCCGGTCATGCTGCCACCCGTAATAGGGGCGTGGCGATGGCTAAGGGCGAATACATCAGCTTCGTCGACTGCGACGACTGGTTTGAGCCCGATATGTACACCACGATGATCAGCACCCTCAAGGCCACTAAGGCCGACATCGTCGTCTGCGGCTATTTCGAGGAGTATGTGGGCCGCCAGAAGGCTGTGGGCAATGATGGCAGTCAGCAGGTCTGCAGTGGCGACGAGGCGCTGAAGCTCGTCCTCCAAGGCACCGTCGGCAGCTACCTGTGGTCCATGCTCTTCCGCCGCTCCGTCGTCCGCGAGCCGATGCCCTCGCTGAAGGCATACGAAGATCATGCCACCATCTTCAAGTGGTTTGCTCATGCCCGCCAGGTCGTCCTGCTCCACCGCGCCTTCTACCACTACCGTCAGGTGGAGGGAAGCGCCCTCCACGCCTACGACCCCGTGAAAAACAACCATTTCTTCCTTGCCATCAAGGAGCGTTACCATTACGTCGACGACCACCGCCTGCTGCCGGGCTGGGAGCACGAGAACCGCCGCCTCTACCTGCGCGGCTGCATCAAGCTCACCAAGGACGTCGCCCGTCAGCCCCAGTATGACGACCGCTCGCGTGCCCTCATCGACGATGTGCGTAGTGAACTCGCCACATTTCTGCCCCTCAGCCGCCGCGATGTCGGCGGACTGAAGTACTTCCTCCGTCTCCGCCTCCTGCTCTTCAACGTTCCTCTCTACGTTCGCCTCCTGCGTCTCTCCTCATTCTTTTCATGGGGCAAACGTCATAAATCGAATATTTACGTTGGTGCATAGAAATGCCGCTTAGAAATAAGCGTTTGGCTAAGTTTCGCGTGCGCACCAGACTGACATCGGAATGTTTCACAGAATGGGGCGGAACGTTACGACCTCTCAGAAAAAGTTCACGGCCTCTCAGTCTGAGAGGCCGTGACAGAATTGTTTCACGATAGTTGGTGCGACTACTTGTATGAACCAGAGCCTTTCGTGAAGTCCAGGTAGCACTTCTGGCCCGTAGTTACCTTGACGCGTGCCTGGTCGTTGCCGGCGCCGCGGTAGTCAATCTGTCCCTTGGCGGTGACGACGAACTCCGTCTGCCACCAGTCGGCACCGTCTAACTTGACGCACATGCGTACCTCGTCGTCCTTGGCGAAGGCCGGCGATACGAACTTGCCGTTCTCGGTGTCGGGGATGGTGAACAGGCCGCTCTCAGCCACCTCCCATCCGGCAGCAGCGGTGTTGCCGATGAGGTAGACCTGCGGTTTAAGGAACTCCACTTTGCGTGCGCCTGGCGTGTTGTCGACCTTGATGAGATACCAGCCGGCGTTGCCTACGACGATGTTGTTGTCGCCCGACGGATTCATGCCGGCATTGTCTACCACCGACTCTGCGTTCATGCCGAAGTCGTTGCCCCAGCCCTGCTGAGGTGCAAACTTGAACTGTTCGCCCTGGTGCAGGTAGATGATGATCCACGACAGGTTGGCGTGGCTATGCACGGGAACCAGGGGTACCCAGTTGTCGGCTGCTGCACCCCAGTTGTAGTGGTCGCCAGTGAGGTAGAGCACGGGGTCGGTGTCGAAGATGGCACCGGCCATTATCGGCGTGACGGTATAGGTGGCCGTCATGGCGTTGATAGTAACCTGGTAAGAGGTGGCACCGTCGGCAGCAGCAAACTTGATGTTGCCGCCAGCATTGTTGTTCGACAGCATACCCTCGTAGCTGACGACGTCGACGCCTGAGGGAGCTGAGAAGGCGCGGTCCCAGGTGTTGACGCTGCCGTCGGCCTTGAAGTCGGCAGCGGGGATGGCCTTGATCTCGTAGGTCTCGACACCGTCGACAGCCTCTATCTCTACCGTGAATACAGGATTGTCGTAGACGTCGCCGCCGCTGTTAGTCATGTGGAAGGCATCGACGCGTACACATTTCCAGCCGTCGATGTTGCCAACGAGGTAATAGCCGCCAGCATCGATGTAAGGAGCATCGAGCTTGGCCTTCAGGGTGAAGGGGCCTGCCTTGCGCTGCACCTTGACGTCGCCGTCGGCGGTGGCGTTCTTGGCAATGGTTCCTACGGCGATGTTCAGTGTGCGCTCAATGGGATTGGCACCGTAGAGCGTCTTCACTGCCTCTTTCAGGTCGTCGGTCTCTACCTTGCCATAAGCGTCGGCAGCTACGATGACGGCGTTAGCAGCGCCTTCGCCGGTGATGGCCAGTGCGTAGGCGTCGGCCTGTTCGGCGGTGAGATTCGTCGTGAACAGCTGCACGACTTCCTCCTTATAGGTAGCGAAGTCGATGGAGCTGATGGTAGGCTGAATGGCCAGTTCCAACTTCTGGGCAGCATCCTTGGCAGCATTGCTCTGCGGGGTGCTCCAGTCGGTGTAGTCCTCGGTGCAGGACAAGAGTCCTGCAACCAAGGCGATACCGCAAAATATTATTTTCTTCATATCCTTCATAATTTTTCAATTCTTCGTTTTTCCAATTTCTCAATTCTCTTTCGGGAGGATAGTGAACTCGCCGGTGATGTCGTTGAAGACGATGACCCACGTGCCTTCAGCCACGCCGATGTTCTTGCCGCCGGCAGTACCCTTACCGCAGGTGTTCACCTCGCCGTCTTCAGAGCCGTAGCCCCAGTTGGTGTCCCATGAGCCGGCAATCTTGAACTTCATCTGCACGGTCTCGCCGGCAGGAACGTCCATGACGTAAGTCCAGACGTGGTTCTCGCCGCTCTTGTTGGCGGGTGTCATGTTGGCATCGCCCCATTCATTGAACGAGCCAGCCATGCAAATCTGTGAGTAGACCTTCGGCGTGATGTCCTGCTTCACGATGGAGCACTCGTTGGTGGCCGTGTTGACTGTCACTAAGTAGTAGCCTTCAGGGTCGCACCAGATGTTGCCACCTTCAGCGCCGCCATTACGGAAGACGGCTGTGTTGGCAGAACCGCCGCTCATGAAGCCGAGATTCCAGTCGAAGTCGGCGGGCTGAATCTTCCAGCCTTTGTTGGTGATGTAGTTCAGGTAGGTAATCTCGCCCGTGCCGGTAGCCTTGTCGTAGGCGAAGTCGCTCTGAATCATCATCGGCAGGCTGCTCACGCCAGGATTGTTGCTCCATAAACCATCGAGGATGTTGTCACCCACGAGATACCACATAATGGGAGCAGCGTCCTTCAGTTCGATGTAGTAAGGATTGAACTTCAGCTCGATGGCGTTCGAGACGACACTGTTCAGACGTGTGCCGTTCTCGTTGATGAAGGCGTTGATGCGGATGAAGGCTGTCTGGACATCGGGCACCTCGTTAACCGTCCACTTCTTAATCTGTACGAGCGCCTTGTCGAGGTCGGCTGACACGAGGGTGTAGTCACACTTCGTTGTTGTGCGGGCCAGTGCAGCGTAGTCGGCGACGGTGGCACCGCTCTCGTCGGCAGCCGCCTGGTCGGTAGACACGGTGAACGAGTTGGTGGGCGACACCTGTATCTCGTAAGTTACCGGCAGTGGTGCGTTGTCGCTTGTATATTGCGGCTGGCTCCACGACAGCTTCAGTTCGCTGGTCGACTCTAAGTCAACGGTCTCATTGACGTAGGCCGGCGTGTTCAGCGTGAACCCTGTGGGCTGTATCAGCGAGGGGTTCGAGTCGTTGTCGTCCGAGCAGGCCGTCAGTGTTGCGGCGAGGCCGCAACCAGCCATGAACATGGTCAGTGAATGAAATATCTTGCTATTCATAATCTTCAATCTTCAATTATCAATTATCAATTTCGTTGTAGCCGTCAATCTGGGTCAGGTTCGTGTTGGCCATGACCTCGGTCGAGGGAATAGGATAGACGTTGAGGTACTTCTCGAAGGCAGCGCCGGTATAGTTGTCGCTGTCGCCCTTGCCTTCCCAGCCGTAGGTGACGTCGATGCCGCCGAAACGGTTGTAGCGGATGAGGTCGGGACGGCGGATGCCCTCAAAGTAGAACTCACGGGCACGCTCGTCGAGGACGTCGTCGAGGGTGTAGCTGCCACGGGTAGCGGCGTGGGCACGGTTGCGGATGGCGTCCATATACTGCTTGGCTTTGTCGGCAGCACCGACGTGCAGAGCAGCCTCGGCAGCGTTCAGGTAAGCCTCGGCAACACGCAGCAGGAAGAAGTCGATGTCGACGTCGCCGGCGTCATGAGGTGTGCCGCCGTTAGAGTAGTTGTTGTTCCACTTCGGTGTGGTGATGCCGTGCGAGAACTCGCTGTTGGGGTATACCGACAGGGTGTGGTCCTTGCCCCAGAAGATGGCGCGGTCGTCAGTGCTCATGGCGCGGATCTCGGCAGTCGTCTTGCCTACGTATGAGGCGGGGTTGCTGGTGAACTTCTCCAGCAGCTGCGGACGGCAGCGCATACCAGCCCAGAAGTTGTTGGTAGTAGCGGCGTCGAGACCGGTGACGGTAGCCATGGTCGGCTCCCACATGGCAGCTACGAAGAACATCGAACCGCCCCAGGCCTTGGTCACCTTACCATCCTGCAGCAGGGGGAAGATGGCCTCGCACGAAGCGCCGTTGGAACCGTTGTCGCCCATGAAGAGCAGGTCGTAGGGCTTGTAGCCGTTACCCTTGGCTGCGGCCGACATCTTGCTCTCGTCGAACAGTGTGTAGCCGGAGTTGATGACCTTCTCGGCATACTCTAAAGCCTGTGCCCAGTAGGGGTTGTCCTGGCCGTTGTTGTTCAGGTAGGTACCGGCGTTCAGATACAGACGGCTCAGCATGAGCCATGCAGCAGCCTTGTCGACGCGGCCGTAGTTCGGGTCGCTGTCGGTCTTAGGCTGCGGAGCCATCAGGTTGGCCTCGGCCGTCTTCAGCTCGTTCTCCACCCAGCTAAAGAGGAACTGGCGGCCTAATGCGAGCATCTCCGAGCGGCTCATACCCTCTTGGAACTTGTCGTTGTAGGCGTGAGCCTGCTTCGGCATGTCTGACGATACGGCGGGGATGAAAGCGGGGTCGCCGAAGAGGTCGAGCATCTGGTAATAGAGGTATGCGCGGATGAAGCGAACCTCAGCCAGCTTCGTCGGGTCGGCCTGTGCGCCGTCGAGTTCCAGATAGTGGTTACAGTAGCTGATATCCATAATCAGGCGGTAGTACAGGAAGCGGATAGCGTCGCTGTTGGGCTTCGGCGTGTTCTTGCCATAGTCCTCGAGACCGCCGTCGGTCCACCAGCAGATGCCCTCGTCTGTTGACAGCACGTTGGCATTGAAGACGTTACGTATGAAGGTGGTCTTACCATTGTCGTCGGACTTGAAGTCGGCAGTGCCGTCCATGCCTTCCAAGATGAGGCAGGCGTAGCACTTGCTGTAGAGCGCGGTAAGGTCGGGCTCAGCCTGCACGGTAGGGTCGATGTTGCCCTTGTCCAGGTCGTCCATGCAGGAGGTCACGCTGGCAGCCAGAAGTAAGGCTGCAGGAACCATTGCTTTGAATTTATTGAGTTTCATATTGCGTTCTTTATTTATAATGATGTGATTAGAAGTTCAGATTGAGACCCAAGAGGAAGGTGCGGCTACGCGGATAGACGCTGCCCTCGAAGCCAGAGGTCTGCTCGGGGTCGAGTCCAGAGTACTTGGTGATGGTGAAGACGTTCGTGCACGAAGCGTAGATACGCCCGCTGAGTCCGTGGTAGGCACCCGTCTTCAGCAGTTCCTCGAAGTTGTAGCCCAGTGTGATGTTGTCGCACTTCAGGAACGAGGCGTTCTGCACGAAGTAGTCGCTCAGAGGATAGTCGTATGACTTCCACTTCAGGGCAGCCACGTCAGGCATGGTGTTCTCGTAGAAGTTCTTCGAAGCATTGTAGCGGACATCTGTGTTCATGCGGCTCTCGATGAGGTCGTTGTAGACGTAGTTGCCGAGGCTGGCACGGAAGTTGGTGCCGAGGTCCCAGTTCTTGTAGGCCACCTTCAGGTAGAAGCCACCCGTCCAGGGAGCGTGGATGTTCTTGTAGAAGTAGCGGTCGTTGTCGTCGATGGCACCGTCGCCGTTGCGGTCGACATAGACACCCTGGATAGGACGTCCGGCCTGGTCGTACACCTGCTGGTAGACCCAGAACGAGTTGGCGGGCTGGCCTACCTTGTGGTAGGTGAGGTTCTTCTGCATACCGACGGTCAGACCAGCCTCAATCATGTCGCGGCCACCGTACAGCTCCTTCACCTCATTATTATTATAGGCTGCGTTGACACCCAGCTCTACGAACCAGTCCTTGCTGACAATGGGCTTGCCAGTGAGGGCAACCTCGATACCGTAGTTCTGCAGTTCGCCTGCGTTCAGCAGCATGGCGTTGTCGTAGTTCTGACCGGCAGCGATGGTCGGTGTGCAGAGCAGGTCGGTGGTGTTGCGCTTGTAGGCGTCGACGTTCAATGTCAGGCGCTGGTCGTACATACCGAAGTCCAGACCGACGTTCCATGTCGTGGTGGTCTCCCACGTCAGTTCGTTGTTGTAAACCAGCGGCTGGAAGAGGCGACCCGTGTTGTCGGGGCCGATAGGATAGAGGCGGTCGGTGCCGGTGGTCATCTTGTAGACAGGCGTGTAGTACTCCTTGCCGGTGTCCTGCTGACCCGTCTTACCCCAGCCGAGACGCAGCTTCAGGTCGCTGACGGCATCGATGTTCTTCATGAAGGCTTCGTCCTTGATACGCCAGGCAGCGGCAGCAGAGGGGAAGAAGCCCCAGCGATGACCGTCGGCGAAGCGGCTCGAACCGTCGTAACGGGCGGTGAAGGTGAGCAGGTAGCGGTCCATGAGCGTGTAGTTAGCACGTCCGTACCAGCTGACGAGTACCATCTGTCCGCGCCAGTTGATGTCTGTCTTTGAGTTGAGCGTGCCAGCCTTGGGATTACCGTCATCATCAGTTCCCTGATAGGTAGAAGGATAGTACGAGGCACCGGTCTCACCGCCCCAGTACTTTGTGCGGCTGTATTCGTAACCGCCCATCAGGTCGAAGTGGTGATCTTTGTTGAAGTCCTTGTAGTACTGGGCGTAGGCCGTGGCAATGAGGTTGTACTTCTCCTCGGTGTTCTCGCCGTCCCAGCCGTAGTAGTAGGCGTAGGTGGAGTAGCGCGAGGGCGTATTGTACTCACCACCCGTTGCATATTCGCCAGCGAGGTTCATGTGCAGGCGGATGTCCTCCAGGCCGTGAATCTTATAGTCGGCTTCGAAGTTGCCGAGCAGCACGTTAGACTTCTTGTAGAAGGTGTAGTTCTCAATCTGTTCTACGGGGTTCGACGGCGCGTCGCTGTTGCGGTCGTAGGGGAAGGTGGGGTCGTAGCTCGTCGTGGGCTTCGTCCACTGCCAGTAGCCGCCCCAGCCCTTGAACTCGTCAGCGTCGCTCATGACGGGACGCGTCGGATCCATACGGGTGGCATTGCCGATGGCGCCCTGACCGCCGGGGTTCGTCTTTGAGTAGGCGTACTTACCGTTGACGTTCAGGTTCAGGTGGTCGTCGAGCAGTGAGGGGTTCAGCGTGAAACCAGCGGTGACGCGGCTGTAGTCAGACCCCTTCAGGATACCCTGCTGGTTGGTGTAGCCGGCACTGACGCGGTAGGGCATAGCCCACTTCGAGTTGCCGATGCCGCCGGTGACGCTAATGTTGTGGTCGTGGCTGATGCCGTTGCGGTAGATCTCGTCCTGCCAGTCGGTAGAGGCGTCGCCGAGACCCTTGTAGGCGTCAGAGCCTTCACCATAGTAGTCCTTGATGAACTGGCGATACTCGTCAGCGTCCATCACGTCGAGCTTCTTCGAGATGGAGCTGACGGAGAACGTGCCGTTGTAAGTCACCTTCGGAGCCTGGTTCTTGCGGCCCTTCTTGGTGGTGATGATGATGACACCGTTAGAACCGCGGCTACCGTAGATGGCCGTGGCCGAGGCGTCCTTCAAGACGGTGAACGACTCGATGTCGTTAGGATTGACCAGCGACAGCGGGTTGTTCATACCTTTCGTGGCATTGTTGTCCATCGGCATACCGTCGATGACAATCAGCGGGCTGTTGGAGGCGTTCAGCGAAGCGCCGCCGCGAATACGGATTTCGGCACCTCCGCCAGGTTCGCCCGACGTTGTGTTGACGTTCACGCCGGCAATCTTACCCTGGATCATGTCCTGGGCCGTAGTCACCATACCGTGATTCTTCTCATCGGGTTTCATGGCAACGACAGAACCGGTGAGGTCGTTCTTCTTGGCCACACCGTAACCGATGACCACCACGTCGTTCAGCGTCGTGGCATCATCCTGCAGTATGACGGTGACGTTGGGAGCGGCAGCTACCGTGGCTGTCTGGTAACCGATGTACGAGACGGTGAGCGTTGCACCCTGTTTGGCAGAGATGGAGAAATTGCCGTCGAAATCGGAAATAGCTCCTCCTGATGTCTGTCCGACAACACGGATGGTAGCACCGATGATGGGTTCTCCCTGCGAGTCTTTCACATGGCCCTTTACCGTCATCTGGGCAAAGGCACCTACCGTTAGGAACAGCCCAAGCATTAGGCTGAGCATCCTAAGCGGGATTCGAATGTTTACCTGCTTCATCATTACTTTAATTAGTTAATTTTATAGTTTTAGTTACGAAATTTGGTGCAAAGTTACTTTTCTTTCGCTTTCATTGTACTTTTTTTTGTTTAAATTCGTTATTATGATTATGCAAACGTTTGCATAACGATAATGCGGCTTTGCACGGAATAAGTAGAACAAGGAGTGAAGATTTTTCCTAACTTTGCACAGTAAACTAAAAACCGATATGAGCGACAGGTCGCCAATTACGATGAAAGACATTGCCCAGGAGTTGGGCGTGTCGGTAGCCACGGTCTCACGGGCTTTGCAGAACTCACCGCGCATCAGTGAGGAGAGGCGTCGTATGATACAGTCATACGCGCGCGAACATAATTTTTATCCTAATGTGATGGGTGAGGCGCTGCGCCACGCCAGGGTGATGCCGTCGAAGATTATCGGTGTCATCGTGCCAGAGTTTACACATTACTACTTCTCCAGCATCCTGACAGGCATTGAGGAGACGGCCATGGCCCGCGGCTATTACATCATGGTGGCACTGAGTGCCGAGCAATATGAGCGCGAGGCCCGCATCTGTGAGATGTTCCTCCGCCAGAAGGTGTGTGGCGTCATTGTGTCGCAAGCCAAGGACACCAAGAGCTATGAGCATTTCCAGCGGCTGATAGATGCCGGAATCCCCATCGTGTTCTACGACCGGATATGTACGGGTGTGAACGCCAGCCGCGTGGTCGTCGACGACTATATGGGTGCGTTCAATGCCGTGACCTACCTCATGGATACCGGCTGCCGCCGTATCGCGTTCTATGGCTCGCCCATGCAGCTCGAAATCTCGAAGAACCGTTTCAACGGTTACAAGGATGCCCTGCTGAAGCGTGGCCTGGCTTACGACGAGAGCCTGATACGCATCTGCGACAACCGTCAGGATGCTGAGATGATAACGCCGGATATGTTTGACGGCGACTACTATCCCGACGCCTTCTTCGCTGTCAACGACGATACGGCCATCGGCATCCTCTACACCGTGAAGCGCATGGGGCTCCGCGTACCCGAGGACATCAGTATCTGTGGTTTTACCAACGGTCAGCGTGCCGTTGCCTGCGACCCGATGCTCACCACCGTCGAACAGCGTGGCAAGCGGGTAGGGGAGGAGGCTGCTGAGATACTGATTGACAAAGTGGAAGGCCACATCCCGTTGGACAAGGTGGAGAAGCGCATCGTGCGAACGCGCTTAATCATAAGAGGAACAACAAGATAAGAAAAGCAATATGAAACAGAAACCTGATTTATCGTTTTGGAAATTATGGAACCTGAGCTTCGGGTTCTTTGGCGTACAGATAGCCTACGCCCTGCAGAGTGCTAATATCTCGCGCATCTTCCGTACCTTGGGAGCCGATCCCCACTCGTTGTCGTTCTTCTGGATACTGCCCCCGCTGATGGGCATCCTGGTACAGCCGATAGTGGGCACGCTCTCCGACCGTACGTGGACACGCTTCGGACGCCGCATCCCCTACCTCTTTGTAGGTGCTGCCGTTGCCGTGGCCGTCATGTGCCTGCTGCCTAATGCCGGTTCGTTCGGTATGGCTGTCGGTACGGCTCTTATCTTCGGTCTTGTCGCCCTGATGCTGCTCGACACCAGCATCAACATGGCCATGCAGCCGTTCAAGATGCTGGTAGGCGACATGGTCAACGAGAAGCAGAAGGCCAAGGCATACAGCATACAGTCCTTCCTCTGCAATGCCGGCAGTGTGGTAGGCTTCTTGTTCCCCTTCGTCTTCACGTGGATAGGACTGAGCAATGTCGCCCCGGAGGGCGTTGTCCCCGACTCCGTCATCTGGTCGTTCTACGTCGGTGCCGCCATCCTCATCCTCTGCGTCCTTTACACCGTGGCGAAAGTCAGGGAGTGGAACCCGCAGGAATATGCCGAATATAATGCTGTGAGTGAAGAGCAGGAGGGAAGCGCCAACTGGTTCGTCCTGCTGAAGAACGCCCCGTCAACTTTCTGGCGCGTGGGACTGGTACAGTTCTTCTGCTGGGCTGGTATGCTCTATATGTGGACGTATGTCGTTGACGCCGTCTCGGAGACGGTCTGGGGAACTATCGACCCGACGACCACCGACTACCAGGAAGCCGCCAACTGGACCGGTGTGCTCTATGCCATCCAGGCTATGGGCTCCGTGGGATGGGCAGCGTTGCTGCCACGATTCAAGAACACGAAGATGGCCTACGCCGTCAGTCTCGTCTTGGGCGGTCTGGGATTCTTGCTCATCCCCTACATCCCCGATATGTACGGTCAGATTCTTCCGTTCCTGCTCATTGGCTGCGGCTGGGCAGCGATGCTGGCCATGCCGTTCACCTTCGTGACGAACGCCCTGCAGGGCTATGGTCACATGGGGGCTTATCTCGGTCTGTTCAACGGCACCATCTGCGTGCCGCAGATTATGGCAGCCCTTTGTGGCGGCACAATCCTGTCGTTGGTGGGTAGCCATCAGTCGTCGATGATGCTGGTGGCCGGCGTCAGTTTCATTCTTGGCTCGCTCTGCGTTTTCGGCATCAAGGACAAGAAATAGATGCAATCGTTTGCACAGAATAATAGATTAATAACCCGCTGACAAAGAACAGCGGGTTATTATTTTTGCTAACTTTGCAAAAACTAAAAACTGTAAAGCAATGAAAATTCTGTTTAACCTGGAGTATCAGACGGTCTTTGGTGAAGAACTGGTACTCAATGTCATGAGTGAGAACGGCGGTATTGGCAAGTATAAGATGAACACGCTCGACGGGCGGCATTGGTTCTATGATTTGTCGAAGCATGTAGAAATGAGCACTTACATGGACTATTTCTATACCTTGGCGCGTGGCGAAGAGGAGATGCGGCATGAGTGGCTTGTGGCTCCCCACCGCGTGGAGTTCGTTGCCGCAAATAGCCAGCAGTATATTATCTACGACCACTGGATAGATATTCCCGAAGATGCCTATCTGTACAGCTCGGCATTCACGGAGTGTGTGATGTACAATCAGTGTGAGCCAAGTCCTGTGACGGACTTCCAGCGCACGGTGCGCCTGAAGGTACGTGCGCCCCAGCCCCGCCTTGGCGAGCAGCTGGCAGTAGTGGGAGGCTGCGAACTTCTTGGCAACTGGGATGCCAACAAGGCTCTGCCAATGATAGAGCATGACAATCACGAGTGGGTTATCAGTCTGGATGCTTCCCAACTGCCCAATCCCTTTGAGTTCAAGTTTGTGATACTGGGTCTCGACCAGCCTATGTGGGAGAACGGTATCAACCGTTCCATCGCCCTGCGACCGATGGAGAAGGGCGACGTCGTCATCTATGAGCTGCCGCAGGCCTTCTTCCCCGTCTATCCGTGGAAGGGCGCCGGCACCGTTGTCCCCGTTTTCTCACTGCGTACGGAAGGCAGTTTCGGCGTCGGTGACTTCGGCGACCTGAAGCAGATGATTGACTGGTGTGACAAGACTCACCAGCGCATCCTTCAGGTGCTGCCCATCAACGATACCAACATGACCGGCACCTGGCAGGACAGCTACCCCTATAACAGCATCAGCATCTATGCACTCCATCCGCAGTATTGCGACCTGCGCCAGTTGCCCGCCATCAAGGATGAGGCTAAGCGTGCGGAGATGGAGCAGCTGCGTCAGGAGCTGAACGCCCTGCCGCAGATAGACTACGAGCGTATGTTCAAGGCCAAGATGGACTACCTGCGCCTGCTCTTTGACCAGGAGTGGACGAAGACGTCAAAGTCTGCTGAATATAAGACCTTCTTCGAGCAGAATATGGAGTGGCTCGTGCCCTACGCCGCCTTCTGTTACTACCGCGACCTCTATGGGACGGCAGAATTCCAGCAGTGGCCTGCTGGTGCTACGGTGGCTGCCACGCAGAAGACGACATTCAAGGCCAAGAAGCAGTTGCAGTTCTGGTATTTCGTGCAGTATCACCTCGACCGGCAGATGCAGGAGGCTCACACGTACGCGCGTGCGCATCGCGTGATATTAAAAGGTGACATTCCCATCGGCATCTCCCGCGACGGCGTTGAGGCATGGGTGGAACCGAAGTACTTCAACCTGAACGGACAGGCCGGTGCGCCGCCCGATCCGTTCTCTGCCGACGGTCAGAACTGGGGATTCCCCACCTATAACTGGGACGAGATGCTGAAGGACGGCTGTCGGTGGTGGGTGCGCCGCTTCCGCAAGATGGCACAGTATTTCGATGCCTACCGCATCGACCACGTTCTGGGCTTTTTCCGTATCTGGGAGATTCCCGTGCCTGAGAAGTCGGGACTGATGGGACAGTTCTCTCCGGCCTTGGGAATGAGCAAGGAGGAGATAGAAGGCTATGGCGTGCAGTTCTCTGACGGGCTGTTCCTCGTCGACCACAAGCGCTCCGACCGCTGGCATCCGCGTATCGCCGTACAGTATCAGGAGGCTTACGAACAGCTGTCCGATGACCAGAAGTTCTGCTTCAACCGTTTGTATAACGACTACTTCTACAGCCGCAACAACCAGTTCTGGTATCAGGAAGCTATGAAGAAACTGCCGCGCCTGACGCAGGCCACAAGGATGCTCGTCTGTGCCGAGGACTTAGGAATGGTGCCCGACTGCGTGCCCTGGGTGATGAACGAGCTACGCATCCTCTCCCTTGAGATACAGTCGATGCCGAAAGATCCTCATGTGCGCTTCGGCCACTTGTCGCAGAACCCCTACCGTTCCGTATGCACCATCTCGACCCACGACATGCCGACGCTGCGCCAGTGGTGGGACGAGGACAACGAGCGCACGCAGGACTACTTCAACACCATGCTCTACCGTGGCGGTGCGGCTCCCCATCCGCTGCCCGGCTGGCTGGCCAAGGACATCGTAGCACGTCACCTGACGTCGCCGTCGATGCTCTGTCTGCTGTCGCTGCAGGACTGGCTCAGCATCAATGAGACCCTCCGCCTGCCCGATCAGAATGCCGAGCGCATCAACATCCCGGCCAATCCGCGCCACTACTGGCGTTATCGTATGCACCTGACCATCGAGCAGTTGCTGCAGGCCGACGAACTGAACGAGGAAATCAGCACATTAATTAAACAAAGCGGAAGAAAATGAAAAAATGGTGTTTAGCATTGTTGTGCATAGTGCAAAGCGCATTATGCATGGGAACAGAGGTGAAGTCGCCGAACGGTCATGTCGTACTGAACTTCTCGGTTGACACGTTCGGACGACCGACGTACTCCATGAATTTCAAAGGGAAAGCCGTTGTGAAGCCTTCGCACCTCGGTCTGGAGTTGGCGAAGGACAAACACGCCTCGAAAGGTTTGGAAGAGACCGACCTGATGACGGGTTTCACCATCAGGGAAGAGACAACCTGCGAGAAAGATGAGACCTGGGAACCCGTCTGGGGCGAGACGAAGACCATCCGCAATCACTACGTCGAGTA